>Ga0206947_1001_pt2 | contig 115377 bp, 95 predicted proteins | sample Alteio_BWOrgHeat_3_FD_153239 | JGI IMG/M metagenome (GOLD analysis project Ga0206947, IMG submission 153239) | Enriched cells from forest soil in Barre Woods Harvard Forest LTER site, Petersham, Massachusetts, United States -... | ecosystem: Environmental > Terrestrial > Soil > Temperate forest >...
GGAATTAATGGAATGTACTTTGTAAAAATTAGAAGAATTGTAGAATTGAACTTTAGGAAATTCGATAAGTTCTTTAATTCTATGAATTCGAGAATTCGCGGAATTTATGGAATGCACTTTGTGAAAATTAGAAGAATTGTAGAATTGATCTTTAGGAAATTCGATAAATTCTTTAATTCCACGAATTCGAGTCTTATCTTTGCACCTCATTTAACACCGTTTGCAGCGGTATCAATGATTTTATGGAAAAATACAATACACTACTGTACTATTGTTACTCAACAATAGCCGATGGCGAGCAGTTTGCTGCCGATCATTTAAAATTTTGTACCAGCCTGGGTTTAACGGGCCGTATTATTGTAGCCGATGAAGGTTTGAACGGTACGGTTTCAGGGCCTGCGGAAGCCTGTAAAACCTATATGGACACGCTCCATGCCGACCCGCGTTTTGCTTCTATCGACTTTAAGGTTGATGAAGTGGACACGCCTTCGTTTGTAAAAATGCACGTGCGTTATAAATCCGAAATTGTGCATTCGGGACTTCGTGATCCCAATATAATTAATCCGCAGCTAAAAACCGGGAAGCATTTGGAGCCAAAAGAGTTTTTGGCTATGAAGGATGCCGAAGATGTGGTGATACTGGATGTACGATCGAACTACGAGCATAACCTGGGCAAATTTAAAAACGCCATAACGCTTGATATTGAAAATTTCAGGGATTTCCCGGCTATGATCAATGAACTTGCCCAATACAAGGATAAAAAGGTGGTAACCTATTGCACAGGCGGCATTAAGTGCGAAAAGGCCTCGGCTTTATTGCTGCACGAGGGCTTTACCGATGTGTACCAGTTACATGGCGGTATTATTAAATACGGCAAGGAAGCAGGCGGCGAGGATTTTGAAGGCAAATGTTATGTGTTTGATAACCGCCTTTCGGTTGATGTAAACAGCGTAAACCCGGTGGTGATATCAACCTGCTATAATTGCGGCAAAGTAACTTCCAAAATGATAAACTGCGCCAACCCGGAGTGCAATGAGCATTTTACCCAGTGTGATGAATGCGGCGCTGCTATGGAAGGCTGTTGCAGTGATGCCTGTAAAGCGCATCCGCGCAAGCGGTTATATGATGGTACAGGTTACTATGTAAAGGTGCCGCAACCGGTAAATACTACGAAGAAGGCAAAGGTTATATTGGCGGAATAAACCTGTCGTAGAGACGCGATGCATCGCGTCTCTACCGAATATCAATTTCAAATCGTATTTTCGTAACAACCAATAATCAGCACCACGTAATTGCAAGGCACCAAGCAATGACGCTTTGTTATTTTGGGCTTCGCCAATGTTATATAAATCGATGCGTAAAGCAATTCTGTTTCTTTCCTTTATTCTGTTCGCAGGTGTGTTAAACACCACTGCCGCTGATATTAAAAACATCGGCGTGCCCTACGTGCAAAATTATACCAAGGCCATTTACCAGTCGGGTAATCAAAACTGGTCGGTTACAAGGGATGAACATGGCATGATGTATTTTGGTAATGCCGAAGGGCTGCTGGCGTTTGATGGCAAATACTGGCAGCTTTATCGTATGCCCAATGGCTTGATTGTTCGCTCGGTAGCTGCCGATGGTAAAGGGAAAATTTATGCAGGCGGTTTTGGTGAGTTTGGCTATTGGGAAAATAATAAACAGGGCTTTTTAAAGTATAATTCACTTATTAGCCTGGTGCCTAAAACCTACATCCCCAACGAGGAAATATGGAAAATTTATGTAGACGGCGACCGCGTTATTTTCCAATCGTTTGGCGCTATATTTATTTATTCGCAGGGTAAAATCAGTATTATCACGCCGCTAAATCCTTTCCTGTTTTTGTTTAAAACCGGCAGCCGTTATTTTGTGGAGCAGGTAAATGCCGGCCTGTTTGAGCTTAAAAACAACCATTTAGATTTTATTGCGGGTAGCAAAGCATTAGGCAGCAGCGGTGTATTGTCTATATTGCCTTTTCCGCACAATAAATACCTTATAGGCACGGCAAAAAGCGGTTTGTTTTTGTACGATGGTAAGCAGTTCAGCCCCTGGGGCAATCAGGCTAATGATTTTTTGAAAACCTATCAGCTAAACAACGGCGCGTTGGTGCCTGGTAAGTACTTTGCTTATGGTACTATCCTTAATGGCATTGTAATTATTGATACTGCCGGTAAAGTGGTGCAGCACGTCAATAAATCCAGCGGGTTGCAAAATAATACCGTTTTAAGCCTTTTTACCGATCCCGAACAAAATCTGTGGGCAGGTTTGGATAATGGCATCGACCGGATAGAAGTAAACTCGCCGCTGTATTTTTATTTTGATAAAACCGGCAAGTTTGGAACAGTATATTCCAGCATTATCTTTAATAAAAAAATATATCTTGGTACCAACCAGGGCCTGTTTTACAGCGACTGGCTGCCCGGTGGAAATAATCAACTGCTGCAAACTTTTGATTTTAAGCTGATACCCGGTTCGCAGGGGCAGGTATGGGATTTATCATTACAGGATGGCCGCCTGCTTTGCGGGCATAACGATGGAACCTACCAGGTAAACGGTGGCACAATCTCAAAAATATCCGAAGTAAACGGCGGCTGGACGATCAAAAAATTAACCAATAACCTGCTGATCCAGGGCACCTACACCGGTTTGGTTATTTACCGCAAGGATGGCGCAGGTAACTGGGTGTTCGATCATAAAATTGCCGGTTTTCGCGAGCCATCAAGATATGTGGAGCAGGACAGTAAGGGCCAAATTTGGGTGAGCCACGCCTATAAGGGCATCTATAAAATCACGTTGAGCGCCGATTTGAAAAACGCCACCAGCGTAAAGTATTATGATAAACGTTTTAGTTTGCCCGATAGCTACAACGTAAATGTGTTTAGCCTGGATAACCGGATTGTTTTCTCATCCGATTCGGGTTTTTGCGTGTATGATGATATTAGCGACAAGTTTGAGAAGTATCAGCAGTTAAATAAGATGCTGGGCACTTTTGCATCATCCAACAAAATAATTGCTGCCATTGGCAAAAAGTATTGGTTCATTAATCATGGCCGCGTTGCTTTGGCCGATCTTTCGTCGCCGGGTAAGTTAACTATTGATTCTAACAGGTTCAGTATGCTTAATGGGCAAATGGTGCAGCATTACGAGAACATTAACCTGATCAATAACCTGATATACCTTATTAGTGTTGACGATGGTTTTGTGATACTGAATGACGAGGATGCTTTGCAGGCCAACCCGATAAAACTTCCTGCCGTGTTGATTAGAAAGGTAGAGAACATCACCGACAAGGTGTCCGTTATCAGCGAAAACAATAGCAGCATAAACGATATTGAGATACCGTTTACCCAAAATAACATCCGTATAGCCTATTCATTGCCCTACTACCGGCAGGCAAAAGTAAGGTTTCAATATTACCTGGATGGCTATTCGCGGCAGTGGAGCGACTGGACGCAACAAAGCCAAAAGGAATTTACCAACCTGGGGCCGGGCACTTACAAGTTTAATGTCCGCGCTAAAATAAACGACGAAAATGTATCGGCAGTAACCACGTTTACCTTTACCATTTTACCACCCTGGTATGCGGGCAAAATTGCATGGTTTATTTATATGTTGTTGCTTATAGCCGCTTTTTACATAATCAGGTATTATTACCATGTAAAACTGTTAAGACATCAGCATCATATTCACGAAAAACTGCATCTGGAAAAAGAAGAGTTTTTAAAACAGGAAGCCATAGCCAACGAACAGCAAATTGTTAAAATAAGAACAGAACAATTGCAGGCCGATTTGGCAAGCAAAAGCCGCGAGCTGGCTAACTCGGCCATGAATATTGTGTATAAAAACGAACTGCTGCAAAAAATAAGCGAGGAAATGGGGCATCTGAAAGATAGCTCCGGCAAGCAATTAGCCGATGACCAACTGCGCCGCATCCAAAAGGTAATTGACGAAGGGATGAATGATGAGCGCGACTGGAACATTTTTGAAAGCAGCTTTAACGAGGCCCACGAAAACTTTTTCAAAAAACTAAAATCGGGCCACCCTGACCTGGTGCCTAACGACCTGAAATTGTGCGCTTATTTGCGCATGAACATGAGCAGTAAAGAAATGGCATCATTATTAAATATTTCGCTCAGAGGAGTTGAGATTCGTCGCTACCGCCTGCGTAAAAAGCTAAACCTGGAGCACGATAAGAACCTGGTGGAGTTTTTGATAGAGTTATAATGATGGATTTATTTTGTTAAATTTGTATATGGAAACATTAATAGTACATCCCAAAAGCAAAAAACAACTGGCAGCAGTTAAAGCGGTATTAAAAGCTTTGGAGGTTTCTTTCGAAAAGGAGGAGGAGAAAAGCCCTTACAACCCGGAGTTTGTTGCTCAAATAAAAGAAAACTATAAGCAGGCCAAACAAGGGATGGTTGTTACCATTAAAGACCCTAAAGATATATGGCCAAGCATTATACTATAAAGGTTCAAAAAAACGCGCGCGTACATCTTGATGCGCTTTTTAAGTCAGGTGATAAAGGCTCTATCAAAAGAATTAATCAAATATTCGAAGAATTATCTGAGCACCCGGAGACTGGCGTTGGCCAACCCGAAAAATTAAAATTCGATTTGTCGGGTTTTTGGTCAAGACAAATCAATAGAAAGGACAGAATGATTTATGTAATTGAGGATGAAATTGTCACAGTTACCATTGTTTCTGCCAAAGGGCATTATGGCGATAAATAGTAGCCAGTCATGAACAGAAAGAATTTAGACAAATTCGAACCCAAAGAACAATGCTTTGAAGTTCAACAGAGCCAATATAATCCTGTGTTTGTTGCTGAAATACGAGAAATAGAAAAAGAAGTAGCAGAAGGCCGGGTTACAAGACTTGATCCCAACAAGTCGATATGGGAAAACCTGCGATCCGAATGATTATCAGATAATCGAAAATCGCGTTTGGCTTGTCGCCGTTGTCCCCCTCGTCAAACTTCCGTTTGAAATTGGCATCCGGAGGCGTAAATCACTATTCATCCGGTGTGCGTTCCGCGAAATATTTTTACCTGTAATCTAAATAATGCGATTTTTATCGGGCTTTTGCAAAATTTTCCTGACAATATTTATCTCCCCGCACTTTCTCATCTGTCCAAAATACTACATCATTACCTCTCATAACCCCAAATACCTGTAGTAGTGCCGTTACCGTCAATGTAGTATGTAAAAACTACACTAACTATTAGTAAAGTATTGATTGTCAATAAATTGTGTAATATTTCAAAATGATTTGAGAAAGTGTTTGTTGCGTGATGTAATAATGTAGAGTAACATAATTTGTTAAAATTGTATTATCTCCTCAATTTCGAACTACAAGAAAACCAATTTTTTTAACCAATTCTTACTTAATTTTAATTAACCAATCTATGAAGAGAATTTTTACAATCTCGGGGTTAGTGTTATTATGTTTCTTTTTCATCAGCCCTGCTTTTGCACAGTCTACTACTGTGAAGGGTAAGGTTACCGATGCTACCACCGGCGAAAGCCTTATTGGTGTAAGCGTTACAGTAAAAGGAACCACTAACGGTACTCAAACCGATGTAAATGGTGCGTATTCAATTGCAGCGCCATCCGCCGCCACATTAGTGTTTACCTATATTGGGTACGCTTCGCTCGAAGTTGCTGTAAGCGGGCGCAATAATATTGATGTTAAATTGCTCGAACAATCAAGCCAGCTGCAACAAGTTGTAGTTATTGGTTACGGTACCCAGCGCAAAGTTGATAACACAGGTTCGGTAGCATCCGTTAAAGGTGTCGAAATAGCCAAGCAGGCTTCTACCAACGCAGTGAGCGCATTGCAGGGTAAAGTTGCCGGCGTTTCTATCATCAATAACGGCCAGCCTGGTTCTCTTCCGCAAATCACCATTCGCGGTTTAGGTACTGTATATGGCAATACAAGTCCGCTTTTCGTGGTTGATGGGGTTTGGTACAGCGACATTAGCTTCCTGAATAACAACGACGTTGAAAGCGTAACCGTATTAAAAGATGCATCGAGCACAGCAATTTATGGTATACGCGCTGCTAACGGCGTGGTATTAATTACCACCAAACATGGCGTAAAAGGTAAACCAGTTATTAACTATAACGGTTATGCGGGCTGGCAGGCAGTTACCAACCAGGTACAAATGGCAAACGCAACCGAATATGCAACAGGCATAAACGAATTGTATGCCTCCAATGGCATAACTCCACCGTTATTTGCCGATCCGGCAAGCTTTGGAAAGGGAACCGACTGGTACTCGCAAATATTACGGAGCGCCTTTGTTACTAACCACCAGGTATCCATAAGTGGCGGAACCGACAAGACCACTTATAATTATTCGTTTGGCTACCTGGATCAGGATGGTATTGTGAAAACTAATAACTATCAACGCTATACGCTACGTTTATCAAATGATTTTACACCGGCCAAAATCCTGAAAATCGGTTATTCTGTAAACGGTCTTTTTGCCGATTCGAAAGATGTTGACGGCGGTATTTTTCACCAGATGTACGGCGCTGCGCCAACTTTACCGGTAAAATATAAAGATGGAAGTTATGGCGACCCTGCGGATTACCACACGGGCGATGGCAATAACTATAACCCTGAAGCGACTATTGATTTCTTCAATCAAAAATCGAAACACAATCGGCTAACCGGCGACGTGCATGCCGAACTTACTTTAGTGAAAGGCCTTAAATTTAAAACCAGCTTTGGTGGCGATTTAGCACAAGACGAAGTAAGAGGCTTTACACCTATTTATACAGCAACATTAGCGCAGAAAAGCGCTGTTACTAATCTGGATTTAAGGCATACCGAAACCCGTAACTGGATTTGGGAAAACTATCTGACCTATGATTATAAAAAGAATGATCATAGTTTAACAGCCTTATTGGGTTACACTGCACAAAACAACCAAATTACCGAGGCTGACGCACACGCGCAAGGCGTTCCATTTGATGCCAGCGGAAATTTGCATACTTCATTCCCGTCTTCAGTAACGCCAAATTATTTCGCCGACCCGAACGATCAGATTCATACCCGTTCGCTGTCGCAGTTTGCACGTGTAAATTATTCATATAAAGATAAATATTTGCTGAATGCTTCTTACCGTCATGATGGTGCCTCACAGTTTTATCCTAATCCGTATGGAGACTTTCCTTCGGTAGGTGCAGGCTGGGTAATTACCAACGAATCGTTCATGAAGGGCCAGCATATTTTTGATAACTTAAAACTTCGTGGAAGCTGGGGTAAAGTTGGTAACTCGGTAGTACCGATTAATCCTTCGTTGCAAACCGTATCAGCCGATCCGTACCTTACCGCCATTTTTGGTAACCCACAAGTGGCTTACCAGGGCAAAGGCATCAACACTATAGTACCTCCGATAACTGTTTGGGAAAAAGCAGTTGGAACCGACGTTGGTTTGGAAGGCGGACTTTTAAATAACAAATTAACTTTTGAAGTTGATTATTACAACAGGGAAACACAGGATGGCATATTTGCTATCCCGGTATTGGCATCGATTGGCACCAACAGCGGAACTATTGTTGGCAACCAGGCCGATATCCGCAACCGCGGCTTTGAGGTTTTATTAACCTGGAAAGACCAGGTGAATAAAGATTTTTCTTATTCGGTAAGCGCAAACGCGGGCGTTAATAACAACGTGGTGCTTAATGTACAAACCGGTAAAAACCCCATCTATCAGGGCGGTACCGGTATAGCTAATGGCGCTTTGGCAACACGCACTGTTGAAGGCGAGCCAATCGGCGAGTTTTATGGCTATAAAGTAGTGGGCATTTTCCAAACTGCTGCTGAAGTTGCTGCGTCAAAACAGCCTACTGCCTTACCCGGAGATTTTATTTACCAGGATACTGACCACGACGGCTCAATAACCAGCAAAGACCGCGTAGTATTGGGTAATCCTAACCCTAAAATTAACTATGGCGTAAGTACTTCATTCACTTATAAAAGGTTTGATTTGGCCCTTGACTTTCAGGGTGTAGCCGATGTAAGCGTTTATAACGCCAACATCGCTTATCGTTATGGCAACGAAAACTTCACTCAGGATTTTTACGACCATCGCTGGCATGGAGCCGGTACTTCCAACACCTACCCTTCGGTAAACGTTGGTTCCAATGCTAATGCAGCACCCAACTCGTTTTATGTAGAAAGCGGTGCATATTTCAGAGTAAGGAACATGCAGTTAGGCTATACTTTGCCAGGCGATATGTTAAGCAAACTGGGTGTAAAGAAGGTTAGGCTTTATGCCAACGCACAAAACGCCATTAACGTATTTGGCTATAAAGGCTTTAGCCCCGAAGTAGGCGGAAGTGTGGGTAACCTTGGGTTAGATGCAAACGTTTATCCGCTGTTTGCTACTTATAATTTTGGTGTTAATGTTACTTTTTAATTTTATATAAGATGAAGAACAGTAAAAAAATATTTCAGGGAGCGCTGGGGATAGGCCTCCTGTTGTTAATTATATTCCAGGGTTGTAAAAAGAGCTTTTTAAATGTAAACCCGGCAGGTAAAGAAGCCGCCACGCAGTTTTGGCAAAGCCAGGCTGATGCTACTGCCGCTGTTAGCGCCATGTACGCCAACCTGCACGAATGGAAAAATATTGCATTTGCCCCTATCGCTGTTGAAAGCATGGGATCGGGTGATGTGGATAAAGGCAGTACGCCAACGGACGCCAGCTTTATGAACGATTTCATTAATTTCTCCGCTAACTCCGGCGAAGGGCAAATTTCTGATTTTTGGGCAGGAGAGTATCAAACAATCAACTTTGCCAACCAGATATTGGATAATGTGCCGGCAATAAGCATGGATGCCACTTTAAAAACGCGTTACCTGGCCGAAGCTAAATTTATACGTGCTTATGCTTACTTCAGGTTGGTGAGAGCATTCGGCGGTGTACCGTTGCGTTTACATGTCCCTAAAAATGCCAGCGAATATAACATTCCGCGTGCATCAGCAACAGCAGTTTGGACAGCTATTGAATCGGATTTAACCGACGCAGCAGCAGTATTACCACAATCATACGCTGCGGTTGATATTGGCCACGTTACCAAAGGCGCAGCACTGGCTTTGCACGCAAAAGTAGCCATGTATCAAACAGTTACTAATAAAGCTAAATGGGCCGATGTGCTTACGTACACCAATGCCGTAATGGGTTTGGGTTACACTTTGTTCCCTAACTACGAACAAATGTTTCGCACCAATAACAAAAACAATTCCGAATCGATATTCGAAATTCAGTGTTTGTTATTGCCTAATAATCCAGATGCATCAAACTCACAATATTCGCAGGTGCAGGGTGTTCGTGGTGTAACCGGCGGTGGCTGGGGCTTTAACGTGCCGAGCGCTGATTTAGCTGCTTCGTACGAAGTGGGCGACCCGCGCCGTGATGCTACCATCATTTTTAGGGGTGAAACTACACCCGAAGGCGATGTGATACCGGCATCGGGCGATAACCCTATGTATAACCAAAAATCGTATGTGCCTTTTGCACAGTATGTATCGGGTTTTAACGAGGGCTGTCAGCAAAATAAAATTGTTTTGCGTTACGCTGATGTATTGCTGATGAATGCGGAAGCCAATAACGAAACCGGCAACACGGCCGCTGCCCTAATACCACTTGAATTGGTTAGGGCACGCGCAAGGGGAGGCAATAACGCTATCCTACCAAAAATAACCTCAACCGATCAGGCTACTGTCCGCACTGCTATCTATAACGAACGCAGATCGGAATTGGCGATGGAGTTTGATCGTTATTTCGATGTAATACGCCAGGGTAGGGGAGCAGCTGTATTTGGCGCCCGTGGATGGAAAGCAGGCAAAAACGAAGTTTGGCCTCTTCCGCAAAACGAGATTGATTTAAGTGCGGGTGTGTTAACACAAAACCCCAATTATTAATTATTTATCAGATTTATAGAAATGATGAAGACAATAAAAAATACACTAATAGCGGGTATTGCTGCCGGAGCTATGGTTTTTACCATATCATCGTGCCAAAAAAAGTTCGATCCTAAAACCTATGCGCCAACAAAGCCTTTGCCAACTTTTGGCGGGTACAGCAGCGTAAAGCAAATTGAACCATCGAGTTTGGTAGCCTATTGGTCGTTTAGCGGCGGCCTTAAAGATAGTTTATCATCAACAACCGGGGTTGCAACTGGCACCAGCTTTGCGGCTGGTGTTACGGGACAGGGATTAATGGTGCCTGCTAACGCATACGTTGTATCAGATGTACCGGCTGCGGTAAAAGCTTTACATAGCTTTACTATAAGCACCTGGGTAAATATGCCGATAAATACAGGTGCCGCCGGCATTATTGATATTGCCCATACCGATAACTTTTGGGGCAATTTTGATATGTTTTTTGATAACGGCGGCACGGCCACTACCGGAGTGCTTAAAGTACACGTTTGGAATAAAAGCGCAAGCACATCGGGCTCGGATGCCTGGGAAGGCGGCTACACCGTTGCCAACCCCTGGGGAAGTTGGATAAACGTACAGGTAACTTATAATGATGCTACTTCAACCGTTAATGTTTACTACAACGGAGCACTTGCAGGAACAAATACAGCCGCTGGTTTTGCACCGTTGGATTGGTCGGCAGCGCAAAAGATGGTTTTTGGAACTTTGCAGTTTCAAACTACCCCTTCACTTACTTCTGCAACAACTTCGCAAGGTTGGGCCGCGTCAGTAAATGGTACTGTAGACCAGGTGAGGATATACAGCAAAGCATTATCAGCGTCCGAAGCATCGGCGCTGTATAATCTGGAAAAATTAGGAAGATAAGATTTGTTGATTTGATTTAGGTGAGGTTGTCTACCCTGTTCGCCTTTGGGCGAATGGGGCAAGGCAGCCTTTTTTTTCCGGTGATTAATTTTTAACAGCTGATTTTAGGGATAATGACAAGTGTAAAAAGAATGTTTCTGCCTGTTTTGTTTTTTGGATTAGCGTTTTGTGCCTGTAAAAAGGACAATAAGCAGCCAGCGCCTCCACCCGTTGCGGCATCGTTTACTTTTAGTTCGTTAAAAGTAAATGGCCTTAGTAATGGATTTACCTATACCGCTGTTAACAGTGTGCCGGTTATCAAACTGTCGTTTTCGGCTGGTATTAACCATAGTTCGGTAAATAATGCAATATCATTTAAAAGCAGCGCGGGGGCAGCGGTTAACTATACTACATCCTACCAAAATAATGACAGCACGGTAGTTATTTTGCCTTCGGGCAGTTTGCAGCCCCTTACCAAATACACACTTAACGTGTCAACTGATCTGAAGTCTGCCGGCGGCGGCAATTTGCAATCGGCTTTTGCCGTAAATTTAACTACAGCTATCGATTCCACCAATAAATTTCCGGTGGTAACTGATGATCAACTGCTAGACATCGTACAAAAACAAACGCTTAAATATTTTTATGATTTTGGGCACCCGGTAAGCGGTTTGGCCCGCGAACGCAACACATCGGGCGATGTGGTAACCACCGGCGGCTCGGGCTTTGGTATTATGGCTATTGTTGCCGGTGTTAACCGCCAGTTTATTACCCGCGCGCAGGGCCTGGCCCGTATGCAACTGATTGTAGGGTTTTTAAAAAATAATGCCCAAACTTTTCATGGCGCTTTTCCACATTGGTTAAATGGGGTGACAGGCGCGGTGGTGCCATTCAGCACGCAGGATGACGGGGCCGATTTGGTGGAAACATCCTATTTAATGCAGGGATTGCTTACCGCCCGTCAGTATTTTAATGGAGCCGGAAGCGATGAGACCCAATTGCGTACAGACATTAACACCTTATGGAATAACGTAGACTGGAACTGGTTTACGAATAGCCAAAACACACTGTTTTGGCATTGGAGTCCGGATTACGGATGGTCAGGCAATCAGCAAATAAACGGCTGGAACGAGGCGTTAATTACTTATGTGATTGCGGCTTCATCAACTACTCACGCCATTACCAAAGCGGTTTATGATAACGGCTGGGCCGGTAATGGAACCATGAAAAATGGTAATACTTATTTCGGGGTTCAGCTTCCATTAGGACCGGCGGAAGGTGGCCCGTTGTTTTTTGCGCATTATTCGTTTTTGGGGATAAATCCGAATAGCCTGTCGGATACTTACGCCAGTTATGATGTACAAAACAAGGCACACGCCATGATCAACTATAATTATTGCGTGGCAAACCCCGCAAGTAATTCCGGGTACAGCGCCGATTGCTGGGGACTTACGGCGAGTGATATTGAAAACGGATACACCGCAAGTTCGCCAACAAACGATGTCGGGGTTATTGCCCCAACCGCAGCCATTGCATCGTTGCCATATACGCCCACACAATCGATGCAGGCATTACACTTTTTTTACTATAAACTGGGCGATAAACTATGGGGAGACTATGGATTTTATGATTCCTTCAACCTCAACAATAACTGGTTTGCAACATCAACACTGGCTATTGATGAAGGACCCATTATGGATATGATTGAAAATTACCGCAGCGGGCTGTTATGGAATTTATTTATGAGCTGCCCCGAAGTAAAAACCGGTATGAAAAACCTGGGCTTTAAAAGCCCGAATTTATAACTATTCCCAACGCGTCATTGCGAGGAACGAAGCAATCTCTAAACTTTACAGGGCGGTATGCATGTTTGCTATGCATATTCAGAGATTGCTTCGTTCCTCGCAATGACGAGGGATAAAAACTAATTACACTAATGAGAAAACTAATAATTCCTTTTTTGATCCTTATTTCCGGATACAGTGTAGCCCAACCTGCTGCAACTAAGGAAGATGGCATAAAGCCCGTAGGCATCATCAAAAACCTAAGCGACAGCGCACTACTTGATGTGGTACAGCGCCAAACGTTCCGTTATTTTTGGGATTTTGGCCATCCCACCAGCGGCCTCGCCCGCGAACGCAGCAATGTAGCTTACGATTACGGTACCGAGACAGTAACCACAGGAGGATCGGGCTTCGGCATTATGGCTTTGATAGTTGCCGACCATCGCAAATGGATAAGCCACGATCAGGCTGTTGCTCGGATGCTGAAAATAGTTGACTTTTTATATCGCGCCGATGCCTATCATGGCGTATTCCCGCATTGGCTGAATGGGGAGACAGGTAAAACCATCCGCTTTGGCCGTAAAGACGATGGTGGTGATTTGGTGGAAACCTCCTATCTTTTCGAGGGGCTGTTATGCGCACGGCAATATTTTACAGCCAATAACAACCAGGAACGCCGCATTCGCGACGTAATTAACTGGATGTGGAGCGACATTGAATGGAGCTGGTATACCCGCGAGGGCAGGGATAACCTGTACTGGCATTGGTCGCCTAATAATGGCTGGTCCATGAACTTCCCGATAAGGGGCTTTAACGAATGTTTGATAACTTATATTTTAGCGGCCTCGGGCGACAGGTACCCGGTATCGGCCGATGTTTACCACCGTGGCTGGGCACAAAGCGACTTTTTTAAAAACGGACAAACTTTTTACGGGCATAAATTGCCTTTAGGTTTTGATTATGGTGGTCCGCTTTTCTTTTCGCAATATTCATTCCTTGGATTAAATCCTAAAGGATTAAAGGACCGTTATGCCAATTACTGGGAACAAAATACCAACCACACGCTGATCAATCATGATTATTGCGTGGATAATCCTAAAAAGTTTAAAGGCTACGGCGAAAACTGCTGGGGACTTACCGCAAGTGATAATTTTGAAGGTTACAATGCCCATTCGCCCACTAACGATTTGGGCGTAATTACCCCAACTGCAGCCCTATCAGCATTTCCTTATGCGCCGGAATACTCGATGAAAGCACTACGTCATTTTTATTATGATTTGGGTGATAAAATTTGGGGCGATTACGGTTTTACCGATGCCTTTAGCGAACAGCATAACTGGTACGCCAAAGAATACCTGGCCATTGACCAGGGGCCAATTGTGGTAATGATTGAAAATTACCGCAGCGGCTTGTTATGGAACTTGTTTATGAGCTGCCCCGAAGTACAACACGGGTTGAAGAAATTGGATTTTGAGAGTACTATGATAAAATAGCGAAGCGGTTATAATATGCTTTGTTAGCTACAACAAAACGGGCGAAATGAATCGCCCGTTTTGCTTGCTACCGGTAACCGATCAGTTGCTGGCCGAGATGCTTAACCCTGGCAACGAATTGATAGTAATTACGCTATGCGTATTGAGCACCGCATCAAAAGTAGGCATTACACCTGTCGCAATCACTTCCTGGCGGTCTGTCGACATGGATTGCGTAGTCTGGTCTTTCCATTGAAAAACAAGGCCGTTAAGGTAAATGTTTGAACTGTTGCCATAGGAAACGCTTTTTGTCTCATGTGCTTCGAGCGAGAAAGTTTGCTCAAGCGATGGTTTTTGGATGTCGTTTCCCTGACGGATCAATAAGGTCACGTTGACGTACTGATTGGTGTTGTTGATGAATTTTTTTTGGCCGCTCATGATAATAGAGTTTAGTGTTTAAAATTTGTTAATTACTTATTGTCTTAATGACGTAGGCAAATCTATATGGTGTGAGCTGTGATTTTACAGGTGGTTTTACCCGGTTGTGTATTCGGGTAAAATTACCCGGTAAGCGACACTCGCGCCAAACACATAATGCCCAAGCCAGGTTAATTGAAATGTTCTGGTTTAACGGAAGTATAAATATTTGTATCAAAAAATTGTATTATTGAGGTGTATATAAGGTTGGTGTATAACTCTTGTTCCACCTGCTAAAACCACCCGGCCTGTAGTACCAGTAAAACCATTGTAAAATGAGAAAAGTATATTCTTTGATTGTATGTACTACAATCTGCATGTTACTATCTGCAAATTGGGCCACAGCCCAACAATCACAAAAGCAACTAACGTATTGCAATCCCATCAATATCGACTACGGCTATACGCCCATACCCAACTTTGCCACCGAAGGCAAGCATCGCGCAACTGCCGATCCGGTGATTACGATGTACAAAGGCGATTACTATCTATTCTCCACCAATCAATGGGGATACTGGTGGAGCAGCGATATGTACCACTGGAACTTTGTGGCCCGTCATTTTTTGCGGCCCGAGCATCATGTGTACGATGATTTATGTGCGCCAGCAGTTTGGGTACAGGGTGATACACTGATGGTGTTTGGCTCAACATACTCATCCAACTTCCCGATATGGATGAGCACTAATCCTAAAGGCAACGAATGGAAAGAAGCCATACACGAATTTGAACCCGGCGGCTGGGACCCCGACTTTTTTAGAGATGATGATGGCAAGTTGTACATGTACAACGGCAGCAGCAACACCTACCCGGTTTACGGCGCCGAAATTGATCCTAAAACATTTCATTTAAAAGCCTACCGTAAAGAAATGTACTTTTTACAACCCTATCGCTACGGCTGGCAGCGCTTTGGTGAGTATATGGATGACACTTTTTTGGATCCGTTTATTGAAGGTTCGTGGATGACCAAACATAACGGCAAATATTACCTGCAATATGGCGCGCCGGGCACCGAGTTTAGCGGATATTCGGATGGGGTAGTAGTTGGCGATAACCCGCTGGGGCCGTTTACGCCGCAGTCTATGCCGTTTAGCTATAAACCGGGCGGCTTCGCTAAGGGCGCAGGACATGGAGCCACCTACACCGATACCTGGGGTAATTACTGGCATATATCCACCGTGGTAATCGCTGTAAAAAACAGTTTTGAACGTCGTTTAGGTATCTGGCCGGCCGGCTTTGATAAGGATGATATACTGTATTGCAATACAGCCTTTGGCGATTATCCTACTTATTTGCCCGATGGCAAAGCTGATCACCTGCAAAGCCGTTTTACCGGTTGGATGCTACTCAATTATAATAAACCGGTACAAGTATCATCAACCCTGGGTGGCTATGTGCCCAATAATGCGGTTGATGAAAATATAAAAACCTACTGGAGCGCGGCCACAGCTAACCCCGGCGAGTGGATACAAACTGACCTCGGTAATGAAAGTACCGTAAACGCCGTGCAAATAAATTATGCCGATCAGGATGCAACCATATTGGGAAAATCGACCACTACGTATACCCAATACAAATTATATTATTCATCGGATGCAAAAAAGTGGCACATCCTGGCTGATAAAAGCGCCAATAAAACTGATGTACCACATGATTACATCGAACTACAAACACCCGTAAAAGCCCGTTATATTAAACTGGAAAATGTACACATGCCAACCGGTAAATTTGCCATTAGTGGTCTGCGTGTATTTGGTAATGGCGGCGGCACCAAACCCGATACCGTACAAAGCTTTATAGTATTGCGTACCGAAAAAGACAAGCGCAGTGCCTGGATAAAATGGCAAACGGTTGATAACGCTTTCGCTTATAATATTTACACCGGTGTAGCACCCGATAAATTATACAATTGTATTATGGTGCACAGCGCCAACGAATACTATTTTAAGGCGATGGATAAAGAGAAACCTTATTATTTTTGTATTGAAGCGATAAACGAAAATGGGGTGTCGGCAAGGACGAAAGTTATTAAGGTGGAATAAAACAAACCTTTAACTTTATTTTAATCCAAAATATCAAACTAAATTTTAATTTTAGTCTTTTAGTTTAAACCCGATTTTATGATGAAGCGCAGATACGTAACGCTACTCCTTTTATTTTGCTTAACCTTTCCTGTTTTATTGCAGGCCCAAACCAATAAATCGTTCGACCGTGGTTCGTACATCGATAAAAAAGACACACTGCCGTACCGCATCTTATTCCCGCGTGAATTTGATCCTATGAAAAAATATCCGCTAATCATAGTACTGCATGGCGCAGGCGAGCGCGGAAACGATAATGAGGCACAACTGAAATACGGTACGGAATTATTTTTAAAAGATACCATTCGCCAGCGATATGCTGCTATTGTGATATATCCGCAATGCCCGGCATCGTCGTATTGGTCCAACGTGAAATTTGAAAAGGATTCAGCTACGCAGAAGACAAAATTTGTTTTTCAATATGATATGCCGCCCACCAAAGCGATGCAGTTGCTATTGGGCTTTATTGATGACTTTTTAGATAAGCCTTTTGTAAACAAACATAAGGTTTATGTAGGGGGCCTCTCGATGGGTGGTATGGGTACATTAGAAATAATAGGCCGTAAACCCGGCCTTTTTGCGGCAGCCTTTGCCATTTGTGGGGGTGATAACACGCTAAACGCAAAAAAATATGCAAAGAAAGTGCCACTATGGATATTTCACGGACAAAAAGATAGTGTAGTGCCCTACGAGCATTCAGAATCAATAGTGAGGGCCATCAAGGATGCAGGTGGAGAGCCACGGTATACTTTATATCCCAATGACGATCACAACAGCTGGAATGATGCCTTTGCCGAACCGGATTTGATGCATTGGTTGTTTAAGAATAGTAAGTAGGGATAGCAAAACGTCATTGCGAGGCACGATCCGCCCAATGGCGGACTGAGTTATGCATTTATAAGCCAGGCTGGTCGTAAGCAAAGTTCAGAGGTTGCTTCGTCGTTCCTCCTCGCAATGACGATCTTTTTGAGGGCTATTCTTTCGGCTTCGGCGGCAAATTCCGCATGTTAAACTTTGGCTTGTAGGCTGGCTTTGCTTCGATGGTTTCGGACGGCGTGGTTGGCGCAACAATTTGCTCACTGGTGGTTTCTTCAACAGCGGGGGGGGATGCAGGTTCTGCCTTATTCTCTGCATTCTCAGCCGGTTTCGGGATAGTCGCCGCCTTAAACTTTGGTTTAAAACCCAGTTTAGGTGAGGGAGAAGGGGATGCTGCTATCTGCGAATTTTCGGAATTAGCCTCAACAACGGGCGGATTCAAAGGTTCTTCCTTTTTATCTTCGGTAGTACTAACAGCCTTCGCGGTAACTCCTGCTTTAAACTTGGGTACAAAACCTAATTTTGGCGCAGGTGCGGCATCCGGTAAATTTTCGGTGGCCGCAGGGGCATCTGGTGGGTTTACAGTTTCCTCCTTTTTATCAGCCGGTGCAGGCTTTGGCATATTGCCGGCCCTAAACTTGGGTGCAAAACCCAATTTAGGCGATGGTGCAGGAGTCGCTGTGGCCTCCGATAAACTTTCCGTTATGGTTTGCTCGGCGAGCGGATTATCGATATGTACTTTTTCTGTTTTAACCTCGGGCGCCAGGGGATATTGTCGCCTTAATTTGTTGAACCAGTATTTTTTGGTATGATCAAAACTCTTTTCGCCCATTTGCTCAAAGTGGTTCTTAAATTCAGAAAATAACGACTGCCCGCCTTGTTCCAGGGCAACCAGGTCAATTCTTTTCTTCTTAAAAAACTCTTCGAATGTCATGGGGGGAATTTGAAAATTATTTAATTTGAGGATTTGAAAATGTGTTGATTTGAACTTTGTGAATTAATTTTCAAATTTTCAAATCAACGCATTTTCAAATTGAAACTTCCACATCCAATTGGTTAAACCGGATACCCTTGTCTGTTTGCACCCAATCTTCGCGCTCGGCATCAGTAGCTGTTGCTAATTTAGGGAACCATTCTAATGGGAATACCTGCTGTTTGCCGTTGTCCATTTCAACAAAAAGCAGGCCGTTGCTAAAGGTTACTTTAACTTTTTTGTCTTGCTTACGAGTGGAGATTAGTGGCATCGTATTAATTTGAATATTTTTTAATTTGAAAATTTGAAAATGGAGCTATCAAAGTTAATTTTCAAATCTTCAAATCGCCACATTTTCAAATTGAAAATTATTCCGCCATATTATGGTACACCGCCTGCACGTCATCGTCTTCTTCAAGGCGGTCAATCAGCTTCATAATATCGGTAATTTGTTCTTCGGTTACTTCGTGGAATGATTGTGCCACACGCTCCAGCTTGGCCGATTTTACTTCGATGCCGGCTTCTTCCAGCGCCTTTTGCATCTTACCGAAATCTTCAAACGCAGCGTGCATTACGCCAATGTCGTTGCCATTTTCGTCGGCTTCCACAAACAAGTCTTCCAGGCCGGCATCAATCAGTTCAAATTCCAGTTCTTCCAGGTCGCGGTTGCCGGGTTCAAAAGTGAAAACCGATTTACGGGTGAAAATAAAGTCCAGCGACCCAGTCTTACCCAGTGAACCGCCATATTTGGTAAAATAGCTGCGCACGTTGGCTACTGTACGGTTAATGTTATCGGTAGCGGTTTCCACCAGTACGGCAACACCGTAAGGCGCGTAACCTTCGTACACTATTTCTTCGTAATCCTTTTCATCGCGACTGATGGCACGTTTGATGGCAGCCTCTACACGATCTTTAGGCATGTTTACCGCCTTTGAGTTTTGTACGGCTGTGCGCAAGCGCGAGTTGGTGTTGATATCGCCACCACCGGCTTTTACCGCCATTACAATTTCCTTACCCAAACGGGTAAACTGCACTGCCATTTTGCTCCAGCGCTTTAATTTTCTCTCTTTACGAAATTCAAATGCTCTTCCCATTTCTTTTTAGTTCATAGTTGATGGTTCATAGTTCATGGCCATCTTTCGATATTAATAGAATCAGCGAATATAATACTTGTTTTTTCTTCTATCAATCAGATGGTGTGCAATTCTAATTGTCGTACAAAATATAAAAGTAACGATTTGTCATCCTGAGTGTAGCAAAGGATCTTCTCCGCCCTGCAATAGTCCACATGTGTGGTTCGCCATATATCGCAGAAGATCCTTCGCTGCGCTCGGGATGACAAAAAGAAAAAACCTCTTAGCTTTAACCTTTAAGCTTTTACCTTAAATTAAACAATATCCTTTAAATTTAACAGCATATCGGCCACCATTTTTGGCAGGTCGTACTCCAGTTTCCAGCCCCAGTCGTTTTGGGCGGTACTGTCGTCAATTGATTTTGGCCAGCTGTCGGCTATGGCTTGCCGCGAATCGCTTTCGGCGTAGCTTATTTCAAAGTTAGGGATATGTTTTTTTATTTCCCCGGCCAGTTGCGTTGGGGTAAAGCTAACTCCTGCTAAATTATAGGATGAACGGATACTTACCTTGTCGGCAGGCGCATCCATCAAAGCTATGGTGGCACGGATGGCATCGTCCATATACATCATGGGAAGGGCGGTATTGGCCGAAAGGAAACTTTCGTAACTTCCCGTTTTTAGCGCCTGGTGAAATATGTGCACGGCATAATCGGTAGTGCCGCCACCTGGATTTGCCCGCCAGCCAATTAAACCGGGGTACCGCAGACTGCGGACATCCAACCCGTATTTTTCGAAATAGTATTCGCACCAGCGTTCGCCGGCCAGTTTGCTGAAACCGTAAACCGTGTTGGGGTCCATTACGCAATATTGCGGCGTATCGTGCTGTGGCGAATGCGGGCCGAAGACGGCTATGGAACTTGGCCAAAAAACTTTCGCAACTTTAAATTCCACTGCAAAATCGAGTACGTGAAGCAGGCCGCTCATGTTTAAATCCCAGGCCATTCTGGGTTTTTGTTCGCCTACAGCCGAAAGGATAGCTGCCAGCAAATACACCTGTGTGGGCCGGTGTTTTTCAAATATATGGTGCAGGTTATCCTTATCCAGCACGTTCACAATTTCGTAAGGACCGCTGTTTTTCCGCATGTTATATACGGGGCTTTTTAAGTCGGAGGCGATTACAGCTTCTTCGCCGTAAATTCCTCTTAAAGCAGCCACCAGTTCAGTCCCAATCTGGCCGTTAGCGCCAATCACCAAAATCTTTTCGCTCATACAAATCGTTTTGCGGGGACAAAGGTAGGGATTTGGGGGGATAATTGTTGAAAGGTTGTAAAGTTGAAATGTTGGAAAGTTGTTGATTAAGTTAATTAAGTTAATTAAGTTGGATTGATTGAGTTGATTAAGTTAGAATGAGTTGATTAAGACAATCCTTAAATCAGCTAATCCTACGAATCATGGTTCAGACAGTTGCGTTAGCGATAGCAGTGGATACCGGCCCGCGCTTAAGGCCTGAAGGCGTATGAACGGATAGCGCGGGCCAAAGGCAACGCCCCAATTTTAGTTAATAGTTGATTAAGTGAGTGGTTGGTTAAGTTGATAGCTATCGATAACGGGTTACCTTTAAATTGCAGCGGTATTAATGTGAAAAATAAGAACCCATGCAGTTTGATTTTGGATTATTAAGCAGGCATCACAAAACTCTTTTAGTTACCATCGTTTATTTTTTACTTTGGTTCAGATTATGGTGGTTAGAGAGTCAAATTTATTTACATACCCAGGCTGGCGATAGGATTGCACTTGGTGAGGGTATTACTTATGGTGGCTTGCTAGCTATGCTCTTTGCTGTATTTTTAAGTTTCGCACTTGTTATCAAGTTATGGTTTAACCGCGACGTGATATTTTGCCTGCTTTGGCTTGTTACAATATGGCTGCCGGTAGTATATATGATTTGGCGGCAGTAGGTCGATGCTTTAAATAATACTCCCCAAAACAACCAATCAGACACAGTATTTAGTTAATATACTAAACAGGTAGACTTAATTCCATATTAAAATCAAAAAAAATCGCATCTTTGTAACCAAAATTTATTTATTCATAACAATTTAACAAAATGAAACCTCCTGAAGGAAGCTTCATTACCATTAAAAAACAAATTATACAATGAAAGTCGCAGTAGTAGGTGCCACAGGTTTGGTGGGCACTAAAATGTTGCAGGTCCTTGCGGAACGCAACTTCCCCGTTACAGAATTAATTCCGGTAGCTTCAGAGAAAAGTGTTGGTAAACAAATCACTTTTAAGGGTAAGCAGTACACGATTGTTTCTGTTGAGGATGCGATAAAGCAGAAGCCCGATGTTGCCATATTTTCGGCAGGGGGCAGCACTTCATTGGCACAGGCGCCGCTTTTTGCAGCTGCCGGTACAACAGTTATTGATAATTCATCGGCCTGGCGCATGGACCCCACCAAAAAACTGGTAGTGCCCGAGGTAAATGCCGATGTGTTGACGGCCGATGACAAAATCATCGCCAACCCAAATTGTTCTACCATACAAATGGTAGTGGCCCTAAAACCGCTGCACGATAAATATAAAATTAAAAGGGTAGTGGTATCTACCTACCAATCCGTAACCGGTACCGGCGTAAAAGCGGTTGACCAGTTATTTAATGAGCGTAAAGGTATCGACGGTCCTAAGGTTTATCCTTATACCATTGATTTGAATGTGATCCCGCAAATTGACGTATTTACCGAAAACGGTTACACCAAAGAAGAAATGAAAATGGTGAACGAGACCGTTAAAATTATGGGCGACGACAGCATTAAGGTAACTGCTACCACAGTGCGTATCCCGGTAATGGGCGGCCACTCCGAATCGGTAAATATTGAGTTTTTACACGATTTTGATTTGAGCGAAGTAAGGGAACTGCTGGCAAAATCGCCGGGCATTGTGGTGGTTGACGATACTGCCAACTTAAAATACCCGATGCCGCTTGATGCGCACGATAAGGATGAAGTATTTGTAGGCCGTTTGCGCCGCGACGAAAGTCAGCCGAATACATTGAACTGCTGGATAGTATCCGACAACCTGCGTAAAGGTGCAGCTACCAATGCGGTGCAAATTGCAGAGTATTTGGCTGCCAAGCATTTGATTGGGCAGGGGGAAGAAGTTGCTTAACGAACCTGCATAGTTCGCAATGCATAGCATATAAGTTTTTTCGCTTCGCTCAAGAGATAGTTTCTCACTGCGTTCGAAATGACATGGTTTTTAATATTAAAATAGGGATAATCAGTAGGTTATCCCTATTTTTATGGAAACAATTTCCTGATGAGAGTTACCTGCCTTTTTGCATTTTTATGCTGTTTTTTTGTTTCGTTTAATTTATTAGCCCAATCCCCAAAAGCTGTTGAGGCCGATATTACCGCATCTTTTAATAAAATAGGCTATTGGCACGGTTACCGTTTTAGTCATCCGCAAGATACTACCGTGAATTCGTCCGATTCAGTCTCAAAGGCAAACAAGGTATTCCGGCAAAAACTAAAGTATTATGCTTCTACCCACCCATTTACATTAAATCTTAGGTTTAGGGACCTCGATAGCAGTTTTTTAACTATAAGCACCGCCAACGACGGCTTGTTCAGAATTTATTCGTGGGATACCAATTTGGGAGGGACAATGCGGCATTTTGAGAATCTGTTTCAGTATAAAGCGGGCGCAAAAGTAAGCGCAATACTAAAAGCCGATACAGACGAAGCCAACCGGGAGTACAATTATAATTACTCAAACATATACACGCTAAAAGCGCACGATAATACTTTCTATCTCGCTATTTATCAGGGTCAATTTTCGAGAAAGGACCGGACAGAAGGCATACGGGTATTTGCGATAGAAAACGGGGTATTAAACGATAAAGTAAACCTTATTAAAACAGCCGATGGCTTGCAGAGTCAGCTTTATTACTATTATAATATATTCTCGGTTACCGACAGTATCAGTCCAAATATCCGGTATAATGAGGCACTAAAAACAATCTCGTTACCGGTTGTTGCGGCCCATGGTAAATTGACCGGCAAGCGTGTGGTGTATAAGTTTAATGGGAGGTGTTTTGAAAAGGTGGGGGGCTGAGCTTGATGCCTTGCTACCCTCTATGTCATTTAGGGAACGAACGAGAAATCTTCGGGTATCGCTATTTTTCGGCGATTATACCGATGCGTTCTTTCTGCCTGATGTTTTTTTTCTGGTATTCATTACTTTAGAATGGCCGGTTGGCGCTCCAGTCCGGACTGCCCCCGCGACATTGCTATCAAATTCGACAGCCGAGGTTTTACCGGTTTTATGATACTCAGCAATCGCGTCACTGATCTTTTTTTTGTTCTCGTCTGTCAACACTGATGGGCTAACCACTAAATCTACATTTTTCGGTTCTTTAATATATCCCATATTTGTTAAATCATCAATAACTAAATTTAAGTGATAAAGCGATTTCTGCCGACATTATACCAATATACGAAGAAACGGGGTGTTAAAAAAAGTACGAACATTGTTTTTAGCAAAAGGTTATCCCTATTTTTATGGAATTAACTTTAGTTTGCTTTTTATGAAGTTGTTATTTACGTTTCTGATTATACTGGGATTTGTTGCGGGAGTAGAAGCGCAATCGCTAAAATTAATAGAAACTGATTTGGTTAAATCATTTAAGAAAATACCTTATTTTAATAAACAACGATATAAGGGCGCAAAAAACGTTGCCTGGGACGATTCCCTTGCTATTGCCAACGAGGTTTTTGCAAAAACATTACAGCAGTATACCACCCGTTTCCCGGCAACAATTGCTTATCCGTTTTCGATGTTAAAAAAAGAACATTTGGGCATTTGTACATCATCTGATGGATTGTTCAGAATATACTCGTGGGATAATCAAACAGGGGGAACTATGTATTTTTTTGACAACGTCTATCAGTTTAAAACAGGCACAAAAACTTTTTCGAACATTTACAAGCAAAAGGATGAGGGCGACGCCGGGCTTGACTTTTACAAAATATACATGATGAAAGTGCAGGGGAAAACTTATTACATAGGGGTTTTTCTGGGGATAGAATCGTCCAGGTATCATTTCGAAGGCGTAAATATTTTTGCTGTGGAAGATGGAAAGCTGAATGATAATGTTAAGCTGATAAAAACAAAGAGCGGGCTGCGCAGCCTTTTAAGTTACGAGTATGATGTTGCATCATCCGTTGAATGGAAAAACCAGCCGGAGATAAGTTTTGATGCAACTGCAAACGCCATCAATTTTCCGCTGGTGGCTGCTAATGGTAAAATGACGCAGAAATTTATTACCTATAAGTTTACGGGGCAATATTTTGAAAGGATAAAAAACTAACATGGAAAACGACGCCCTCCCGCTAATCTCCATCCTTGTAGCCGCCCGTAATGAAGAAGCCAATATTGCCGCCTGCCTCGATGCGTTGATTAGCCAGGATTATCCAAAAGATAAATTCGAAATATGGATAGGCGATGATCAGTCGGAAGATAACACGGCTGCCATTGTAATGGAATACGCGATCAAATACCCCAATGTTCATCTTTTTTCTGTTGAAGCTTGTGTGCTGCATCAAAAAGGGAAATCAAATGTACTGGCGCAGTTGGCCCCGCAGGCAAAGGGAGAGTTTTTATTTATTACGGATGCCGATGTGACGTTAGGGCCATTATGGCTCAAAACCATGTTGCCGTACTTTACTCCCCAGGTTGGTGTAATAACCGGCGTGGTTGCTACCAAAGGCAACAGCCTTTTTGCGAAACTGCAAAACGCCGAATGGCTGTTTTATATGGCGCATGGTCACAGCAATTTCGAAAGAGGGAAACCGGTAACCGCCGTGGGCGGTAACATGGCTGTACGTGCATCGGCTTATTGGTTAACCGGTGGGTATGAGCAGATATCGTTTTCGGTGACCGAAGACCTGGAGCTTTTTAAAGAGATCCGAAAAAAAGGGTTCACGTTTCATAGCGTTTTTAATGCAGAGAGTTTGGGTTTTACCAATCCTTTACCTTCGTTTGGCGCATTAATAAAACAACGGAGAAGATGGTTTACCGGTGCAATGCAATTGCCACTGATCTTTGTAGTAAGCCTGGTATTTTCATGGTCGTTGCTGCTGATTCTGCTTATTGTTGCGGTTTTTGCCTGGAAGGCAGCCTTATTGTTGTTTTTGGTTAAATGGTTAATGGATATTGGCTTTTTGATAAAAACCTATCGGCAGCTTCACCTTAAAGTTGATGCAGGCGTGTGGCTTTATTGGCCATATTCCCTGGTTTTTAATACGCTGGTACTGGCATTGCAATTAATGCCGGGGGCTGTGGAGTGGAAGGGGAGGAAGTATGAGGAGAAGTATGTGGTGGCGGATGGATTGTAGGAATAGGGGAGTTTGTAGAGACGCGATACTCGTGTCTCTACGCAAGGTAAATGACATACAGGCGGATTTTACAGAAGTTTGGTTGAGCGTATGGCGGGAGACGCAAGTATTGCGTCTCTACAGAAAAAGGGTTCGTCTGCGAAGAGGCCTCGTCGGAAGAGCCAGTTACGAATGGGGGAACAAGAACCTGTTAACATTAGTTGTATGAAATGCCGCATTATAACTTTTTCTTATACGTATTCCCTATCTTTGAAAAGATATGATCTCCTTCGCCCACCGTGTTTTTATGGAAGTTGCCGCCAATCTGAGTTTCAGTAAGGCGGCGCAGATACTGTTTGTAACGCAGCCTGCCATCAGCAAACACATTAAGGCGCTGGAAGATCAGTATAAAGTGCCGCTGTTTGAGCGTAAGGGAAACAGTATTCTACTTACCGAGGCTGGTAAAAAACTAAACGAATACCTGTTACAGGCTTCCGAAATTGAGCGCAAAGCCGAGTATGACCTTTCGGTTTTAAGCAGCCTTTCGCAGGCGGCGGGGCATTTGCGGCTGGGGGCCAGTACCACCATTGCCTTATATATTTTGCCATCTATATTATCAGGTTTTCAGCGGGAATATGCCAATGTTGATGTGCAATTGGTAAACCGCAATTCGGAATATATTTTAAATGCGCTGCTTAACCACGAGGTGGATATCGGTATTATCGAGGTGGAAAATAAGCTCACCACCGTATCCTATCGGGCTTTTATGAGTGATGAGGTGATACCGGTATGTTCGGCCAATAGTCCGCTGGCAGGTAGATCATTAACCTTAAAGCAGTTTATAAAAACGCCGCTCGCTTTGCGCGAAAGGGGGTCGGGTACCTTGAACGCGCTGTTAAAATCGCTGTCGATACTGCATATTAAACCCGCCGAGCTATCGGTAAAAATACGCTTAGGCGGTACCGAAGCTTTGAAAAACTTCCTGCTGGCCGATCAATGTTTGGGCTTTATGCCGCGACCGTCTATCATCCGTCAACTGGCCGAAGGCGATTTGGTGGAAGTTCCTGTAGAAGGATTGAAAATTACCCGGGATTTCTTTTTTATCCGCCGCAAGGGGACGGAGGACTTTGGATTGACGAGTAATTTTATCAATTATGCGCTGGGGCATGTGGGTGGGTGAAAAATAATAAACTTTGTCATCCTGGAACAAAGTGAAAGATCTTCTACGCCCTGCGATAGTCCACATATATGATCAGCAATGCACGGCGGAGAAGATTCTTCGCTGTACTCAGAATGACGAATCCCCTAATTGCTTCACTCGTTCCTCATTCGCAATGACAATGTTTGTTACTGTATCCTCCTCAAAATCCCCGTTCCGAGGCCATCTGTACTTTCGGCCGCGTTTGATAGTATTACAACGGCTATATTTTTATCAGCGTTAAAGGCCACAAAGCTACTGCTGCCGTTGGTGCCGCCATTATGAAAGGTATACTCAACCCCGTCTACCGTAATAATATGCCAGGCCAGGCCAACTTTTACATCTTTATTGAAAGTTACTTTTTGCGTTAGCATAAATGCTTTTGAAAGTTCATCGGTACCGGGGTGCATGTTGGCTTTGGCATAAATCAGCATATCATTCAAAGTGGAGCGCAGTGCGCCACAGGCGGCCAGTACATCAAAGTCCCAGCCTGTTACCGGCTGACCATTTTTAGCGTACACCTGTACAAACCTCGGCGCGGCCAGCGGGTTTATATTCTGATCGGTATTGAAAATATTTAGGGGCTTGCAAATAATATCACGCACCATTTGCGCGTACGTTTCGGCATTTACGGTCTCTAAAATATTGCCGAGCAGCCCAACGGCCAGGTTAGAGTAGGCATATTTTTCGCCGGGCGTGCTTTCAAGCTTGCAGGTTTTTAAATAGCTATACAGTAACTCCTTTGTATAGTCTTTATAGGGGTTAAGTGCATCGCTGGCATGGCTAATCAGGTTATCGGGTATCCGCGCCAGGCCCGAAGTATGGTTGCTTAACATTTGTAAGGTGATGGCCCTTAGCTCGGGGTTAGCGGCAACAGAATCGGGCAGGTATTTGGTTATGGGGTCGGTTAATTTAACTTTTCCCTGGTTGGCATACCAGGCCAGCAGCGTGGCGGTAAAGGTTTTGGTAACAGAGCCTATCTCGAAAAAATTATCCTCGTTGGGCAGCTTGCCGTTATGTTTAATGGTTTCGCCGTAACTGTAAATGGAAGTGGTGCCGTTTTTAACCACACCAATAATTACGCCCACCGTATTTGCTTTTTGGATGTACTTGCGGGCAACCGTATCAATTTGTTTATCCATTTCAGTCCGCAAAGGATTGGAAGTGGCCACCAGCGCAGTTTTATTGGCAACGGGCGCAAAGTACGATTGAAACAGGAAAAGCTGCAGTTTATCCAGTTGATCTAAACTTAACATCAGCTGCAGTGTCATGGCGTCAAACTTTAGCTTGTAAGTAGCCACGCTGTTGTTTACGAAGCTGATGAGCGATGTTTCCTTTACAGGACCAAGGGTAAATAGCTGGTTATTCACCACGTTATTAAACGCATCAAGGCTCAGCTGATTCTGAAAGCCGGTCCCGGCCATATTATAAATGGCGTCGGCATTTTTGTGGTTGATGTATTTTACCACTTCCTGAAAAACCGAATCCACCTTTTGCTGCTGGCGGCTTTGGGCGGATGCTGCTGATGCCATGACTAGGGATAAAAGGATGATGAATGTTAATCTCATAGTATAACTTCAACACATAACGTTGCGAAGTGGATATTAATGTAAAGGATTGGTTAGGCGGGCGAACTTTTTTTCATTTACCGACCACAAAAATAGGTTGGCCGACATGCCAAGCAAGGCGCTAATCAGGCAACTATACCCGATGAGGGTGCCAATTTCTACTGGTATCGAAAGCGAGATCATTATAAAAAAGCCTCCAAAGCCAATTATAAATAAGAAAACAGCGGCTAAAATAACTCCACCGTCAATTAAAGTGAATTTCAATATTCCGTTTTTTCTTTTTTCTTCCCAATTCCTTAAAAAGGCGCTAGTGTTAAATTCTTCTTCGCTAACTCCTTTTTCCTTCAAGTCAGCAAGTAACAAAACCTTTTTTTTGAATTGGAAATAATCTTGAATAAAGCCGATTAGAAAAACAACCAAAATAATGCCCCAGTCGTTTTTGGCATTGGTGGAATAACGTAATAATAGAGAAAACGTCAAAGTAGTGATAGCGATCGATGGAAGCCGTATTTTTAAATAGTCTTTTATGATATGAATGTTCAATTGCTTTGGTTTAAGGAGTTCGTTCTGTTACAAAATTAGTTAATTATCGCGTAAACTGAATCGTCATTTCCGCAATTTTTAGTTAGTCGGTAAGCGTGTTGTAACTATTTCGTAAAATGGTGCTTAGGATAGTTCGATAACACGTGGCTCCTCCGGAGCCCTTCTTGTGGGCTTGTTCGCTATAAACACGCGGCCTCGCTGAGGCCGTTGTTTGATACGTAAGTTTGTTAACCCATTCCGGAGGCGCCCATATCTTTAACGGGAAGGCTGTTTAACACGGTTAGGCAATATAAACCCAAATAAACGGCAACTTCCAATTTAAAATCAAACCCGTTCAATTTTACAAATAAAGCAACAGGCTTGCGCATTACGGGCATGCAGATAAGCAACATTGGCTTGCTGATCAAATATTTCGCCAATCAGGTCGTCAACATCAGCATCGCCAACCAGGGTGGTACTAACCATTTGCTGGCGTTCGTCATAACCGATTAAGGTTAACGGAAAACTCTTTTTGTTTGCCTTAATTTCGGGTGGGAAACGATACACGTCCGCGTATTCGTCCACATCTTCACTATGAATAAATATTGGACCGGGCTGGTTAAACGCGTTATCAATTTGAAATGGGCTATGGGTTAACAGCATCCGCTTGTCAACTCCTTTAACAAATGGTTTTAGCGAAACCCGGCATGGCCCGGCGCCGGTGGCTATGTTTTCAATAACCGCGTGGCCAAAATCATCTTTCAGGGTAAGTTTAACCCTTTTTGCGTATTCCTTCGAAATGGGTACTATTTTAAATTTGTTCATGATTTAATAATTTGATGAAACAAAGGTGCGAATAGACAATTTTGGATAAAACCCGATACTTGCTATCTGGACGGGGATTAAACGGATTTTGGCGGTTACCCGGATTTTAGAATGCGCGCTTTTCAAAATAGAAACATATCCGAAATCGAAATTCCTAAATCCCAAATAACGTTATCTTTGCAGTAATGAATAAACAGCAAATATTTTCTATAAAAAACGAACAGCAATTTAATGATGCTGCCCTGGAAGTCTTCGGGCATCAGGCTAAAAATTGCGCAGTTTATCGTGATTTTATAGGGGGATTAAAAATTAAGCCTACTGAAGTTACCAGCTTTCAGCAGATTCCTTTTTTGCCCATCGAGCTTTTTAAATCCCATAAAGTAGTTAGTAATAACCATACAGCCGAAGTTACATTCACCAGTTCGGGCACTACTGGCATTACAACCAGCAGCCATTATGTTACTGATGTAAGCTGGTATACTGAAAGTTTTCGGGCCGCGTTTAATTTATTTTATGGTGATATTAAGAATTATACCATATTGGCCTTGTTGCCCTCGTACCTGGAACGTGCAGGTTCGTCATTAATTTATATGGCCGATGATTTAATCAAGCAATCCGAAAATGCAGATAGTGGCTTTTTTTTGTACAACCATGATGAACTTTATCATCAACTTAAAAAGCAACAGGAATTGCAAAAACCTACCCTGCTAATAGGGGTAACGTTTGCATTACTTGATTTTATCGATAATTATAATCTAAAGTTTCCACAACTTATTGTGATGGAAACCGGCGGTATGAAAGGCCGCCGAAAAGAAATGATACGTGAAGAATTACATGAACAATTATGCAATGGCTTTGGCGTTAATGCTATACACTCGGAGTACGGAATGACCGAATTGTTGTCGCAAGGCTATTCCACCGGAAACGGTATTTTTAACTGCCCTCCCTGGATGCGTATTATCGCCCGCGATACCAACGACCCAATAATGCTACTGGATAATGAAAAAGCCGGTGGCATTAATGTAATAGACCTGGCTAACATCAATTCGTGCTCGTTTGTAGCCACACAGGATCTCGGCCGCGTTTATGCAGGCAACTCTTTCGAAGTTTTGGGCCGTTTTGATAACTCTGACATCAGGGGATGCAATCTGCTGATTGCTTAAAACTTAACCCGCAGCTAACATAATATCGTTATTTTTGTTAACCTCCGTAAAAGACACTGTTATGATAGAAAAATTTTTGAGCGACGAGCAAGACCCAAAAGCGGTTGAAAAAATACACACGCGCCTAACCGACCTGATGACCACTGGCGAAGAGATATTGTACATAGCCGTTCAAAAAAAGCCTATTGTAAATTTATTGCCCGATTGTGTGGCGCTTACCAATAAACGCATACTTTTTTTCAGCCCGGCAAATTTGGGCCTATCCATAAAATTTGTTGATTTTGTTTGGAAAGATATATTGGAGGTTTACACCCGGGAAGAAATAATAGGCGCTATTTTTAGCGTAAAAACAACCGATGGCCTCGAAACCGGTGTTGATTACCTGCCCCGCGTGCAAGCCCGCAAGCTATATCAATACGCCCAGGAACGTAAAGAAGCCGAGCGAGAAGCCCGTCGCCTGCGTGATCTGGAAGAAAAACGTGCCGAATCGGGCTCCATTCAGTTTGAAAATGCCGCGCGTTTTGCTGCGCAACAGCCGGTGGTGCCAGTTACCCCGCCACCGATTACTGACACCGACTCAACAAAGCAAAACCTGAAACCAGATGAACTTACTGAAAAGCTAAAAAAACTACGAATGCTGTTCGATAACGGCCTCATCTCGCAGGAAGAATATAACCAAAAGAAACTCGAACTTTTGAATGAGTTATAATTGTTCATTGGTTCTTTTGGTTAAATAACCAATAATTATTTAGGCGAAACGGGAGTTTCGCGATAAAAAACAACACCCGGAAATTTTATCCAAAGTTTAAACTTATCCATCGAGCCAAAAACTTCTTCGCCCCGGGTGTAGAGGCGGGCCGGTTCAACGGCTTTTTCGGCATATTCACTTTTGATGATTTTATCGTCATCGTAGCGCTGCAGCGTACGCTCAGAAATGTGCAGAATAACTGCTATCTCCCGGAGATTTAAAGATATTTTTTGCCAGCGATAGTAAAAGACGCTTCGGAAAGCCCTGCCTCACCAATTTGATGATTTTGAATAATCCAGCAAACTATAAAACGGGTTAAATGAACCAGCGGTAGCGTATGTCACCATTGGCCCATTAACTACGTTGTTGGAATCCTTACTCTTTGTTTTATACAACATAATAGCAAATACAATTACCATTTGTCGTATCTGTAAATTTATTCCGCGATAATCAGGAAATAATTCTTTTTACCTTTCTGTGCCACCAAATACTTTCCATTTATCAACACATCCTTATTATAAACGTCATCGGCAGTATTTATCTTTACTTTATTTACCGCTACACCTCCACCGGCAATCATTTTTTTTGCTTCGCCTTTTGACGGGAAAACCGACGTACTTGCGGCTAATAAATCAACCGCTGCAATTCCGTTTGCCAAATCGTTTAAGCTGATATTAAAATTTGGTACACCTTCAAATAAAGCAAGCACTTCGGCATCGTTTAATTCATTCAAAAACTCAATACCAGTATTGCCAAACAAAAACTCGGATGATTTTATCGCCTTTTCGTATTCTGCTTCGCCATGTACGCGTATTGTGATGTCCTTTGCCAATGCTTTTTGAAGCGTACGCAAATGCGGTGCAGCATCCTGGTCGGCCTCCAAGCTTTCAATAGTTTCCCTATCAAACAATGTAAATATCCTTACGTAGGTTTTAGCATCTTCGTCGCTGGTGTTTAGCCAAAACTGGTAGAACTTGTAAGACGAGGTTTTTTCCGGATCAAGCCAAATATTTCCACCCTCGGTTTTACCAAACTTGGTGCCGTCGGCTTTTTTTATCAGTTGGGTAGTTATCGCAAAAGCCTCGCCCGCATCTTTGCGGCGTATCAGTTCGGTACCGGTAACAATGTTACCCCATTGATCCGATCCACCCATTTGTAATGCACAATTATGATGCTTCCATAAGTAGTAAAAATCGTAACCTTGCACCAATTGGTAACTAAATTCGGTGAATGACATCCCGGTATCGCCGCCAATGCGGTTTTTTACCGAATCTTTAGCCATCATATAATTAACGGTGATATGTTTACCTACATCGCGGATAAAATTCAGGAACGAAAAATCTTTAAACCAGTCGTAATTATTTACCATTCGGGCACTATTAGCGCCGCAATCAAAATCCAGAAATTTCTCCAGCTGCCCTCTTATCCCCGCAAGGTTATGCTGCAAAGCATCTTCGGATAATAAATTACGCTCGGCCGATTTGCCCGACGGATCGCCTACCATACCTGTAGCGCCGCCAACCAGTGCAAACGGTTTGTGGCCGGCGCGTTGAAAGTGGATCATGGTCATAATCTGCGCCAAACTGCCTACATGCAGCGAATCGGCAGTGGGATCAAAACCGATATAGCCCGAAACCATACCTTTATTTAACAGTTCTTCGGTACCGGGCATAATATCATGCAGCATACCACGCCAGCGTAATTCTTCAACAAAGTTCATTATATTTTCAATTTCAATCCCTATAATTATCGGGATGGCAAAGATAGCAGAATAACTTTTATTTGGGGATTACAGTGATTTTATGAATTGATTACGGTGATTTAAACAGTAGTTAATTTTTGAGTAATCCGATTGTGGTTACTTTGCAAACGGGGGTGCGTTATCATTTTTTAAATTGATAAAACCCTGAAAAAATCACTGTAATCATTTTCTCCATCACCGTAATCGCTTTTTTAATCACTGTAATCTCAAAAAAATAAAAAATATTCTTATATTGTGATGAACGGGATTTTTGGCAAAGGTACCTATGAATTTTCTATCGCATTTTTATTTCGACCGGGATACGGACAATTGTTACCTTATATTAGGTACCATATTGCCTGATCTTTTAAAAAATGCCGACAAAACCATCATCCTTCATCCTGAAAAACTACAACATACTGATCACGAAGTAAATTCAATCATCAAAGGCTGGAACAAACACCTGGAGGTGGATCGTTATTTTCATTCATCGCAGTTTTTCCTTAATCATTCTCATCAGGTAAAAAAGCTGTTGTTGCCTGCCACTGAAGGCTCGCCGGTAAAACCTTTCTTTTTAGGGCATATTGCGCTTGAACTTGTCCTTGATAACCTGCTGCTCACAACCGGCAAGGTTACAGCCGAAGGGTTTTATGATCATTTGGATGGATGCAAACAAACTGTTGTGCAAGAATTTTTAACTTTTGCAGGCTTGACCGATACAAGCACGTTTTTTAAATTTTACGAGGGATTTAAAAAAAGCCGTTACTTGTTTAGCTACGCGGAAACAAAACAAATAGCCTACGCCCTTAAAAGAATTTGCATGCGGGTATGGAAAGATCCGTTTACACCTGAACAGGAAGCTGATATGACCGGGGTTTTGATGGATTACCGGGCTACATTATTGGATGATTTTATGTTAATTTTTGAGGAGATAGATGAAAAGCTAATGTTGATATAAGGTTGGCGCACTACTTATAAAGGCTTATCTTTTTTTACCATCTTATAATAATACTTAGCACTTGATGGGGGAGATATACTTTGGACCGATTTGCGCTTCCATTGACCCCTCCATTCTGCGTCAAACTCCTTTTCAATGACGCTTAATTGGGTTGGATCAATTGGCGGAATTACGTAGTTGTTCAATTGAGCATAAGCCATCAATTCAGGAGCAATAATAAAATTGCTATACTTTTTTAGGTAATAAGGATAATAAACTGGCCAGATAAACTTTCCATCGGTAAAGTAAGTTAATGGTCCGATCTGTTTACCCTCGTCGTCACTAACATAAGTCATCACCCCGGTCAAAAAAATGCCGTTATCTAAATATTTAATTATTCTTTCCTTCAAGAATTTATCAAAAGGCTTCTTCGAAAACATTTCAAAAAAGGGAGATGCTCCCCTTACATTTTCATCTTCAATTTCAAGAAAGCCGGCAAAAATCATAACATCTAATTTTAAGTGGTTGACAAACTTAATGAAACAGCCTTATTCATAGTAAATTAACCTATTAATTTATTATCGCCGCCTTAAATGGGCACACATTATGGCGTTTCCCCATAGAATCCAATAATTTCCTCCCAAAATCCCCTAAAAATCAGCATTTAACAGTAAATTAATTTTTTTCATATAAAAATATATCTCTACCTTTGCAGTCCCAATTAAGAAATTGGGAAAAGGAGAAAATTTATTTAATGGCAAAAAAACAGGAAGCAGAAAAAGAATTAAAAGCTAAAGAAGCTGAATTAGATGTGCTTACAACATCTGAGGAAAAAGAAACTATTGAGTCAGAGGCTGATTCAATATCGATCGAAGAGATCAAATCAAAAATCGCATCAGTGCCAAACGAAGATTTCGATTGGGACGCTGATGAGAAAAAATTCGGCAATTACAGCGACACAGACCGTGAAAAGCTTGAAAAAATGTATGATGGAACTTTCAGCTCTATCACCAAAGGCGAAATCATCACCGGTACCGTTGTAAATGTTAACAGTAAAGATGTGGTATTAAACATCGGTTTTAAATCGGATGGTTTGGTATCAGTATCTGAATTCCGTGATACACCTGATCTGAAGATCGGTGACACTGTTGAAGTTTTTGTTGAATCGCAGGAAGATGCTAACGGTCAGTTGGTACTTTCGCGCAAACGTGCAAAAACTCAAAAATCATGGGAACGCATTAATTCTGCATTGGATAATGACGAGATCATCACCGGTTTTGTTAAGAGCAGGACTAAAGGTGGTTTGATTGTTGATATAATGGGCGTTGAAGCCTTTTTACCAGGCTCACAAATCGACATTAAACCGATCAGGGATTATGACGTGTATGTGGGTAAAACAATGGAGTTCAAAGTTGTTAAAATCAACCACGAGTTTAAAAACGTAGTGGTATCGCACAAAGTGCTGATTGAAGACGATTTGGAAAACCAAAAAACTGAAATTGTTGCTAAACTTGAAAAAGGACAAGTACTGGAAGGTACTGTTAAAAACATTACCGACTTCGGTGTATTCATCGATTTGGGTGGTGTTGACGGTTTACTGCACATTACAGACATTTCATGGGGCCGTATCGAGCATCCGCGTGAAATTTTATCATTGGATCAAAAAATCAACGTTGTTGTGCTTGATTTTGATGATGAGAAAAAACGTATTGCTCTGGGCTTAAAACAATTAACTCCACATCCTTGGCAGTCGCTTGACGAAGCAATTCAGATTGGCACCAAGGTTAAAGGTAAAATTGTTACCGTTGCTGATTACGGCGCATTCTTAGAAATTATCCCGGGTGTTGAAGGCTTGATCCACGTATCAGAAATGTCGTGGTCACAAAACCTGCGCAATCCTCAGGAATTCCTGAAAGTTGGCGACGAAGTTGAAGCACAGGTATTAACCTTAGACCGCGACGAACGCAAAATGAGCTTAGGTGTTAAACAATTAACTCCTGATCCATGGCAAAATGCTGCCTCTCGTTATGCAGTTGGTACTAAACACATTGCTACCGTTAAAAACATGACCAACTTCGGTGTGTTTGTTGAACTGGAAGACGGCATTGACGGACTGATCCACATCAGCGACCTATCATGGTCTAAAAAAGTAAACCACCCTAACGAATTTACTAAGGTTGGCGAAAAATTAGACGTGGTTGTTTTAGAACTTGATGTTGATAACCGCAAGCTGAGCTTAGGTCACAAACAACTGGAAGAAAACCCATGGGATACTTTTGAAACCATCTTCACTATTGATTCAGTACATGAAGGTACCGTGTTAAAAGTAACCGAAAAAGGTGCAATTGTTGCTTTACCTTATGGTGTTGAAGGCTTCGCGCCTACCAAACACCTGGTTAAAGAAGATGGCAAGAGCTTAAAAGCTGAAGAAGCTGCTGAGTTCAAAATCATTGAATTTAACAAGGAAAACAAACGCATTGTTATTTCGCACTCACGTATTTGGGAAGAAGCCCGCGCAGAAGCAAGGGTTCAGGAATTTGAAACCCGTAAAAAGGAAGCAAAATCTGCCAGCAATGCAGTGAAGAAAGTTAAAGAGTCGGTTGAAAAATCAACTTTAGGCGATCTGAGCGTATTGGCCCAATTAAAAGAGCAAATGGAAGGCGCTGAAAACAAAGCACGCAAAACACCTGCTAAAAAAGCTGAATCTGAAGAAGAAGCAAGCTAATTTTAAATAAATTTTCCTTTAAGCCCCCGGTAGTAATATCGGGGGCTTTTTTTGTTGGAAATAGGCTAAAAAATGTCATTTCGACCGAGGAACGAGGGAGAAATCTTATACGCCATGCATAACAGACTATGTATAGTTCGCAACATGTCGGATAAGATTTCTCGCTCGCGCTCGAAATGACATGGAGGGTGACAGCAAGATTTTGTAATACGTTTAATTAATTTACTTATGGCCGGAGAAACCAGCATCACCGAATTATTAAAAACAATGCGCCCCCAACTGAACGAGGGGGATTATGTTTTTTGTTCAATAACGACCCCTACTGAGATAAATCAAAAGGATATAATAGGCTCCTTTAAAGAACAGGAAGGCCTAACCCTTATCCTTAACAAAGAAACCGCAGATGAACATCATTTAAGCTACGATTATATCGCCGCCTGGATCACATTAACCGTTCATTCATCCCTGGAAGCGGTTGGACTAACTGCCGCATTCTCCAATGCACTGGCAAAAGAGGGTATCAGCTGCAACGTAATTGCCGCCTATTATCACGACCATATTTTTGTGGCGAAAAAAGATGCCGAAAAAGCGATGGCCACGCTTAAAGAGTTATCGATTGTCTGAACCATGATTTGTGGGATTTTAGGATTAAAGGATGTTAATTAATCATCATAGCAATCCTTTAATCCCAAAAATCATGGTTCTTATTATTATTTCAACACCGGCAAATTCACCCCGTCAAAAAAACTTTTCTCGGCAATGGTTTTCTCCACATCCTGCCATTTGCGGGGTGCATCGGCGGATAAAACGGTGCCGCTATCTTTACCAATTAATACATCGTCTTCAATTCGCACGCCTATATTCCACCATTTTTTATCACAGGCACTGCCTGCGGGGATGTAAATGCCGGGTTCTACCGTAATTACCATACCGGCTTTTAAACTAACACCATTATAGGCGCCCTTGTCGTGCACATCCAACCCTAAATAGTGCGATACGCCATGCGGATAATAAATACCGACATCGTTGGCATCCTTAATTATACCTAATTGTATCAATCGCGATGAAAGAATTTCGCGGGTTTTGGCTTCCAAATCGCTGTAAGGCACACCTTCTTTACACAACTTAAAAACTTCTTCCTGGGCATCGTAAATAATCTGGTATATGGCTTTTTGCTCATCTGTAAATTTGCCGTTGGCCGGAAAGGTGCGGGTAACATCCGCCGAGTAACCGTGGTACATAGCGCCTACATCCATCAGTACCAATTGGTTGTTGAGTTTTGTGGCGTCGTTTTCTTCGTAATGTAAAATGCAGCCGTTACCGCCCGCGCCAACAATAGGTCCATAGCCCTCATCTTCGGCGCCGTATTTTTTATGCACGTACAACATAATCCCCTCCAACTCCCTTTCGGACATATTGGGCGTAACCGCCCGCATCGCCTCGGCATGTGCAATGCTCGATAGTTGCACCGATTTTTTAAGCAATACCAGTTCCTCCGCCGTTTTTATTGACCGTAGGGCCGATGTTAAATTGTCGAACTGCGCTATGCCGGCATATTCAGCTTCCATCTTTGCTTTTACGTCAACCAGGGTAGCTGAATCGGGTTTGGCAACAAGCTCTTTAATCAATGGGTTTCCTTGGTAAAGCGAGGTATTGAGTTTTGGTCCTATATAAGCTAATATCCGTTGCAGATTTTGCGGCGTTCCGTATTTACTGATCAGGTTTAAATCGGCCAGCACACCCTTATCCACATCTTTTATCTCTCCTTTATCTTTAAACACGGTAGTGAGGCTTTTCAACCCGCCGGCCGAAGGATCATTACTGATATCATCTGGCAACGCATCGTAAATAATGGCGCTGTATTTCTTTAAATCCAGCGGGAATTTTGCAAAGGCTTCGCCATCGTAAACTCTTTTAAAACCCAATTTGGCCTTTACACCGGCTGCACCCAACCGTTTGCCAGTCCATTGCTCCTGCGCGGCATCGCGGTGCTGCACAAAAAACAATTCGTTATAGCTGCTGTCGCCATCGGCCTGCATATCTTTAAATATCAGCAGTACGGCATTGGGTTCTTTGTATCCCGAAAAATAATACAGATCGGGGTTAGGATGATATACATAGTTTACATCTTTGGAGAAGACCCGCTCGGGGTAAGCAAAAATTACAGCTACCGAATTTGCAGGCATCAAATCGCGCAGGGCCTGTCTACGTCCGGCATGGAATGCCGGGGTAAGATAGTCTGTCGGCAAGTTATCGCCGGTAGTCGCGGTTTGCGAAAAAGCCTGGATAAAAACCAGGCAAGCCAAAACTGATAAAGAAAAGCGTTTGCCGGATAATTTCATATAAACGGAGATAATGATAAACGATTTAAGACAAACGCAATATAATCTTTAAATTTTGATTGTGCTATCACCCTGCAAAGGGGATTATTGGAAAAACAACCTATTTTTTCTTTCGGACTTTACTGACTTTCCGGACTTTTCCGACTTTTTTTTTACCTTTGCCCAAATCCACCCAAACGATGCAAAACCTCACGCTGCTCGACGGTCAGAAATTTCAAATTACATTACAACGTTTATGTCGTCAGTTAATCGAAAATCATAATGATTTTTCGGGGTCGGTACTTATTGGTATTCAGCCACGTGGTATCTACTTAGCTAAACGCATAGCCGAAGAACTCCGCAAAATATTACCAGGCAAAAACATACAACAAGGCGATTTGGATATCACTTTTTATCGTGATGACTTCCGCCGCCGCGAATCGCAATTAGTGCCCAATCAAACCAAAATAGATTTCATCATCGAAAATAAAAAGGTGATTATGATGGACGATGTGTTGTGGACCGGCCGTACTATTCGTGCCGCTATGGATGCGTTGCAAGCTTTTGGTCGCCCCGAAAAAATTGAGCTATTAGCTTTGGTCGACAGGCGCTATTCGCGCCACATACCGGTAGAAGCTGATTATGTGGGTATTGAGGTAGATTCCATTGCATCGCAAAAGGTTGTGGTGAGCTGGGTGGAAACCGATGGTGAGGATAGAATAGTGTTGCTATCGGAAGCAAAATGATTTCGGATGTTCGATTTCGGATTTTAGGAAAAAAAAAGTAATAGCTTTGTCATTGCGAGGCACGAAGCAATGACGGGGCGTAAGTGAAATAAAGCAACATGGCAGGTTTAAGTACACGACATTTATTAGGCATTAAAGATCTCAACCCCGCAGATATTCAATTGATATTTGAAACTGCTGATAATTTTAAAACCGTTTTAAACCGGCCAATAAAAAAAGTGCCATCCCTGCGCGACGTAACCATTGCCAATATTTTTTTTGAAAATTCTACCCGTACGCGGCTATCTTTCGAACTGGCCGAAAAACGGTTATCGGCCGATGTGGTGAACTTTGCGGCCTCCTCATCGTCAGTAAGCAAAGGCGAAACGCTGATTGATACCGTAAACAATATACTGGCCATGAAGGTGGAAATGGTGGTGATGCGCCACCCTTATGCAGGTGCAGGTGTGTTTTTGTCCAAACATGTAAAGGCTCAAATAGTAAACGCCGGCGACGGTGCACACGAGCATCCCACCCAGGCGTTGCTGGATGCTTTTTCTATCCGCGAAAAACTGGGCGACGTGGCAGGTAAAAAGGTGGTAATTGTTGGCGATATTTTGCATTCGCGCGTGGCATTGTCCAATATATTGTGCCTGAAACAGTTGGGAGCTGAGGTGATGGTTTGCGGACCAACTACGCTTATCCCCAAATACATTGGCTCGTTAGGCGTACGTGTTGAGCATAACCTGGTTAAAGCCCTTAACTGGTGCGATGTTGCCAATATGTTGCGCATTCAATTGGAACGCCAGGATATAAAATACTTCCCGTCCTTGCGCGAATACACCATGCTATATGGTTTAAACAAACAGATATTGGATTCGCTGGACAAGGAAATCATAGTAATGCACCCCGGCCCAATTAACCGGGGCGTGGAAATTACCAGCGATGTAGCCGACAGCAAGCAATCTATTATATTGGACCAGGTGGAAAATGGCGTAGCTATTCGCATGGCCGTGCTGTTTTTGCTGGCGGGGCAAACGCCGTAAAATCAAACTCTTAATGAACCCCGATATCAAGTCTTACTTAAAAGGAAATATTAAAGGGTTTCTGTGGTCTTTAGTGTTTCCCTTAATCATATATTCTTTAATTAAAGAAAAGGCTGTAATTGGATGGTTTGTCGTTCTGGATATTTTGGGGCTTATTCCTGGCTATCATAGATATAAATATCAACAGGCCTACAAAAAAAAATTGAAAGACAAGGGATTGACCATTGAAGATATTTCCAATATAAAATTTGTTAAAGATTGGGAAGATATCCGAAAAAAAGGCTTGATAAAATATTCATTGGTTGATGGCGGCATATTTTTTGGCTTCGCAATGTGTGGCCTCGTCAGTCTGCTTTTATTGTTCCTGATGAAACCAATATTACAATATGTAATAACGGCTCCATCAAACATGTTTGATTTTATTGGTAATACGTATCTTGCAGGGGCGCTTATCGGCATCATTGTCTATCGTTTTTTATGGGCGCAAAACGAACGAAAATTCATCCGCCTAACTGATCCCTTCCGTTAAAACAGACAAATGTGGCTGGTCCTGCCTCCCCATCTAAATAACATTAATGGCTAAGCAAGTAATTTCATTAATAATTGCAGCTGATGCTGTTAAACGTAGCCCTGTGTTTTCCTCAGCCAAACAACTACCTGCCTTCTCTGTTATTAAATAAATGTTAAATTGTTTAACTGTTTAAATAATAATCCGATGAAAACGATAAAAATTTTGATGCTCCCGGTTTTGGCTGGCATCCTTTTTATGCTTGCATCTGCGGCCAGTAGCTTAACTAAGGAAGCTGAACGGCTACGTAGCGCCTCGACTGTGGTAACGGACTTTGGTGCGATGAAAGAAAATATTCCGCAAGAGTTAATTGAACAGAGTAAAGGAATTGTAATAATTCCGCGTTTAATAAATGCAGGTTTAGGTATAGGCGGCAAAAGAGGCAGGGGTGTGGCCATGGTGAAATTAGACGACGGCCGCTGGAGCGACCCTGTGTTTGTTACTTTAACAGGTGGCAGCATAGGCCCGCAAATAGGCATACAATCGGTAGATTTAATATTGGTATTTCGCCACAAAAGCGTGCTTACCAGGGTGAAGAATGGCGATTTTACCATTGGTGGCGATGCCTCGGCTGCAGTCGGTCCTGTAGGCCGCAGTACATCGGCGAATACAGATTACAAGCTGGAAGCTGAAGTTTATTCATACTCACGCAGTCGCGGACTGTTTGCCGGTATAAGTATCAACGGCGCTAATTTAAGCATTGATAAGGATGCAGATGCCGAATATTATGGCAGAGACATGGGCACCCGGGATATTTTTGAAACGGCAAAAAGTAATACTGAAGCGGTAAAAGCATTAAAGGAAAGTTTGAGGAACCTTTAAAAAAATGGTAGAGACGCGATGCATCGCGTCTCTACCATTTTTTATTCCACCACCGCGTCAAACGCGCTGTTTAATATTCTGCCATCGCGTTTCATTTGTACCCAAATGCGGTAATTACCAGGGCCAGGGAATGCGTACGGGAACGTAACCATACTATCACTACTCATATTCATGGCTGGCATATCCATTCCTTTCATATTAGCATTCAAATAATTGTTGCGCTCGTCCTCGGTCATGGTTCTTATTTTGGTGATTAATTGATCTACACTATCTCTGAAACGTTCAGGATCGGGCAACCCGGGAATTTTTTGATTGCCATTAATACGGTTTTGTATGATTTGCTGCGATGCCATAGAATAGTTGCCCACCGGATGGAGGTGAACGTATACTGAGCCATCATATTTCATAATAACCGCGTGTCCTTTCATTCCCATGTAAGGCTGTAACTGAGCAGGCTGACCTGATGGATCGCGTATCATAAAGGTAAGCGGATATATTTTGTTAGCCTCGAAAGCCGTACCGGCAGTATGTTGCCAGGTAGCTGTTGAGCCATCGGCCAATTTCATTTCGGTACCCGGTTTACCACATATCAACGCAAATTTGCCGGTAAAGGCGTTTTTATTATCGTTAATGGAATTGGAGGTCACATAAGTATCGTCCGGATCGCTGTATAATAACGGACTATTTTGAGTCGCATTTTGCATCACCGGTTTTTCGGGGATGGTTATTGTATCGGTAATAGTTTCGGCAAAACCGTTCCAGCGTACAATGTCGCCAAATACACGGTAACGCCCGGCAGGCAAATCGGGTAATACGGTAAGGTAGTCCGAACTGTCTTTGCGAAGCGGGTGCAGGTGGGCAAAAACATCATCCGTTTGTTCGCGGATCAAAAATAAATGCATCAACTTGCCGTGATCTGGTACAACGTAGCTTATCAGCTGATTGTTATTATGCAACCAGGTAGTATCAATGCTCAGTTGCAACAGCATTTGCTGGCCGTGTTTGATGATGCTTGTATGTGCCAGCGGCGCTTTATACAAAAAACGACGGTAATTACTGCTCCACGAATTCCACCAGGCCGAGCCGCCATATAAAATAACAAACAGGATAAGGGCTGCTATACCCATCGCCATATATTTTTTTGGTCCGGAAGATCTAACTGTTCCGGGGGCCTGTGTGCCATCGCTTACGCTGGCCCCAATGATGGTGATCATTAGCACTACCAATAACAGGCCTAATCCGGCTAACTGCCAATCCAGCGATTTGGGCATGGTGCGGGTGGCGGTTGAAACTGCCATAACCGGGATAATAGCTGAGCCTTTGCCTGCCGGTCCATCAACCGATATGCGCATACTGGCTACGCCGCGTTGCATGAGCCATACCGTGGCCTGGTATTGGCCTGGTGTACCATTAACGGGCAACGCCTCATCGGCCCGCGGCGAACCGTTATTACCTGCATACCAGTATACGGGTTGCGCGTAAATATGACTTACCTGCTGATTATCAACATAAACAGAAATATTTGCTGTGCCAGGGATAACATCGGGCGGGTTAATGTTCACCATGATGGTATAAGGCCCCGCTTTACCCTGGTAAATTACACCCGGACTACCCACATGGGCAAAAACAGACAGGCTGATGAGCATAAGCCCAGTCAGCAATACAGATTTTAATGCCCTCATCTTTGTACCCTTTTCATCCAGCTACCCCAGCGGTAACCAAGCAAGCCTGTTAATATGGCAACAACTGCTGCAATGCCCATGCCACGGGCTAAACTTGCCCCCGTTTCAATAAAATCGGGATAAAATGCAAAGCGGTATGGCCATTCGGGATTAGCGCCAAAGTACCAGGCGTACGAGCCAAAAAACCAGTTGCGGGCATAAATCGAGGTTTGCAAAAAACCACCGAAATTCCATTGCACCACAAAAAATACCAACAGGAATGCCAGTGAGGCGAGCATTACTTTTATAAATGGTTTTTTATTTTGGAATTTGAAAAACACAAAATCAATTGCCAGGGCAGGTAACACCAGCAGCAAAGGGAAATGAAATGGCTGGTAATGATCAAAATGATTTAATACCGGCCCCAAACGCGGACTTGCATGGAACAGTGGTAACACCCACAACATAATCAGCATCATGCTCATATAAACGGCTGCCGTAGCGGTAGCGGCCCAGCGCATTTTGGTGGCACGAGCCACGGCTATTAAAAATAAAGGAAATAATATACCACCAACAATATAGCACATGGCACTATGTGAGCGGGCCTTGTTCAGATATTCGGAAAATAAGGTGTAAAACGAGGTTAGCAATAAGCCAGATGCAATTACAAACAACCATTTGTGCATTGCGCCATTGTCATGTTTAGCCCCATGCAGGGAGGATAGCACGGCTATCATTGCGCCAAATTGAATCATCATCATCCCAATGGCCAACAAAGTGTGCGGCGGCGAAAGGATCACTACATCTAATCCGTAGGTGTTATGCCACCAGTCATCGAAGGGGGCGGAGGTAAGCATGGCAATTGCGCCCCAAATGCAAAACATCGCGCCAAGCGGACCATAAAATATGCCCCAAAACTTTACACTCGCCTGCTTTTCGGCAGCGGTACCAAAAAAGGTTGTGCGCAGTACCTGGTAGGCCGAAAACAACCCTGCAAATACAGCGCCTAAATAAATCACATCATGTGGAGGCGCAAGTAAACCATCCCTGCCAATGCTGGTGTGCCATGATATATCCCATATAAGGCCTACAATAATACACAACGACGAAAAAACACTGGCATACACATAAGGTTGAATAACAAGGCTGACTTTTGCTGCTTTAGGCTGCTGTATAGCAGCTTCGGCCTGGTTTAAGTAAATTGCACCATCCATACTATTTTGGTTTATAGCCGTAAATATAATGAAATCAGGCTTGATTTGCTAACACATTATTATTCTCCCGAACAACAAGCTTTAGTTGTGTGGCACATTAGTTTTTACCACAAACAGCACAAAGTGAAAAACACAAAGGACGCGAAGGTGTAACGCTTTGGTTTAGCCCTTTTCCCTCGTGTCCCTTGTGAAAACCTTTATGTTCTGTGGTAAAATCTCAATTATATTTCTCCTTCGGCTTTCTCAATCTCGCTTAAAAACTCCACAGCATCATTGGCCGAATGCCATCCCGAACCCCATAGCAAATTGTCGACCCATACTTTTTTAATCTCCTTTTTGCTTAATTCTTTAAACAGCCAGCTATATGGAATGAGCAACAACACGCCAACTGCAATATTCGAAATCATATACGTTTTAAGATGCACGCTGAAAAAATCAATATGTAAGAACATCTTTCCGATTACAATCATTCCGGCCGGATAAAGTGGAATAAGTAAAAAAGTGTATTTCACATGAGTTACAAACATTGTTTTTAGCGTTTGTATCCGGGCCTGCAATGTTGTGATAGCCTCTTCTTTACTTTTTAGCTGCAACTGAAGCATCACCGAAATTTGCATAATGTCGTAAATAAAAAAGCCCAAAATCATTCCCCATAAAAGGATGCCGGCAATGCTGAATTGTGGTTGCGCAAAGTATTGTATGGTAAAACTAATCACGTGTTGCAAAAGGTACATCAGCCCAATCATTTCGGCTATTTTCCAAACGAACACCGTTTTCAACTTAAAGTGCGCTTTATCAAAATTCATTTTGCGCAGCAGTTGCATATTCAATTGCAGACTTTTGTCTAATTTTTTGTCGTATTCGCTCCAAAGCGATTTTAATTCTTCCAGTTCCATTATCATGATTTTTAAATTTTAGCAAATTGTTGTTTTAGTTGTTGTTTTATGCGGCTTATTTTAGTAGCCACGTTTGTTTCGGTGATACCCAGCACATCGGCGATATCTTTATAGCTGTTATTGTCAAGATACAGGATCATTAAGGCTTTGTTCAGTTCGTCAAATTGATTGATGAAATTGTACAGCAGCTTTACATTGTTGTCCAGTTCCTGCTCATTATTTTCATCGGCAAAATCAAACAGGCTTTCGTGTATGGATACCGTTGCGGCTTTTCGCTTGTGAGCAGCGCGGTAATAAGAAATAGCCGTGTTAAGGGCAATGCGATACATCCATGTAGAGAGTTTGTACTGACTATTGTACTTAGGGAACGAGCGCCATAACTGAATAATTACCTCCTGTGCCAAATCTTTACGGTCTTCGTAATCGTGGCAATAGGCGTTGCAAACCTTAAAAATGAGCTTTTTATTTTGCTGGATGAGGTATAAAAACTGATCTTTTTGTGCCTGCTGCTTCATTGTGATTGTTATTTATACTATTATTCGCAGGGGAGGGGAGAAAATCACAGGAGGGCATTTTTTTTCTCGTAGAGACGCGATACTTCGCGTCTCCCACATGCGCTCAACTATACGTTATTAATCACCGCATTTGAGATACAAAATATGCGTGGCAGAGCGCGTGTGGGAGACGCGAAGTATCGCGTCTCTACGTCCTGTCTCCATACCTGTAAACAGCATTACGGCTTAAACAAATTGTCAAAATCATTCTGATTCAAAAACCATTGATCGGGATTATTCTGAACATATCCTTTTATGTTCCAATATTCCTTTTCGCTCCTTACAATCCGGTCATAATATCGGGGTTGCCAGCAAAATTCAATGTTGTTTGTAGTAGCGTACGTTTTAACAGATGATTTAAAGCCTCGCAAAATAGATGCGAGGTTTTTGCTTTGAGCCCCGAATTTGTTTACCTCCCAGTTTGTCTTCTCTGGTTTATCAATAAATAAAATACCGTGAATATGATCGGGCATGATTATGAAATCATCCAGTTCAACATAAGGATGAAATGCCGGTATGTTTTGCCAATTGTTGAATGCTATGTTGCCGATTTGAGTAGGCCGTAGAGATGCAGTACTATGCGTCTGTAGCGTTTGTTCTGAGACTATGTTGTTTTCTATTTCTCCAAAATATCTACCCCGGTCTTTCGTACAGACGGTTATATAATAGGTTCCGTTTGATCCGTAATCCCATCCGGCCAGGCGGGCTGGCGACATACGTTATTTGTTGCGGTATAGGTCTTCCATATTGCGATGGATGTGTTGATAATGATATATTTGCCAGTGGGTTGTTTACCTGTATGGCGGGAGACGCGAAGTATCGCGTCTCTACATTGCCGCCTTTGGCGGCTCTTTCCCAAACGCCCGCTTCAACAAAACCCCCGATAATGCCGACATTCCCCCAACCAAACCCCCAATAACCGCGGTTACCAGCAACAGCCAAATCCAGTTATTAGGCAACGGGAATAATTGCACCACCCTGCTGGCCAATACATGGTCGTTAGGGATGCTTTTAAACAGGGCCAGCACAGTCCAGCCGATAAATATCGCTGCAAAGCCCGACCAAAACGATTGCCCCGGCGTGCGGCCGATAAACATAGCCGCTAAAAAGGCAGCAATTGCCACTACCCACCAGGGTAAAAAATATCCGCTGGCAAATGATAAAATAAGGATGATGAGGAATAGCATATTTTATGTGTTATAGTTTTTTATATCAAATTTGTTAGTGCGGATTAAGAAGTAATATGGTGTCATACAGAGCGGCCATTGGTAGCGACGAGGTTGCTTCGCTCGTTCCCCGCCCGCAATGACAAGGAGTTTTTCTAATCACCAACCTCTAATCTCTAACCCCTTACCTCAACACCAGCGTCGTCTTCACCCTGTCCGAACTTTCGGTTGCCGATTTTAAAAACAACAATTCATTCAGCTTGCCGTCCTTCCAGGTTTTAAACATGTCGTCGTAAAAAAAGCTGCCGGGGTTGCCCGATTCGCCACCGGGGAAAACGCCGTAGCCTTTTACCGTTGGTCCCATTTGTACCACCATGCGCCACGACGGACCGTTACCGCCTCTTAACGCATTAATTACTCCGCCGGTGCCACCTGCCGAAAACTTTCCGGTACCAAAGCCGGGTAAGCTGGCCAAATGGTTAATATGAGTGTCCTTAACTAAGCCCCATTGCCACTTTTCACCGGGTTGGCCATGGTCATGCACCAATTCGGCAATGGCTGCTTTAAACGATTGGTTAACAATATCCGCACAGGTTTCTTTTTCCTGGGTATGGATATTATCAAACCAATGAGAATTGGGTTCGGTTAATAGTAATTTCTCGGTTCTGTCGGTTGATGGGGAGTTTAGTTCTACGCCTTTAACATCAAATTCATCATTCCATGTCATCTGGTAAAACTTGGCCCACCAGGTGTTAAAAATGCTGGCGCCCATGGCATCGGCCGCATAGTGTTTGTCCCAGCTTTTTACAATTTGCAGGGCTTTTAGCTGTGTGGCATCCAATTTCGAGGCATCGGTATATTTCAACAGGGCAGGTAATACGTCGTTGGCGCGTTCGCTATAATTGTCCATTTGCATAATGCGCATACTGTCAACAGTAGCGTTTTGCATCGCGTTAAGCCTGTCGTTAATGCGTTTGCCGCGTTCGTAGCCCCCAAACTGCCAGTTGATATAGTAAGGATAAGTAGGATCAGTTGATGATTGATTCGCCGAGCTCACAAAACCACGCGGCGGGTTTTTAACCGTGGGATTTTGGTCGGCCGGTATCCAGCCATGCCAGTCGTTGGCGGGGTCACTACCGTCTAAAATAAATTTGCCCTGGTCCTTAAATTTCAGCGGATATTTGCCATTGGGCGTAATGGCAATATCCTTATCGTTGCTTGCAAAAATAAAGTTTTGCGCCGGGGCGGTAAAATGGGTAAGCGCCTCGCGATAGTCGTTATAATTTTTGCCACGATTTAACAGGTAAAAGCACAAAATATCGTTTGATTCATCGTGTGCTATCCAGCGCAGGGCATTGCCTACCGGTACATTATCATAATCGTCCTTTGGCTTTTTGGCTTCACTTTCATAAACCACCGGGCCATGATGGGTGTATAAAACCGTATCGGTTTCGGCTTGCTTGCCGCGGATGCCAATTATTTCTATGCGAGTTTTTACCGGATTCCATTTATTATCGTACCAATATTCTTTTTTCTGTTGATCTTTAAATTTAACCTGGTACCAGTCCAGCACGTCCGCATCCACATTGGTAACGCCCCAGCTAATGTTTTGGTTGTACCCAATGATTACGCAAGGTGAACCCGGCAATGATACCCCATTAACATTTACCGTTGGCGATGATAATTGTACCTGGTACCAAATAGACGGGAAAGTTAAATTCAAATGCGGATCGTTAGCCAAAATGGGATAACCAGTGGCCGATTTATTGCCGCCAACCACCCAGTTGTTACTGCCAATACCGGGGGTAATTTGTTTGGTTTTGATGGTATCGGTCATTTGCGCCATAAATCCGGCAGAAGGTTTGGGAATAGGCAGTGGCTTAAAGTTCCATTTGGTGCCTACAGGAATAATCGGATCTTCATGAAATGGGTAATCCGGGAAAAGATCATTTACTACATCGGGGCCAAAATGTTTTAAGTTATTGGTCATCGCAAACTGTTCGGAACCGCCGGCTAATGTTTCGGACATCAGTTTTAACAGAAACGCGCAGTTAATAGGCTGCCACTCTTCGGGTGCATAATCCAGCAGTTTAAACTCCAACGGGTAATCTTTCGGGGCCAATTGGTGTACGTAGTTGTTTACGCCCTCGGTATAAGCCAGCACCATCATTTTGGTAGCCGGGTTGGCCATCATGCCGCGCAGTGTATTTTCGGCGCCATAAACCATGCCCATGCGGCGGTGATAACGGTCAACCTCCAGTGCTTTAGGTCCAATTACTTCCGACAATCTACCGGCGGCCTGGCGGGTTTGGATATCCATTTCCCATAGCCTGTCGCGGGCGGTAACATAGCCCTGTGCTAAGTAAAGATCGTGATCATTTTTGGCGAAAATATGTGGGATACGGTTTTCATCATATCGCACAATTACCTCATCGGTTAAACCGGTAAGCTTTAAATTTTCTTGCGGCAGGATATGCTTGCTTTCGGCATTTTGCCAAAAACCGGTTGACGGGTTAAGGAATGGTCCAATTGGTGGTGCCGGACCAATTTTAACTTCTAAGGCCACAATTAACGCGGCGGTAATGGTGGTGGTGAATATAGCCCAGAAAAATCTCATTGGATTGGATTTGTGGCAGCAAGATAGGGAAAATTTTATCACAGACGTAACAAGCTGTTTAAATTAAACCAGCTAAATATTTATAAAGTAAATAAACGCTAATTTTCAATTCCCGGATAAATATTCTCGCCAGTTTTAATAGTTGTCACTTGATTATAGTGTAAGCAGGATTGTTCATCAAACAAAAAGTCCGGCCTGTTTTAACAGACCGGACTTTTTGTTTGATAAAACCAGTGTACTTGGTTCTTTTATTTTTTATGCAGTACTATGCTGAATCTGCGGCTGCCATAAGTAGTGGTATCGCTTGTCGCGATGTTAAAGCTGTATGATGCGTTCTTCCTGAAATCTAACGAATCGCGCAGATAGTTATCTTTCAAATAGATGTTAAAATTCGCTGGGATTGATTGTATAGTCATCATGTTTAGTTTGTATGTGCCATCAGTTTTGGCGTTAACTTTTAAACTAACAGACCTGCCTTTAGCGGTTAAAGGCATATCGTTGATGGCGCAGGCTTTGGCGTCGCTGGTTAAGCTCGAAAGGTTAACAGCGCCAAATCCTTTTAAATAAGGGGCATCTTCGTTAACTACATAAGCAGCGTTTGCTTTCGGATCAAAAGCAATTAAAATATTATCGGTGGCAGTAGCACTTGCTGCTAACTGAATGCGCAGATAACCTTTTACAGTATCAACCGCGGGGGCAGTAACAGTTTGTGTTAATGGGGTGGTAGTGTTTGTTGCAGGTGTAGTTGCTGTTGTTGTGCCAGGTGTTGTGGTAGTGCCTGGTGTTATGGTTTCTTTTTGGCACGATACAAAGCAGATGCCGAAGAATAATGCCAAAGTAAGAGTTGCTAATTTCATTGTCGTATATTTTTATCAAATCAAGTGCTCGTTATTAGCATCTTGATATTGCCTGATAACATTGATGTATACGGGTTTGCCAAAATAAGGTTATAAGTATTTTGATATGGGGTTGAAAATGAGCGCAGAAACCAGCTTGTAACCTCGATACAGCCTCGTTTGAGTCGTACAAAATCATATTATCTACCCCATTAGGGCACTTTATGAAGCACGCCGGTGTCAGAAAAAATATTTTGTTTTTTTTTTGACAAATAGCCTGCATTTCGCTTAATTTTCTCCATATATTGTTTTGAGATAGCCACCTCTTAATTCAACTAAATTATGACGACTGTACAAGAGATAATGACTGAACTGCAGGCGAAAGGCAGCGAGAGTATCAAAAAGATATTATTAAAACATGGCGTAAAAGAACCTTTTTTTGGCGTGAAGATTGAGTATTTGAAACCTATCCAAAAAGCAATAAAAACGGATTACCAACTGGCAAAGGACTTATATGCCACCGGTAATGCGGACGCAATGTACCTGGCCGGGCTGATTGCGGACGATGAAAAAATGACTCCGGCCGATCTGCAAACCTGGGCTGAGCAGGCGGTGTCAAATAACATTAGCGAATACACGGTGCCCTGGGTAGCAGCGGAAGGGAAGCATGGTTTTGAAATGGCTTTGAAATGGATAGATAGTGATGTGGAGTATATTGCTGCCGCGGGTTGGTCGACATTGGGCAATATCGCAGCGCTGAAACCTGATAGTGAATTGGATTTGGCTGTCTTAAAAACACTGTTGCAACGGGTGGTGCAAACTATAAATGCTGCGGATAACAGGGTCATAAAATCAATGAATACTTTTATGATATCGGTAGGATGTTATGTAACCCCGTTAAAAGATGATGCCATAGCTGCCGCAAAAGAAATTGGGCCGGTTACTTACGATACAACGGGGACTGCCTGCAAAATACCTGACGTTAGGGACTATGTTAAAAAGGCTGAGGATAAAGGCGTATTAGGAAAAAAGAAGAAGACAGTGAAATGCTAATTAATTTTTAACCCAAAAACTAATTATAATTGCATTAAATAATTAGTTTTATCAACACATAAAAAAAACCTTATCCAGGGTATGAAAAAAATTATTTTGCTTAACCTATTGGTGTTGTTAATAAGCATCCCTGCTTATTTAACTGCCCAAACCGCTCTGAAAACTAAAGCCAATTGGCAAAACCTCGATTTTAAAACCGACTCCGTTTTCGGAATAAGTACCGAAAAGGCCTACAACGAATTGCTTAAGGATAAAAAACATGTACCTGTGCTGGTTGCTGTAATTGACGGCGGTATTGATATTAACCACGAGGATTTAAAACAGGTAATTTGGACAAACCCTGGCGAAGTGGCCGGCAATAACGCGGATGACGATAAAAATGGCTATGTTGATGATATACACGGCTGGGATTTTATTGGCTCGGCAAAGGGTGATGTGCAATATGATAATATGGAGCTTACCCGGTTTGTGCGGTCCAACAGCACCAGGTTTGACGGCCCGGATACCACCTCGTTAAAGGGCACTGACCTTACCGCCTTTAACGAGTACCGCAAAGCAAGGAATGATTTGAATGAACGGCTAAAAAAAGCGCAGCGTACCTATTTTATTATTAACCGGTTTAGTGAAATGCTCGATGGTTTGTTAATTAAGATAAACAAGCCCGACCCTAAAGTGGAAGATTTTAAGAATTATGAGCCTGCGAATGAGGGGGAAGGCTATGTAAAAAAGATATTGGTTGAAAATTTGGGCAGCTATAAAGATTTGGCTGATTTCAGAAAAAATGAAATTGATGACGCCCGTAAACATTTTAAAGAACTGCTCGACTACCATTTGAATGTTGACTACGACCCAAGGAGTATTATTGGCGACAATTATTTGGACAGCAGCGAGCATTTTTATGGGAATAATGATGTAACCGGCCCCGATGCCGACCATGCTACACACGTTGCCGGTATAATAGGCGCCGTAAGAGATAATAACATCGGTGTAAAAGGTGTGGCTAATGACGTGATGATTATGTCTGTGCGCACCGTGCCTAACGGCGACGAGCGCGATAAGGACGTGGCTAATGCCATCCGTTACGCTGCTGCGAATGGTGCAAAAGTGATTAATATGAGCTTTGGCAAAGGGTATTCGTTTGATAAAAAAGCGGTAGATGAAGCGGTTAAGTTTGCCATGAGCAAGGATGTTTTGCTGGTACACGCAGCAGGTAACGATAACAATAATACCGATGTTGAACCTCACTTCCCTAATCGCACCTATGAAGATAACAGTGGCACGGCGCAGGCATGGATTGAAGTTGGCGCATCGGGTCCTAAAGACGACGAAACTTTAAAAGCATCATTTTCCAATTATGGTAAAACAAATGTGGATGTATTTGCCCCCGGCGTAAATATTTATTCAACCACGCCAAATTCAAACTACCAGGAGCACGACGGCACCAGTATGGCAGCACCAGTAGTTACCGGGCTGGCGGCGCTTATCCGCTCGTACTACCCAAAGCTAACAGCCTTGCAGGTAAAAGAAATTATTATGAAATCTGTTGTTAAAATTCAGCACAAGATAAAACTAAAAGACGGTGATAGCGACAGGCGTTTGTCGTTCGATAAACTCTGCGTAAGCGGCGGCATTGTAAACGCTTATGACGCGTTAAAATTGGCGGCTACTTATTAATATCGCAGATTAGATCACAGATTTAAACTGATTTTTATGATTACGCAGATTTAACAAAAAAATCAGCGTAATCAGCGTAATCAATAAAAATCTGTGATCAAATACTCCTAATCCGAAAAATCTCCTTAATCCCGGTTCAGTTTTGATGGAAACTCAACGAATTCCCGTCAGGATCTTTTACCGAAAGGAATTTGCCCCAGGGTGTTTGGTCGATTTTACCGGTTTCAATACCTTTTTCGGTAAACTCCTGCTTGTCCTTTTCTACATCGTCGGTTTTTATAACAAAGCCCTGTACACAACCGGCAGGCATATCGCCGAACCAGGTTACCAGCGTGATTGATGGCCCATCACCGGGCAGGCCCATTTGTATCCACTTTTTATCACCCTCAAACGGGGCTTCCACTAAAACGTTAAAGCCTAATTGCTGATAAAACGTCTTTGCTCTCAACTGGTCACTTACCGGAATCGAGATGATTTCAATTGCTTTCATTGGTGTTTGATATTTGATTTAATAAGTTTTCAAGGTTTTGCAGTTTCTCCTTCCAGAACTTGTCGAAAAACAATAGCCAGTTTTTCACCTCGTCGAAGCCATCGGGTTTTAGTTCGCAGTAGCGCTCACGGCCATGGTCGTTTATCAGGATAAGGCCCGCCTCGTGCAGCACTTTAACGTGCTTGGATACCGCCGGGCGGCTCATATCAAAATTACCGGCCAGCGCGTTGATGGATAGTTTATCTTTTGTCAATAACATTAATATTTCCCTGCGGCTGGGGTCGGCAATTGCCTGGAAAGTGTCCATTGTTGTTCTCATTTCATATTGTTTACCGTTGTTTCCAACCTGCGCAATACTTTCTTTTTCCAGCCTTGCTCCATAAATATGCTGGCGATGTAGTTTTTAAAGCCTTTAAATCCGCTGTGTTCCAGTACCATCCGGGTGCCATCGCCGTCGGGACTTAGGGTCCATGTGAGCACGGTATCCAAACCAATAACTCCCGGCTCGGGTCCGCCGCGCCAGGTGTATACCAGCTTTTTGTTGGGAATTAGTTCTAATACCTCACAATAAACAATACCATCAAAACTCATTTTTGGTATGGCCTTAGTATGAAAGTTAAATTTGTGGCCCACTACAGGCTTAAAATCATTTTTCATGAGCCATTGACTTATCATTGCCGGATTGGTAAGACATTCCCAAACTTTTTCGGGCGGATGAGGGAAATGCCATTTAATAACGAGGTCTCTTTGCATAAACGCGTAACTTTAAGGTTACGCAAAGGTATACGTAACCTTTGAGTTACGCAAATTTATTTTCAAATAGTTGAATGTATATTTGAAGCTGTTAAGGTGTATCATGCTGAATTTAGTTAATTACAAACATGTTTAAAGACTTCATTAACTTCTTGAAGCTATTTAAAAATATCCCCGAGGCGGATGTTGCGGTTATAGAGCAAGCGCTGGCTTTTAGGAAAGTTGCCGAAGGCGATGTGCTTTTTACCGGGGGCCAGGTATGCCGCGAAATGTTTTTTATATGCAAAGGCGTTTTGCGCATTGTTGCCCAAAACGAAAAGGGCAACCTCGTAACTTATTTCTTTTTAAAGGAGAACCAGTTTTGCTGTATTTTAAACAGCTTTAATAATAATATCCCGGCTACCGAAGGTATAGAAGCAGCTTGCGATGCGGAAATCATCGTGATAAAAAAGCAAAAGCTAATCAACTTATTTGAACAATTACCTTACCTTAAAGAGCTGATCAACGGTATTGTTACCCAGGCATTGCTGGAAAAAATACAGATCAAAAATGGATATTTTAATGAGGACGCCGCTACCCGTTACCGTAATTTTTTGATGCGGCAACCGGATATTGCCCTGCGGGTTTCGCTGAGCGATATTGCATCGTATCTCGGTATTACCCAGCAATCGTTAAGCCGTATCCGGCGAAATGTGCGCTAACCGTTTTTACCATTTGGTAAATGCAAGGCGGTTTGCGTTTAGGAACTTTGTTGTATTAAAATTTTACAATCATGAACAGCAAAGAAACAGGAAGAACAAACAGCAGTTTGCAAGGCAAACGGATAGTGCTATTAGGCGGAACATCGGGATTTGGTTTGGCTACCGCACAAGCGGCAGCCAGCGAAGGTGCCGATGTAGTGGTGGTATCAAGCCAGCAACAAAAGATTAATACAGCTTTGGCCACTTTGCCGGCAGGGAGCAAAGGATACGCCGTTGATTTAAACAACGAGCAACAAATTGATACATTTTTTAAGGGGGTAGGCGAATTTGATCACCTGGTTTTTACCGCAGGCGAAACATTGCAGCTAAGCGAATTACCAGACGTGAAAATGGACGAAGCCAGGAATTTTTTTAACCTTCGTTTTTGGAGCGCGTTAATGGCGGCAAAATATGGGAGTCCGTTTATACGTAAAGGCGGGTCAGTTATTTTAACCAATGGTACTATTGGTAAACGCCCCTGGAAAGGGTGGGCCGTGGCAGCCGGCATAACCGGTGCTGTTGAAGCGCTTACCCGCGCATTGGCTGTAGAGCTGGCGCCCATACGCGTTAACGCCGTTTGCGCCGGTATGGTACGCACCGAGCTATGGGGCAATATGCCGGAAGTTGACAGAGAAGCGATGTTTAACGATTATGGCAGCAAACTATTAACGGGCGCTGTGGGCAACCCTGAAGATATTGCAGAAGCTTTTTTATACCTGATGCACGGCAAATATACCACCGGGCAGGTGGTGGTGGTTGATGGGGGCGGGGTGTTGGTGTAAACGTCACGGCTTTGGCATCCGAAAAACTTACGAATCTCCTAAAGGTCGTAAGTTTTTCCTTTGTCTGGCATCCCAATCAGTTATTAATAGAAAATACAAAGCAGCAAAGAGGAAAGTTTAGCATCCTGAATAAAACCATTCTTCTTAATGGTGTTAAACTCTGAAAGCTACTCAATTTCCCTTCTTCAACTTTTCCGACTTTCCTGACTTTTCGGACTTCTTTTCCTTTTTTCTCCCACCATATTATTTTTATTATAAATTTGAAACGCGGTTGTTACAAAGCGTCAACAGCCGCCCAATTATTTTCCTGATAAACCTGGTATGAAGAAAAGTTTATTTTTTACTGCCTGCTGCCTCTTTGCGGCGATAGGCTTAAACGCGCAAATTCCGGCCCTGGAACGCGTAGAACCCATGTTTTGGTGGGTGGGGATGCATAATCCGAATGTGCAATTGATTGTTCATGGTAAGGATATCGCATCGCGAAAGGTGGAATTCAACTACCCCGGTGTAACCCTGGCGGCGGTACATAAAGTTGAAAATCCGAACTATTTATTCCTCGATTTGCGCATTTCTGCGGGTACTACTCCGGGAACGTTCCCGATAAAGTTCACTAAACTGGGCCAAAAGGCTTTAACTTATAGCTACGCACTCAAAAAAAGAGAGCATTCGGCAGGCCGTATCCAGGGGGTAACCGATAAGGATTTGATATACCTTATCATGCCCGATCGCTTTTCGAATGGCGATCCGTCGAACGACTCATTTTCCAATATGCGCGAAACCGGTATCCAGCGCGATTCCATGTTCGGCCGTCACGGTGGCGATATACAGGGGGTGATGAACCATCTCGATTATCTGAAAGATATGGGCGTAACTACCATCTGGATGACCCCGGAAATTGAGAACGATGAGCCGAAGGCATCATATCACGGATATGCCGTTACTGATCATTATAAAATTGACGCACGTTATGGCACCAACCAATTATACAAGCAATTTGTAGAGAAGTGCCACAGCGTGGGCCTAAAGGTTATAAAAGACATTGTACACAACCATGCAGGCACCGAGGGCTACACCATTATGGATATGCCCATGAAAAGCTGGGTGCATCAATGGCCAACATACACCAAATCGAACTTTAAATACGAAGCTGTGATGGACCCGCATGGCGCGGCGATGGATAAAAAGCTGATGCTGGACGGTTGGTTTGATCACCGCATGGCGGATATGAATGAGAATAACCCCTACGTGCAAAATTTTTTGACTCAAAACCACATCTGGTGGATTGAGTACGCAGGTATTGATGGTTTGCGGTTAGACACCTATCCGTACAACGACCCGCAATATATGGCCGATTGGGCTAAAGATTTGAAAGCCGAGTTTCCCAACCTATCTATATTCGGCGAAGTGCTGACTAATGACCCCGTTATTTCTGCCTATTTTACGCAGGGCAATACGGTAAACCGCGGAATGGATACCCATTTACCCGGCATTACTGATGCCGTTATGAAAAATGGCATTTACGATGCCGTGATGGATTGGAACGGCGGCGTAACCCATTTGTATGAATTACTGGCACAGGATTTTCTTTACCAGGATGTTAATCGCAACGTCGTGTTTTTAGATAACCATGATATGAGCCGTGCACTATCAATGGTGAAGGAAGATATCACCAAATATAAATCAGCTATGACCATGCTGATGACCTTACGCGGCGTGCCACAGATGTATTATGGCGACGAGATCTTGATGAAAAACTATTCGGACCCCGATGGTTTAGTACGATCAGATTTCCCCGGCGGATGGGCAGGAGATAAAGTGAATAAATTTACTGCCGCTGGCCGTACCGATGCCGAAAATGATGCATTTAACTTTGTACGCAAATTAGCCAATTACCGCAAAAATACCCCCGCTTTGCAGGGTGGAAAAATGATGCAGTACATCCCCGAAAAGGGCATTTATGTATATTTTAGGTACGATAGCAAAAAAACGGTAATGATGGTTTATAACAGTAATGATAAAGACCAAACCGAAACCACCGCCCGTTATGATGAACGGATAAAAGGCGCCAGGCAGGCCCGGAACGTTATATCCGGCGAAACCGTGGATTTGGCAAATGTGACCGTTCCGGCCAAAACCACACTGGTTTTGGAACTGTTGAATTAATATAACCAACTAAGCACTAAATAATTAAATTTGCCCTACAAATAAAAGATGAGCACCATTAAAGCCTGTATTTTTGACCTCGACGGCGTAATTGTTGATACGGCGGTTTACCACTATAAAGCCTGGAAACGTTTAGCCAACGAACTTGGTTTTGATTTTACCGAACACGATAACGAACAGCTAAAAGGTGTGAGCCGCGTACGTTCGTTAGAAATTATATTACAAATAGGCGGCATTACCAAAACCCCCGCCGAGCAGGAAGAACTGGCCACACGCAAAAACAACTGGTATGTGGATATGATTAACCAAATGACGCCTGCCGAAATTTTGCCCGGCGCAAAAGAATTTTTAGAAACCTGCCGCGCAGCAGGCATAAAAACCGCTTTAGGTTCGGCAAGTAAAAACTCAGGTACCATTTTAAATAAAATTAATATGGCCGGTTTGTTCGATGCTATTATCGATGGTAATCACGTAAGCAAAGCCAAGCCCGATCCCGAAGTATTTTTAAAAGGCGCCGAAGCAGTGGGCGTAACCCCTGCCGAGTGCGTGGTGTTTGAAGATGCCATTGCCGGGGTTGAGGCGGCCATAAACGGTGGTATGAAAGTGGTGGGCATAGGCTCGCCCGATGTATTGGGCCGTGCCAATTTGGTAGTGAGCGGACTCGATAAAATGACTTTAGAGAAGTTAGGGAAATTATAAAAAAACCTTGTCGTTGCGAGCGAGGAACGAGCGAAGCAACCTCGTCGCCCAGCCTATCGGTTAAGCGTGGCGACGAGATTGCCGCGCTATCGCTCGCAATGACAAATTAAGTAAAAGCTTACATTAACAATAGAGAATGAAGGACTACATTGAAGTTGATGAATGGAAAATTATAGAACAAGGCTTTAATCCGCATCACAACAAAATTTCTGAGAGTATTTTTAGTTTGGGTAATGGCCGCATGGGTCAGCGTGCAAATTTTGAAGAAGCCTATAGCGGCGATACTTTGCAAGGCAATTATGTGGCAGGCGTTTATTATCCTGATAAAACCCGCGTAGGCTGGTGGAAAAATGGCTATCCCGAGTATTTTGCCAAAGTGTTGAATGCGGCCAACTGGATAGGTATTGATATAGAAATTGACGGCGAACAATTGGACCTTGCTAAATGCAGCATCACCAACTTTTGGCGCGAGTTGAATATGAAAGAAGGTTACCTGCGCCGCAGTTTCCGCGCAAAAACAGCGAGCGGCAAGTTGGTTGAAGTAGAGTCTATCCGTTTTTGCAGTATTGTTGACGATGAAGCCGGTGCTATTAAGTATACCATTGTGCCATTAAACTTTAACGGGGAATTTACCATTACACCTTTTATTGATGGTGATGTGGTGAATAAAGACTCCAACTACGACGAGAAATTTTGGGATGAAATTAAAAAAGAAACCCAGGCCGATGGTGGCTATCTGCAAATGCGCACCAAAAAATCGGGTTTTGAAGTAGCAACAGGCATGCAGTTTAAGTTGGTAATTGATGGAAAAACAATAAAGCCAACCGCAGAGCCGATTGAGAAAGAAAAATTTATTGGCGTTAAAGTAAAAGTACCGGTTGCTGAAGGCGAGGTTGTAACTATTGTAAAATACGCGGCTAACCTTTCGTCTCAAAATTATGAAGCCGCCGACCTGGATGCCAATGTAAAGGCAACGCTATCGCGCATCAGCGAAAAAGGTTTTGAAACCATGCTGGCCGAACAAGCGGCTGCCTGGGGCAAGAAATGGGAAATGAACGATATTATTATCGAAGGTGATGCATCGGCGCAACAGGCTATTCGCTTCAACATCTTTCAGTTGAACCAAACTTATACCGGCGAGGATGATCGCTTAAATATTGGCCCTAAAGGATTTACCGGCGAAAAATATGGTGGCTCTACCTATTGGGATACCGAGGCTTATTGCGTGCCATTTTACTTGTCGACCGCCGATCAGAAAGTTACCCGCAACCTGCTGTTGTATCGTTACAAACAATTGGGCAAAGCTATTGAAAACGCAAAACTACTGGGCTTTAAGGACGGCGCCGCCCTGTACCCAATGGTTACCATGGATGGTACCGAGTGCCATAACGAGTGGGAAATTACCTTCGAAGAAATACACCGTAACGGTGCTATAGCCTTTGCTATTTTTAATTATGTGCGCTATACCGCCGACGAAGCTTACCTGGCCGATTATGGACTGGAAGTACTGATTGCCATTGCGCGTTTTTGGGCGCAAAGGGTTAATTGGTCGGATGACAGGCAACAATATGTAATGTTAGGTGTAACCGGGCCAAACGAGTACGAAAACAACGTAAATAATAACTGGTATACCAGCAAAATAGCCACCTGGTGTATGCAATATGCAGTAGAAGTTGCTGAACAAATAAAAGCAACGGAACCTGGTAAATATGCCGAACTGATTAAAAAGATCAATTTCAATGAGGCTGCTGAATTCGCAAAATTCAATGATATTGTTGAAAAAATGTACTTTGCCCACGATGACAAGCTGCAGATATTTTTACAGCAGGACGGCTATTTGGACAAGGAACAAATTTTAGTAAAAGATCTGCCCGCAAGTGAGCGCCCAATCAATCAAAAATGGAGCTGGGACAGGATACTGCGGTCGTGCTATATTAAACAGGCGGATGTTTTACAGGGATTGTATTTTTTTGAGGATCAATACGATTTAGATACGTTGCGCCGTAACTATGATTTTTACGAACCACGTACGGTACATGAATCGTCGTTATCACCTTGCGTACATGCCATTATCGCTGCAAAATTAGGCGACGAAGCACGCGCTTACGAGTTTTACCTGCGTACCGCCCGTTTGGATCTGGACGATTACAACAACGATACCGAAGACGGCTGCCACATCACATCGATGGCAGGTACCTGGATGGCCGTGGTTGAAGGTTTTGGTGGCATGCGGGTACGCGATGGCAAATTATCGTTTCAGCCGTTTCTTCCTGCAAAATGGCAATCGTTTTCGTTCAATATTGGTTTCCGTGGTTCAGTGTTGAATATTAAAGTAAGCAAGGGTGGCGTACAGATAAAAAATCTGTTGGGGAAAGAAACTTCGGTTTTAGTTTATGATAAACTACAGTTGGTAAAAGCTGACAGTGAAGTACAGGTGGAACATAATTGATTTCACTAATAAAGTCCGATGGAACAGCCCCAACCCAATCATAAATTAATCATCTACCAGTTATTACCGCGTTTATTCGGTAATACCAAAACGTTAAATAAAAACTATGGCTCCATCGAAGAAAATGGAGCAGGTAAGTTTAATGATATTAACGATAAGGCCCTGCTCGAAATAAAAAACATGGGTTTTACCCATGTTTGGTATACCGGTATTATTGAGCATGCAACCATGACCGATTATTCGGGATACGGAATAAATCCTGATGATCCGGATATTGTAAAGGGTCGCGCCGGATCGCCTTATGCCATAAAGGATTATTACGATGTTGACCCCGATTTAGCGGTTGATGTAAAAAACCGTATGGCCGAATACCAGGCGTTGATTGACCGAACTCATGCCAACGGCCTTAAAGTAATTATGGACCTGGTGCCTAACCATGTTGCCCGCACTTATGGCTCGGATGTTAAACGCGCCGGCGTGCGCGATTTTGGGCAGGACGATGATCAATCGCGGGCCTTTAGCGCAAAAAACGATTTTTATTATACACCGGGGCAGGCGTTTGCTGTTCCGTATGGCTATAATCCGGGTGGTAATGAGTTTCATAGTCCGCTAAAGGATGGTCGTTTTAACGAAAATCCCGCCAAGGCAACCGGTAATGATGTATTCAGCGCCACACCATCCGTCAATGATTGGTTCGAAACCATGAAGCTGAATTATGGGGTGGATTATATGAATGGTCATGCCCTGCATTTCGATCCTATCCCACCAATGTGGAATAAAATCTATGATATTTTACATTGGTGGAGCGCCAAAGGTATAGATGGTTTCCGCTGCGATATGGTCGAGATGGTTCCCGTAGAATTTTGGGGATGGGTAATTCCGAAATTAAAGGCAGAACATCCCGATTTGATATTTATCGGCGAAGCGTACAACACCGGACAATACCGCAATTATATTTTTAACGGAAAATTTGACTATCTGTACGATAAAGTTGGCTTGTACGACTCCATTAAAAAGTTAACCAATAATGAATATGGCGCCAGCACCTGGGATATCAACCGTGTTTGGAACCAGGATTGCACAGGCATCGATCAGCACATGCTGCGCTTTATGGAAAACCATGATGAGCAGCGCATTGCTTCCCGGTATTTTGCCGGTAACCCCTGGCTGGCTGTGCCGGGCATGATTGTATCTGCTGCGCTTTCAACAGGCCCGGTAATGGTTTATTTTGGGCAGGAAGTAGGTGAGCCGGCAACAGGCACCGAAGGCTTCAGCGGCGATGATGGCCGTACCACTATATTTGATTATTGGGGTGTACCCGAACATCAAAAATGGCTCAATAATGGCCAGTTTGATGGCGGGCAGTTATCTGAGAGTCAAAAAAACCTGCGTGGTTTTTATAGTAAGTTGCTCAATGTTGTAAATCAAAATGAAGCATTAAAAACAGGGCAGTTTTGGGAATTAATGGTATGCAATGAGCATCAAAATGGTTTCGATCAACTTATATACATATTCCTGCGATATACTGATAAACAACGTATATTAGTGATAACCAATTTTAACCGTAGCGAACGCCAGATACAGGTAAAACTGTCGGGTGATTTGATAGCAAAACTGAACTTAACAGGAAAGCAAACGTTTACCGATTTGTTAAGCGGAGCTAAGTTTAGCACTGATGATATAAATAATGGAGTGACTTTAATGGTTGCGGCGAGCGGCGGAATGATTTTGGAGATTGTTCAGTAGTGTGCAAATAAAAAAAAGCGATTGCCGTTGGCTTCAGCCAACGGATAGTATGGCAACTAATCAAGGCTTTAGCCGAAAATGGCTGCCGTGCCGAACTACAGGAAAACGCCCATTTGGCTAAAGCCCTGTTACAATTGATATAAACCCGTTGGCTAAAGCCAACGGCAATGATTTTTTACCTGCGCTGAGTAGTAACAACAATTTACAAATAAACTGTTAGTTGGCGGGCGACATTAAAAAGCGCACCAATGAACTAATGAATCAATAAACAAATGAACCCAACCACAACAACACGCGCCATCATCCAAAAACCACGAATGAGTTTTTGGCAGATATTTAACATGAGCTTCGGCTTTTTAGGGATACAATTTGGCTTCGCCCTGCAAACCGGCAATGCCAGCCGTATCCTGCAAACATTCGGTGCCGATGTGGAGCATTTGTCGTGGTTTTGGTTGGCAGCGCCCATCAGCGGGATGATCATTCAACCTATTATTGGTCACTATAGCGATCGTACCTGGAATCGCCTCGGTCGCCGTCGTCCTTACTTTTTAACCGGGGCCATATTATCGGGGCTGGCATTGTTCTTTATGCCAAATTCATCCGTATTAGCCTTTGTGTTGCCGCCAATTATAGTTGGAGCAGGCATGTTGATGATTATGGATGCATCGTTTAACGTGGCAATGGAACCTTTCAGAGCATTGGTTGCCGATAACTTACCGGATAGCCAGCATAACGATGGTTTTTCTATGCAGACCTGTTTAATTGGCGTTGGCGCTGTAATAGGTTCGTGGTTACCTTACGTATTTGCCAATTGGATAGGCATAGCCCAAACGGCAGCACCGGGCCATGTACCCAACAACCTGCTGTTTTCGTTTTATACAGGCGGCCTTGTTTTGATTGCCAGTATTGTATGGACGGTTATCCGCACAAAAGAATATCCGCCTGAGGTGTACGCTACGTTCCATGCTGAAGAAACAGAAGTTAAAGTAAAAAGGAACGGCCTCTCGGAGATATTTAACGATTTGGTAAATATGCCAAAAACCATGAGGCAGTTAGGTATTGTACAATTTTTCTCGTGGTTTGCGCTTTTCTCCATGTGGGTGTTTACCACGCCGGCCATCGCTGCTCATATCTATCACTTGCCGGCTACAGATACATCATCATTAGCTTATAACAAGGCTGGCAATTGGGTGGGGGTGTTATTTGGGGTTTACAATGCAACATCAGCTATTTACGCTTTATTGCTGCCCCGCATAGTACGCAACACCAGTCGTAAAAAAACACATGCTTTTTCGTTAGCTATGGGTGGGCTGGGTTTAATATCTATCTTTTTTATCCAAAACGATTACCTGCTTATTTTACCCATGATAGGAATTGGTTTAGCCTGGGGCAGTATTCTGGCAATGCCTTACGCTATTTTGTCGAGCTCGATCCCTGCCAAAAAAATTGGTGTTTACATGGGGATATTTAACTTTTTTATCACTTTTCCGCAAATTGTAAATGGTATTATCGGTGGACCAATAGTGAAATATCTTTATAACGGCAACGCCATTTACGCGCTGATAATGGCCGGGGTGTTTATGTTTTTGGCGGCTATTTCGGCATTGTTTGTGCAGGATGGTAAAGATATTCAGATAATTGAGGTGGGTTTGGAGTCCTGAGTCTGTAGTATTGAGTTAGCAAGTCAGAAAGTATTTGTCAACAATATGATTTAAGAGTTACTACTTCAGACTATCGACTTTAGACTCAAGACTCCTGACTTGCAGCTTAGAAAATAAGGCCAAAAAGCAAACTAAATGGATAATATTGTATATTGCGTTATACATACACAATGTAGATATTTGCGCACGTACCTATAATTTTTTAATGGAAGATAATTTACTGAACGAGGAGCTTATAGCTAACAAATTGATTGAAGAAGAGGATGAGGAGTTCCATCACCTTAATAACCCGGCCGACGGGATAAAGCCGATTATAAAAAAATATCTCGGCAGTCCTAAAAATGTTGTTCAACAAGGTAATAAGTTCTTTTTTTCGGACGACGACGCGAAGGTTGAGGTAGTTGTTATTACCGATGAGATCATACGCGTACGCCTGGCCCCCCATGGTGTTTTTTTAGATGATTTTTCGTACGCGGTACCTAAAATAGAGCAAAAAGAAGTTGAATTTTCGTTAAGTGAAGACGCAAACGAATATTGTGTTTCCACCGCCGTTGTAAACTGTCACGTCCGCAAAAAGGACTTTTTTATATCATTTTCTGATAAATTATCCAATGTAACCAGCGCCGATGCTGTGCCAATGCACTGGGAAGAAAACGTAAAATTTGGTGGTTATTACGTTTTTTGTACAAAAACCTGCGCGCCCCAGGAGAGCTTTTTCGGCTTGGGCGACAAACCAACCGAGCTTAACCTGCGTGGTAAGCGGTTGAACAACTGGAATACTGACGCTTATTCATTTGCCTGGAATCAGGACCCGCTTTACCGCAGTATACCTTTTTATATTAGTTTAAGTGAGGGAATAGCGCACGGTATCTTCTTCGATAATACTTTTAAAGCACATTTTGATTTTGGCGCCGAGGACCCAACCAAAACAAGTTTTTGGGCCGATGGCGGCGAATTGCAATATTATTATATCCACGGTCCGCACATGATGGACGTGGTAAAAAGCTATCATCTTTTAACCGGTACACACCCTATGCCGCCGCTTTGGGCATTAGGTTATCATCAATGCCGCTGGAGTTATTATCCCGAAGCAAAGGTGAAGAAGATAACCAGGGGCTTCCGCGAAAATAAAATTCCATGCGATGGCATTTACCTCGACATCGATTATATGGACGGCTACCGTTGCTTTACCTGGAACCGGAAATACTTCCCCGATCCTAAAAAAATGATCAAAGAATTGGCTGCCGATGGTTTTAAAACGGTGGTAATTATTGATCCGGGTATCAGGGTGGATGATAACTACGCTGTATTTAAGGAAGGAAAAGAAAATCGCTATTTCTGCCGCCGCAGCGATGATTATTTTATGGAGGGCCATGTTTGGCCCGGCCGCTGCCAGTTTCCTGATTTCACCAACCCCGATGTACGCACCTGGTGGGGCGGCCTGTTCGACGAACTGGTGCAAATGGGTGTTGCCGGCGTATGGAACGATATGAATGAGCCGGCAGTGTTTGGAGCGGGAACCTTTCCTGACGATGTAAGGCATCAGTACGATGGCTTCCGCGGTTCGCACCGCAAGGCGCACAATATTTATGGTATGCAAATGGTACGTGCTACCTACGAAGGTTTGCGCAAATTGATGAAAAATAAACGGCCGTTTACTATTACCAGGGCCGGTTACTCGGGTGTACAGCGCTTTTCTTCCGTTTGGACGGGGGATAACGTGGCATCGTGGGAACATTTACAATTGGGTAACCTGCAGTGTCAGCGTTTATCCATGTCGGGTGTTCCATTTTGCGGCACGGATATCGGCGGTTTTAGCGGCGAGCCGGATGGTGAATTGTTTACCCGCTGGATACAAATGGGAACATTTTCGCCCTTTATGCGGGCGCATTCCGCAGGTGATACCAAGGAGCGCGAGCCATGGAGCTTTGGCGAGCCTTTTACCGCCATTAACCGCAAATTTATTGAATTAAGATATCGTTTACTGCCCTATTTATATTCCGCTTTTTGGGAGCATCACCGCTATGGTTTCCCTATATTGCGACCGGTAATTATGCAGGAACAGGAAGAGGTGAAAAACCACTTCCGGCAGGATGAGTTTACCTATGGCGATAAAATATTGATTTGCCCTGTTATGGTGCCTGGCCAAACAAGCCGCAAGGTTTACCTTCCGAAGGGACGCTGGTACAACTTCTGGACAAATGAAAGTGTTGATGGCGGGCAGGAAGTAACCGTACCTACACCATTGGAGAATATCCCTGTATTTATAAAAGCAGGGTCGGTTATTCCCGAATATCCGGTGATGCAGTATGTGGGCGAAAAGGAGATAGAGGAAGTGAAGCTGAATGTTTATTTCAGCAGTTACGAGGTGAATTCGTTCCTTTTTGAAGATTACGGCGAAACTTTTGCTTACGAGCAGGATATTTATTTAGAAAAGAAATTTATAGTAAAAGGCAAAGGAAATACCTTAACCATACAGCAAAGCATGGAAGGTTTATACACGCCGCGGTACGAAAACTATGTTTTCAATATCATCGGTCTGCCGTTTAAACCGGCCCGAATAATTGCTGATGGTAAGCCTGTTAAGGATTTTGTTGTGAACAAAGATAAAACCCTGACGCTTACGCTGAGGAAAAACTTTACACAATTGGTGATTGATTAAGGAATCAAGACAACAAGAGGCAGGAATAAAAAGTTGATAGATTGTTTATCTTTGTTCCTGTCTCTTTTAAATTATAAACCGGTATATATACCTTTTTGTTAAAACTACTTAGTTAAGTTTGCGATGCGGGCAACCTTAGTGCTCTTCGTTGGTTAATTTTTTACCACAAAGAACGCAAAGGTTTTCACGAAGGACACCAATGATTAAAAAGAGTAAAATATAATTTTTTCAATTTTGAGAATACGGGGGTAGATGTTCCATTGGAGCAGCTTGTGACTGGGAGGTAATAGAATAGATTTTAACGTTAATAAAGCCTTCGGGCACAATTATATGGCCAAAAAGAAAACTGATACCGAAAACGAAGCACCCGCTGAATCTGCCGGTGCAAAAAAGGTTAAAGCTGCTGCCAAAGAATCAGTAGCTGCTGCGAAACCAACCGCCAAACCCAAAAAGGCGGCCCCGGAAAAAGCAAAAAAAACAGCTTCCGCAGAAACGGCATTACCGGTGGCTGCCGATCCGATGAAAAGCGTGGAGGTTTACAGTCGTTTTACCGATTTTGATATTGCGCTGTTTAAATCGGGTAAGCACTATAAGTTGTATGAAAAATTCGGTTCGCATGTAATTGAATTTGAAGGTGTGGTAGGCACTTACTTTTCGGTATGGGCGCCAAATGCCAAATATATTTCGGTTATTGGCAATTTTAACGGCTGGAACCGTGGCTCGCATCCTTTATATGTACGCTGGGATGGCTCGGGTATATGGGAGGGTTTTATTCCTAATATCGGCGATGGCGAAACCTATAAATATTTCATTAACTCAAATACAGGCGAAGATCTGGAAAAAAGCGATCCCTTCGCTCTGCGCTGGGAAGTGGCTCCGCATACTGCATCAATAGTTGCCGATACTTATTACCATTGGAAGGATGAAGATTGGATGGCTAATCGCTATGCTCACAATGGACTTGACAGGCCTTATTCTGTTTATGAAATGCACATAGGCTCGTGGGCACGCAGCCCCGAAAGTCCTGATGAGTATTTATCTTACGGCCAGATAGCTGATAAGTTGGTGCCTTACATTAAGGAAATGGGCTTTACTCATGTGGAGTTTATGCCAATAATGGAGCATCCGTATTACCCGAGCTGGGGATACCAGATTACCGGCTTTTATGCAGCTTCATCCCGCTACGGCGGCCCTAAGGACCTGATGTACCTGGTTGAGGAATTGCACAAAGCAGGCATCGGTGTAATATTGGATTGGGTACCATCGCACTTTCCAGGTGATGCACACGGTTTATATAATTTTGACGGGACGCATTTGTACGAGCATGAAGATATGCGCAAAGGTTTCCATCCCGATTGGAAATCGTACATATTTAACTATGGCCGTAACGAAGTACGCGCGTTTTTAATCAGCAATGCTTTGTTTTGGCTGGATCGTTATCATGCGGATGGTTTGCGGGTAGATGCAGTGGCTTCTATGCTTTATTTGGATTATTCGCGTAACCATGGCGAATGGGAGACCAATATTTATGGCGGCAACGAAAATTTGGAAGCCATCTCGTTTTTAAAAGAATTTAATGAAGCGGTATACAGCCATTTCCCCGATACGCAAACTATTGCCGAAGAATCAACATCGTTTACAGGCGTAAGCCGCCCGGTTTATACAGGTGGTTTGGGTTTTGGGATGAAATGGATGATGGGCTGGATGCACGATTCGATCAAGTATTTTTCAACTGATCCGCTGTATCGTAAATACCATCATAACCAAATCACTTTTAGTTTGATATATGCCTTTACCGAAAACTTTATGCTGCCTTTTTCGCACGATGAAGTAGTATACGGCAAAGGATCGATGCTGAACAAGATGCCAGGCGACGAATGGCAAAAATTTGCCAATTTGCGCGTGCTGTACACGTATATGTTTACCCACCCCGGCACCAAGCTACTATTTATGGGTGCTGAATTTGGACAAGGCGGTGAGTGGGATTTCAAAAAATCGCTCGACTGGCATTTATTGCAATATCCTAATCACCAGGGCATCAAAGAAATAATTAAAGCGCTAAATCAACTATACAAAGACGAGCCGGCCCTGTACGAAAAAGGCTTTGACTGGACCAGCTTTGAGTGGGTTGATGGTGGTAACGCTAACGATTCCATCCTGATTTATAACCGCAAAGGCCACGATGCAGAGAATGACGTGGTAGTTGTTTTAAACATGACACCAATGCCGCATTATGATTTCCGCGTAGGCGTGCCGTCAAAAGGTAAATGGGGCGAAATATTTAACTCGGATGCTAAACAGTTTTGGGGAAGTGGGGTGGCCAATGAAAAACCTGCCGAATCAGAATTGGTTAACTGGCACGGCCGCGAAAACTCCATCAGCATAACCATACCGCCGCTGGGCGCTCTTGTGTTTAAAAAAGTAATGTCGGTACCGCCAAAGTACGAACTCAAAAAGTAGTTGTAATAAAAGAAACCTTTTTGTAAGCTATTGACGTAAAAGTGATTATTAATACAATAATCACTTTTTTTATGAACACTAAATTTCGCTCCCTGTATCTTGTTTTAGGCTTCGGCGGTTTGCTGTTGCTTATATATCACGCCATCGCGTCGTATCCCGAGATTAATCCTGCCTCCGTATTGGCTATTACCCTGCCCGATATGTTGTTTTTTTACCTGGCTTACAGAACTTACCCTGCGGAGGAACCTTCTGGCAGCAGGGTTAAATGACCTATGTCAATAGTCATTAGTCATTCGCTACGCTGTTATTAGTCATTGCTTGCAGGCTTTTTACGGGTTTCCTTTGCTTAACATCGTAACGTAAATAGAGACCTGGCATTAAATATTAGTTTATGCGAACATAATAGTTGTATATTAGTTTATCGTTAATACCAACTTAGCTATTATGAATCGCAAATTTTTGATTGTTTACCTAATTGCAGCTACGTTTACTTTGTTACTGATTATTTATCAGCTAATAACTTCCTACCCTGCGCTCAACTTGGCGCAGCTCATTCTCGATTCAATAATTTGTTTGTTTTTTTATTATCTCGCCTACAAAACTTATCACGAAAAGAAAGATCACGAATTGATGTAGCGTTAAAATCTCTTTGCGCGAACTTTAAATTAATGTTAAATAATCGGGGCACTCTTTTTGTCTTATAAGCAGTAGTTATTTAATATTATAAACCCCCAAACATTATTTATTGCGCTATGGATCCGAGATTTAGAATACTTTACCTGCTTTTAGGCGCTGCCGGATTGGCTTTTTTAATTTATGTTATAATTACAACATTCGACAATATTAACCCGGTTGATATTTTGATTATAACTATCCCCGATATGTTGTTTTTTTTCCTCGCTTATAAAACTTACCCGGCCGAAGAGGCTGAAGCAAAAAACTTTGTGCATAGCCGCAAAAGATCGTATTAACGGGTCATCGCAAACGATAATAACGCTCCAATAATATTCATCATGCTATGGGTTAATATTCCTAAGCGCATATCGCGGGTTTTATTAACCATGTAAATCATGGGCAGCAGCGATAATATCAGCGTTAAATAAACATAAGGTTGCCAAAAATGGTATAAAGAAAATAGTATTGCGTTAGCAACGAATGCGTATTTCCCCCAGGCATTCATCCGCGCAAGCAAATATCCTCTGAAATAAATTTCTTCGGCATACGGGGCGATGATACCATTGAGCATTAAATTGAGTATGAGTGTTATTTTTATTTTTTCGCTGCTGTAACCGCCGAAGCCTTGTACAGTAAACCATGCTGGTAACGAGGTGAAAAAATGCTTGCTGACGTATAAATCCGCAGGCTGGGTAATTCCCCAAATAACAAACGCCGCAATAACCAGCCCGAATGTATAAAGAATCAGTTTTACTGCGGGCAGTCGATTGGTGAAGCCGTTTAAAGAAGCTATTTTACTCAGATTCTCTTGTTTTTTGGCCCGGATAAGGTGGATTGTTAAAACCGGGATAGCCACCAGTATGATACAAAGCAGCATGCCGAATTGTGGCGGATAACCATAACGGATGCTTAAAGGCGCTAATACGATAAATGCCAATGTGATTAACAGGCCGGGATAAAGGTGATAAATTACAGACCGGGTTTTGCTTAACTGTTTCATGATGTTGATTTTATAGTGTTTTTGAATAATGCATCAAAACACTATAAAATCGCGCACCCGGTCGACCGACTTTTAAAAGTCGAACCAATTTAGTGGAAACCCATCAGGAATTTTAGGTTTATAACGTTTTGTATAACCGAATTAACCACGGAGAACGCGAAGGTGGCGCAAAGTACACAGAGAAAAAGGAGAGTAATATTGGTGGGATATTGATATGAATGAACCTTCGGCCTATATAACGAATTGTATAGGTAATTAATTTTTGAAGGTTTGACAATTGCATTTTTATGACCCGGAGGGTCTACCTCTTTGTAGACAATTGTTAGTCCAATGCGTTGCCGCAGAGCGGCTACCCTTTGCCCACATACATTTTGGACACCAGTTTAGATCTTGAGATGATGATTTTAATGAAACTATAAGGATAGAAATATTCTCCGCCTGGATATTAGCGAAGGGTAGCCGCTCCGCGGCAATCTATTGTGGGTGGTGCTCTTTCTACAAAGGGGTAGACCCTCCGGGTCAGAAAAAAAGCATGTGGTTAAAACTAATCACATCCAGGTTACTCATACAAACTATTATAGAACCAGCTTTTGCGATCAAAAACGCCCCATTCGCTGCGCTAAAAATCCAAGCCCCTTCTTTATTTGATGCGCACACTATCTGTTATCGAACCGAAATTTTGCGTCTTAAATTCAGTGGGTGTAGTCCCGGTGTATTTTTTAAACAGCGTATTAAAAGACGATTTGGAGTTAAACCCAGATTTATAAAGAATCTCGAGCACCGTTATTTTTTTGTCAGGATTATTGGTGAGCAGGCTTTGCGCTTCGCGGATACGGTAGCGGTTTACAAAATCAAAAAAGTTTTGCTGCAGATGATCATTAATCAGCCTGGAGACTTCCTTAGGATGCATCCGTAAACTTTTTGCCAGGGACTCGACAGTGAGGTCGGGATTAAGGTAGGGTTTATTTTCGCTCATGTGAACGATCAGTGTATTTAGCTCGGCGCTTTTATCCGGAAGGTCAATTGCGGTATCTGTTCTTAATTTAACAGGTATTTCATCTTCATCCATCCACGAAAAATATTCAGGGTTTTGCAGCGCTTTAACTATTACGCGGTTGATGAAGTAGAATAAAAGCAATATAATAACCAATAAAATTACCGCATTGAACTTTGGCTGCGACGCAATTTCAAAAACGTTGTTCAACAGTGATAGCACGAAAAGTACAACGAAGAAAATAATAGATGAGACCAGCCAGTTTAGATTTATTTTTTGTACCGACGAGAATTTATTTAGAGCAACGGCCTTGTATTTATTGATTGCCGCCAGGCTGACTGTTGCGTACACACAGAAATGTACGATCATGGTTAACGCCCCTAAATAAAAGTAACGCGGAATGTGGTGGGCACTTATAGCGTGGAGAATAGTGATCTTTAAGGCAACCGGCTGAACCTGGTACTGTATCAGCGAAAGCGTAAAGAAAAGTAAAAACGGAAGAAAGTGCAGTAATTTTTTATTGCTGAGCGTAAACGAACGGTAAATAAGCGATTGCGTATAAAGCAGCAACAGCGGCCCGTATAACAACGGAAAAGCGCTGCTCAAAGTGGCCCAATTGGGGTAATTGTACCAAACCCCAATGTGCAGTAATAAATTGTCGGCCATGGAGATGCCTATGGCAATAAAAAAGCATCCCAACAGCCTGTTGCTTACCGCTTTCCCGTTTTTTTTGGTATATAGATAAATGCCGGCAAACAGCAGTTGAAATATCAATAGCAGCAGCAATATGTCGGGCGCATTTAACAGCATGGCTAAATATAGAAACTAATGCCGTAAATACCTGTTAAATAACCAGCTGAACGCTTTTAATGGGTATATTTTCTGATCACCTGCCATGTCGAGACGTCGGAATCAAACACTGAATTTAATCCCTGTTCCTCGCCTCCCGGGTCGCCCATAAATTCATCGCCATTCTTCCAAAATATTTGCCCGGGTATAGGTCTTGCTATCCCGCCGAAAGCCCAGAAGTTAGCGCCTGCAATTTCCGGATGCGCCATCATACTGCCGAATATCACATCATAAAAATGATTACGGCTGTTGGTAGTTGAACTAATGTTGAAGGACTGGCTATCGCGTGGTAAACCAAATTCCTCTATCACCATTGGCTTATTCAATTCTTTGGCTATAGCCAGATGCCGGGCGATATAAGCAAGGGCATTGTTAACGCTGTTTTGATATCCTGCAACAATGGATGTATCCTTAAACCAGCCCCAGTTTTTAGGCCAGATATGGATAGTTAAGTAATCGATATTTTTATCGGTGTGTTCTTGCTTGTATATCGAGATATCGTTAAATGATGCGATCTCGCCCTCGCTGCCCGTAGTTACCAAATGGTTTTTATCTATCGATTTTATAAGGGCCGATGTATGTTGCATCCACGCTAAAAATGCGTGTACAGCGGCCTGTGTCATCGGGCGCGGTTCGTTGATGATCTCCCATGCCATTACTGCTGTATCATCCGTGTATTTTTTACCGTTAATACTGTTGGTGCGGTGCAGTATGTATTTAATATAAGCATCCAACTCATCCATGCAGGGCTGGCAAGTATAAAATTTGGCGGTGTATTCCTGGTTTTTATCCCAGGTATAACCACCATATTTGGGGTGCGGTTGGTTGCCGTAACCGTTCCATTCCAGGTATTGGTCTATGCCGCCGCTCCAATCCCATGTATTGGTAAAATGCAATACGGCTTTCATATTGCGTTTGCCTAATTCGTTTAGCAGGTAGTCAAGGCCGTAAGCCATGTTTTCATTAAATTTTCCGGGCGCGGTCAATAATGATTTTTCGCTGGGCGTGCGGTAAAGGTAGGTGGTGAGGCCCTCGGCTCCAACCATTATGCGTAAATTGGTTACGCCCTTCTTTTTTAAAAAATCAAGTTCAGTTTTAAGGCGCTGTTTTCCCTTTTCGCCATTGGTGGCTAATAAGCCACCGTACCAGTAATTAGCGCCGATATAGCGGTAAGGTTTGCCATCAATAGTAAAATGGGTGCCTTCAACCCTAACAAAGCCCTGCTGCGCAAAACAGGTGGCGGTAAGCAGCAGGCCAAAAAACAATAACTTTATAATTTTATTCACAGTACAAATTTGGATTATAAAAGTATAAAACGAGATGCCATTGTTATTAATACTGTTTTAACAATTGATTGCCCCATACGCAAAAATTGATTTACCTTTTATGCTCTACCTGATTTTGTAAGGCTTTCATTTCAAGGTCGGAATAATCCATAAGTTCAACGAACATTACACCGGTTGTTATTTTTGCGTTATTGTCAACAACGTATAAAAGCTGGTTTGCGACGATCACAGCTATTTTTGGGTGCAATAAAAAACTGCTGGTTCCCTCTTTTAACTCATTAGTACCTTTGGCATCAAATGCCATTCGCAACGAAGTGTGTAATTCTTTTTCATCTGGTGATATTATTAATTCAGCCTTGATAATATTTTTGACAGAAGCAAATGCGTTTGGCGCAATTGTGTATACGTTATCCGATCCCCTAACTCGCATTTTAATCCCAGTTGAGCTGTCGGCAAGAAAGTAAAAGCCGGTGGGCATATAGGTTGTATTGGCAGGAGAAACAGTAAGTTTGTGGGTTTGATTAGCTGTCGCTGAATTATTATCTGTGGTTTTAACATGGTTCCCAGAACAAGCAGTTAGTAGTAAGAGAATTACAAACAATGGTCGCATATTTAATATAAGTACAATTATAAAAAAGAGTAAAGGCTGGGCAGAAGTAATTATGCAACAAAGATACTAAAAAGCCCTGTTTCGGAGTGAAAACAGGGCTTTTTAGTGGAGTATGTAAGCAGGATTACTCTCTGCCAATCAATTTCCAAACTATGGCCGCCAGAATGCCGCCAATAATAGGCGCTACTATAAACACCCAAACCTGCGACAACGCTTCGCCACCTGCAAGCAGGGCAGGGCCAAAGCTGCGGGCGGGGTTAACTGATGTGCCGTCAATCGGGATACCTACTAAGTGAATAATAGTAAGGCTTAAACCAATAGCCAAACCTGCAAAACCAGGAGCCGCATTTTTTGCGGTACTGCCAAATATCACCATCAGGAAAATAAAAGTAAGCACAATTTCGGCAATTATAGCTGATTGCATGCTGTACTTATCAGGAGAAAGTTCACCATATCCGTTTGTACCCAAGCCTCCAGCATAACCAACCATGCCTTTTGCAATCACCATTAAAACAGCCGCACCCAGGATGGCGCCCAATACCTGCGCGATAATGTAGCCAACAGTATCTTTTGCACTTATTTTACCTGCAACCAGCATAGCAATGGTGATAGCGGGGTTAATGTGGCAACCCGAAATTGGCCCGATGGCATAGGCCATTGCCAAAACTGAAATACCGAAGGCAAATGATATGCCCAGGAAGCCGATATGGCCACCGGCAATTACAGCGCTACCGCAACCGATAAACACCAGGACAAATGTGCCGATCAATTCGGCCGCGTACTTAGAAATAGGTTTTGTTTCCATAAAAATTAAATTATTAGGTTTTAAAGTAAAAGGTTGCGAATTGAAATTGAACTGAAGATTGAGATATGTTCATGTATAGCAAAGGGCTTACGATGTTTAATGAGCTAATCAACAGTCAAAAGAATTGTAATATACGGTGATTTAAAAGTAGAAAAATACTTAACATATTGCAATAGAAATGAATATAAATTTAATGATTAACTATGGGGACAGGGAATAATTTAATAGTTATGGAATTTGCCCCTTTTGTACGGAAATATCATAAAACAATAAAGCCCTCCGGTAAACCGAAGGGCTTTAGCAAAACTATAAGGGATTAAGCTTAAAACTTACCTAATTCCTGAACCAGGTCAATCAGTTTATTTGAATATCCCCATTCGTTATCGTACCATGATACAACTTTAACGAAGTTATTGTTCAGGGCTATACCAGCTTTAGCATCAAAAATTGATGTGCGTGCGTCGCCTTTAAAGTCTTCTGATACCACTTCGTCTTCAGTGTAACCCAATATACCTTTTAAGTCGCCTTCTGAAGCTTCTTTCATTGCAGCCTTGATCTCCTCGTAAGTGGCAGGAGTTTTAAGGCGAACTACTAAGTCAACCACAGATACGTCGGCAACCGGCACCCGGAACGACATACCGGTTAATTTACCTTTTAATTCAGGTAATACCAAACCTACAGCTTTAGCAGCGCCGGTTGATGAAGGAATGATGTTTTGGTAAGCGCCGCGGCCGCCTCTCCAGTCTTTTGCCGATGGGCCATCAACTGTTTTTTGGGTAGCAGTTACAGCGTGAATGGTGCTCATTAAACCTTCTTCAATACCGAATTTGTCGTTCAGCACTTTAGCAACAGGCGCTAAACAGTTGGTGGTACATGAAGCGTTCGATACAATGTGCTGATCGGCTTTTAATTGTTTGTGATTAACACCCATTACAAATGTAGGGGTATCGTCTTTTGCAGGAGCACTCATCACTACTTTTTTAGCGCCGGCATCAATATGTTTTTGGGCAGTTTCCTGGGTAAGGAACAAGCCTGTTGATTCAATTACAACTTCGGCACCAACTTCACCCCATTTCAGGTTAGCAGGATCTTTTTCGGCAGTTACACGGATAGTTTTACCGTTTACCACCAAATGACCGCCTTCAACAGCAATAGTGCCTTTGAAAGGACCATGAGTTGAATCGTATTTTAACATGTAAGCCATATAATCGGGCTCAACCAGGTCATTAATACCAACAACTTCTATGTCGGGTCTTTCAATTGCAGCCCTAAATGCAAGGCGGCCAATACGGCCGAAACCGTTAATTCCTATTTTCATGATTTTTTTAATTTTTACTTGAGTAATACGTTAATAAATTGTTTATGGGTTCTTTTATGATGTTGGCAATTTTAAGATTTGCATCGGCGGCGGCCTCATATAACTGGTTTTGAAAGCCCGCCGCAACAGAACCTGCAAAATACAACAAAGCTTCGGGATGTTCATCATGCAAGGGTAATAAATATGTATTTATCATCTTTTCGAAGCCATTTTTGATGATCCCTTTTATATAATTATCTTCCTTGTTATCTATAAAAAACTCGGTAAACGAGCTCAAAAACAAAGCAGGCTGTTTTTGGCGGTAAATTTTTTCGAGCAGTGTTTTACGATCGGGATCGTAGCGGTAAATAAATTTTTTCTGGATATTGGGGGGTAATGTTTCGTTCATAAACCCTTTCAATAGTTCCTTGCCCAGCCAGTTCCCCGATCCCTCATCGGCCAGGATATAGCCCAGCCCGTAATTGTTAGGTTTTACTTTTTTACCATCAAACCAGGCAGCATTTGACCCGCTACCGCAGATGCTGATAATACCTGGCGAATTTTTGCAACAGGCAATAGCGGCCCCTTCTATATCGTGCTCAACGGTAACTTTACCATATTTAAAAAATTTAGATAAGGCATTGTGTACCGTTGTTTTCCGCTCGCCGGATGAAGCGCCCGCACCAAAAAAATAAATACGTTTTATTTCTTCGGCATGATGGATCAGGTTGATGTTTTTGCTGAGCAGTTGTATGATATATTTTTCGTCGTCGAAATAGGGATTTATCGCACTGGTCTTAAAGGAAGCTATTATTCGCTCCTTGTCAGCCAGCCGCCAGTCGGCAATGTGCGATCCGCTATATACAACTGCTATCATTTTATATGGATAATATTTCGGCCATTTTTATCAAATCTTCTTCCAGCCTGAATTCGGTTTGGTTAAGGGCTTTCTCCAAACTTGTTAGCTTAATGTGGTTAGCCTCTAAACCAACCATCATTTGATTTTTGCCGGCTATTAGCGCGTTCACAGCGGCAAAACCCATACGGCTGCCTAATATCCTGTCGAACGCCGAAGGGCTGCCACCACGTTGCAAGTGACCTAATATGGTTACCTTAACATCGTAAAATTTTACTTCTTTTTGTACCAGTTTGGCAATATCATAAGCGCCGCCATTTTTATCGCCTTCGGCAACAATTACAATGCTCGACGATTTTTTATTGTATTGACCACCCTTCAGGTTTTCAATCAAATCGGGAATAGCAGTTTCTTTTTCGGGCAGTAATATTGCCTCTGCGCCGCAGGAGATACCGGCACGCAAGGCTATAGCGCCCGAATCGCGGCCCATTACTTCCACAAAAAACAGGCGGTCGTGGGCATCGGCAGTATCACGTATCTTATCAATAGCTTCAATTACGGTATTGGTTGCAGTATCAAAGCCAAGCGTGTAGGTGGTGCCGCAAAGGTCGTTATCAATGGTTCCGGGTACACCCATTACGGCTATATCAGGATATTTTTGAGAAAAACGCAGCGCGCCGGTAAAAGTACCATCGCCGCCAATTACCACCAGGGCGTCGATACCATGCTTTTTTAAGTTTTGATAGGCAGTTTCCATACCTTCATCGGTACGGAACGGTAAACAGCGTGCAGTTTTTAAAATGGTGCCGCCTAAATTGAGTATGTTACTTACCGAGCGGGTGCCCATATCGTACATATCATCGTCAATAAGCCCCTGGTATCCACGCCTGATGCCTGTAACTTCTAATTTATTATAGATAGCTGTCCGGACGACCGCCCTGATACAAGGATTCATACCCGGAGCATCGCCTCCCGATGTAAGAACAGCCAGTCTTGAAATTTTATGCATCTTGTTTATAACTGTTTTGAATCCGCGAAGATAGTGTGTGAAAATTACACCATTAAATTTATTTTTTTTTTTTACATTAGCGCTTCGCCATTTAACTAATTGTTAACCTAAATTTACCGGGGTTTGGAAGCAATGCTACCTACATTTGACTCAGTTTTTTCGATAGACTGCGTGATTTTCGGCTTTGAAGCCGGAGAATTGAAGATATTACTGATTGAACGAAACGAAGAGCCTTTTAAGGATTGGCTTGCTTTGCCTGGTTATATTGTTGAGCAGGACGAGAGTATTGACGATGCTGCCGAGCGTATATTATACGAATTGACCGGCTTGCGCGACTTGCACATGCAGCAATTTCACACCTTTGGCGAAGTAAACCGGCACCCGCAGGGGCGGGTAATTACCGTCGCCTATTATGCGCTGATCCGTATTAACGGCCAAAAAGAGCTGCGACCTGTTACCCAATTTGCCCGTAAAGCTTTTTGGCATCCGGTTAACGAACTGCCCAAGCTGGCGTTTGACCACAGCGAGATTTTTAACACCGGCTTTAATAAAATACGCCGCCGCTTAAACTATCAGCCGATAGCTTTCGAACTTTTGCCCGAAAAATTTACGCTTACGCAACTGCAATCTCTGTACGAAGCCATCCTGAATATGAAGCTGGATAAACGTAATTTTAGAAAGAAGATGCTGAGCTATGGCTTTTTAAAGGAGCTGGACGAAAAACAAAAAGGCGTATCGTATCGCGCCGCCAAGCTCTATAAGTTCGACCGGCGCAAGTATGCCAAGATTTTTCATAATGATATGAACCTGGATAAGTGATTTGGGGGGGAGATTAGAGGTAAGAGATTAGAGATTAGAGGTTAGGAAAAAATTAATAAAGTCGGAAAAGGAAAAAGCCCTTGCAAATTACTGCAAAGGCTTTCTTCTTTTTTAAGCTATTTCGACTAATCTCCAGCCTCTACCCTCTAATCTCTTTTCGCCGACTAATCTCCAACCTCTTACCTCTAATCTCTAAATCTGAGATGGAGCCAAATCCAAATGGTATTTCACCAGATTATCTATAGGCGAGCGGATGATGTTGCCTACTACCATTCCGTTTTCGGTTACTACTTCTTCCAGCACATTGCGGAAGTTATAACCTACCGAACCAATACAATTGAAAGTGTATTTTTGATAATCGGGGTAATGAGTTACCAGGTTGCGGAAAAAATCTTCGAACGAGGTGCGCACCAGGTTGCGTGAATATTCAATATTTACCGGACTGTCGTACACAAATTTGCTAAAGCTGGCGCAAAAACGGTTAGCACGGGGCTGGGTATAAACTATTTCGTTTACATCATCGGGCGTAAGTTTAAAGGTTTCCCAAAAGTTTTTGCGTACGGCTTCGGGCATGTAACCCCTTAAATAATCAACCAGCAATTTTTTGCCGATGTAACATCCGCTGCCTTCATCTCCTAAAATATACGCGCCCGAATCAATGTTGTGGGTTACTTCCTTACCATCGTAAAGGCAAGTATTGGTACCTGTACCCAATATTGCAGCAAAACCTTCGCTGTTGCCTAATAGTGCCCTTGCTGCAGCCAATAAATCGTGACCGATATATATTTTTGATTTGGTGAACACGGCCTGCATGGCATCTTCAACAATTTTACGTACAATCGGGGTTGAACAGCCGGCGCCATAATAGTTTACTTCAGTAATTTCATCTTTCTCCAAATCGGTAGGCAAATTTTCCCTTAACGATTGGATAATATATTCTGTGCTTGAAAAGTATGGATTGTAGCCCTCGGTATTAAAGTACACTTTTTTACCTTCTTCAGTAACCAGACACCAGTTTGTTTTTGTTGAGCCACCGTCAGCAATTATGATCATAAAATAAGTTTATTTAAAAAAAAATCGGATAAAAGTATGATTAACTTATTGTAAAAAAAACACTTTATAGTTTTAAAAAGTAAAAAAATATTTCATGGCAAAATATTGCCCTGCTTTTTTAGGTATTTAATATCATAAAGCCCGGATTATTAACGGGTAATGATATTAAACGTCAGCTTTTTTAACTGTAAAAACGACATATAAATTACGTGCTTTTTTAAGCAACAGGTTTATAATTCAATGCAATTATAATTAAATATTTAACAAAAACGGAGTAGGAGTGTTTGATTGTTGCATATAAAGTTGCATAGCGGGCTTTTGCAGGGATAGAGCGGATTTTTTTGGCCAAGAGAAGTGACTTTTAAGAAGATATACACGATTTTTTATTGATAGGATGATCTCAATAACGGGTACTGTGATTAACAATAGCAACAAGTTTTAACAAGGTTTTGTTAATTTATCTATCGAATAATGGCGTTAATGTAATATTTTTTAGTGTGAGGTTGTTGGCGGGTACTTTTACCTCCGTACCTAAAAAACAACTAATCATGTATATCCTAATCAAAATGCCGTTCAAACTGCGGGCCTTTACTAAAGCTATGCGGATAGTACAATTGTTTACGTTGCTTACTGCTGCATCTGCACTTGTTGCATCGGCACAAAACAATCAAAGAACCCTGTCGGGGTATGTATTCGATCAGGACAAAAAGCTGCCGGTGGCGTTTGCTCAGGTTGAGCTTTTTAATAAAAGCAATAATAGGCTAATTGTACAGGCTACTACGGATACAGCCGGAAAATTTCAATTAATGACGGGTGAAAAGGCTGACCTGACAATTAAAGTAAGCTACACAGGGTATTTGCAATTCAGTACTGTTATTCCGGCAGGCACCCAAAGTATAGTACTACAGCCTGTATATTTAAAGACAGATACCAGGCAATTGAAAGCAGTTACTATAAGCGCAAGTGCACCGCTGGTGCGGCAACAGGTTGACAGATTGAGCTACAACGTACAGGCCGATCCCGAAAGTAAGATTAATAGCCTGCTGGATATGCTGCGTAAAGTACCGCTGCTTTCGGTTGATGCGGATGATAATGTAAAACTAAAAGGAAGCCAAAGCTATAAAATATTGATTGACGGCAAGGAATCGACGTTGATGACCAATAACCCGAAGGACGTTTTAAGAAGCATGCCAGCCAGTAACATTTTAAGGGTTGAGGTGATTACAACGCCACCCGCAAAATACGATGCCGAAGGATTAACAGGTATTATCAACATCGTTACCATAAAAAAAATTGACAATGGTTACAGTGGCTCGCTTGGCGCGAGCTATAAATTCCCCAACGGGCCGCGGGCAAATGCTTCCATAACTTTTAAACAGGGGAAGTTCGGTCTTTCGGCATTTGCAGGCGTTACGGAATATAATACGCCGCATACCGGTTTTACCAATTCGCAGCAGGGGTTTGCATCGCCGGCCGTAAGTATCAATCAGGATGGTGCTGCACGAACAGATAGCCACCTCAATTATATATCAACTCAATTAAGCTACGAGATTGATTCGCTTAATTTGATAACCGCTAATTTAGGCTACAACAAGGCTGGCAGTAATAAAACAAGCAATATTTATACACTACAATTATTGGATACACTAACGCAGGGCTATAATTTAAATACTATTGGTAATAATAAAAGCAGCGGATACGACTTGGGGTTGGATTATCAGCTGGGCTTTAAAAGAAACAAAAGCCAGTTGCTGGTACTCTCTTATAAATTTAGTCATAATAACAACAGGCAGTACAATGCCATAACGGCATCGCGGGAGGTAAACTATCAGCTACCCGATTATAACCAGGATAATAAAACCGGCACCAATGAGCACACCTTTCAGTTGGATTATACCCATCCGCTAAAACAATTAACTATTGAGAGTGGGATAAAAGCTATTTTAAGGAATAACTATAGCAATTACCAGGTAAATGATTTTGATGCAACAAGTAATTCATTTGTACCCGATCCGGACAACAGCAATCAATTTACCTATCAGCAAAACGTGTACAGTATTTACAACTCGTACCTGCTTAAGCTAAAAAAATGGACAATACAGGCCGGCCTGCGTGCCGAAAGGACAGAGATTAACGCTGATTTTTTTAACGACGGGCTAACAGCAATTCCGGGTTACAATACAGTAATCCCCTCCGTTTCTGTACAGGATAAATTGACCAATACCACCAGCGTTAATTTGGGTTATACTGAAAGAATATTGCGGCCGGGTATTATGCAGTTAAATCCTTTTATCGATCAGCAAAATCCACAGTTTATTAGCTATGGCAACCCCAACTTAAAGCCCGAATTAAACCACATCCTCACTTTAAATTACGGAATTTATAAAGCGGTGACAGTTAATTTTGGACTGGGATACTCCTGGTCAAACAATACCATTCAATACGTTAGCACTCTTGGCGGTGATGGGATAACACGCAATACCTTCGAAAATTTAGGGAAAAACAACAACCTGGAAGCTGATATGAACATCAGCTGGCCAATTAGCAACAAATTGAACCTGAGCATTAACGGGCAGATCAGTTATTTGCGGCTTACCGGGGTGGTTGATTCCACATTATATACCCGGAAGGCCATGACGGGCAACGCGAATGTTTACCTGGGTTATAAGTTTAATAACGATTGGCGTGCCGGCTTCAACTTCCTGTATTTTAGTCCGCTGATTACTTTGCAGGGAACGTCAAGCCCTTACTATTATACATCGCTCAGCTTGTCGAAGAACATTGGCGGCAAGTTGAATATTTCGGGTTCGGTAAGTAACCCTTTTTTAAGGTATCTTGATTATAAAAATAAAATTACCGGTCTACAGTTTTATCAAATAACCCATAACGATATTGTGTACCGCCGGTTTAATATCGGAATAAATTATAAGTTTGGTAAATTGAAAGACGGATCGATAAAACGAAATAAAAAGGGGATTGAAAATAACGATATAAAGGTTGTTCCGCCAATATTGCCGGGAAATTGACACCAAAGGCAAGCTATTAATATGATTAAATGAAAAAGTTGAACGTACGGCTTGGAGATAACGTGTACACCCATGTTATACTGTGGGCAATTTTTATCACCTACGAGTTATCGTACCTCTACCTTGCATCCGGCAAACTCGGCAATTTTTGGGACTTTGCTCCCCACTATCTGCTAAACATGATATTGCTGTATTTTAATACCTGGTGCCTGAAAAAGACGTACGCCGAAAAAAACTGGTTGCTTTTAATGGTGTTGATTATCGTATTAGAAGTAGCAGTTTACCTATGTATCCATTTTATTGGGGCGCTACTTTTTGTTTATCTCAAATTGCTACCTAATATAGATTTTCATAGCCAATTACGTTTGGCTATCATCCAGGAAGTTTACCGGGCGCTTTATTTTATAGGCATCAGCTTTGCGTATTGGTTTGCACTTGCCTTAAATGCGCAAAAGAAATTGGTTTTTGAACTTAATAATAAGCAGTTGACGCACGAAAAAGCCATTGCCGAAATGGAGAAAAACCTGATGCAAGCCAAAAATGCCTACTTGCAATCGCAGCTAAACCCCCATCTGCTATTTAATACCTTAAACTTTATTTATAACTCGGTACGCAAGATATCCGAAAAGAGCGCCACGGCAATTATGCTTTTGGCTGATATGATGCGCTACTCGCTGTCCAATGCTTCCGACGAGGGCATGGTTGGCCTGCAAAAGGAAATAGACCATATTTTTAACTTGATAAAACTTAACCAGTTACGCTTTAACGAAAAGCTAAACTTAAAGATTGATGTAGGCGGAACGTTTGATGACGAATTAATAATTCCGTTGTTATTATTGACTTTTGTGGAAAATATATACAAACATGGCGATTTAACAGACCCGTCATTTGCAGCAACCGTTTCTATCCATTGCGAAAACCACCTGCTTAAAATGGTGTGCATCAATAAGAAAAAAAAGGCAAATTTGAACCAGGGCTGGGGGATAGGTATTAAGAATGCAGAAACGCGGCTGGCGATTTACTACCCGGGGCGCCACGAAATTAAAATTGCCGATGCGGGCCCGGTTTATATGCTTACGCTTGAGTTACAGTTATCGTAATTGCCGAAGTTTGGTTTAATTACAGAGTGATTAATAGTTTAAAATTAAAAAATGATAAGCTGTTTTATAGTCGACGATGAATACCATGCCATTGAGGCACTGGCCGATATTATATCCAATACACCGGGATTGGAATTAACCGGCAGTACCGATAACCCGCTAAAGGCGCTGGAGCTGATTAATCCAACCCAGGCGCCTGATCTTACCTTTGTGGATATAGATATGCCACAGCTTTCGGGTATTGAGCTGGCAGGCTTAATTAACATGTACACAACGGTGATATTTACCACCGCCTATCCCGATTTTTCGCTCGACGCCTACGAGAAACAAGGCTTTGATTATCTGTTAAAACCTATTGCTTACGAAAGGTTCCTGAAATGTATTGCCAGGTTTAAAAATTTGCGCAGCAGCGTAAACTTAAATGGCAGCGGTGGCAACGACGATTATTTTTATATTAAGGGCGATGTTAAGGGAAACCTTACCCGTATTGATTGCAGTAACATCACCTATATTGAAGCGGCTTTAAACTACGTAATCATCCACATGGCCGATGAAAAAAAGCATATTACTTATTTAACAATGAATGAACTGAGCGATCAGTTATCAGGCGAAAAATTTCTGCGGGTACATAAATCGTTTATCATTAATCAGGACAAGATAAAAGCTGTAGCGGGGAACAACATCTATATGGACGAAGGTACCATACTTAGCCTGGGCAAAACTTACAGGGATGATTTTTATGAAAAGATTAATAACAAGGTGATAAAAACCAAAAGAAATATGGGTTAAGTTGGACGTTCTGGCATGTTAATTTCAATAAAAAAGCTGTGGTAAAATAAGGTTTTAAGGAAATTTTTGCATCTTTGCAGAAATATTGAAAAATATCGGTCCTATAGCTCAGCTGGATAGAGCAACAGATTTCTAATCTGTAGGTCTTAGGTTCGAATCCTAATGGGATCACTTAGAAAAAAAGCTGTTTCTTTGTACAAGAAACGGCTTTTTCTTTGCATAAAGGCACTTTTGAGGGCCTGCCATATCTTGAAACGACGACCGTCGTATCATCAAGTTTTACACAGTTTTTTGTTGAACTTAACGCAAAACCGGCACAAATACGGCACAAAAGTTTTGCGTGCTAAAAAATGTTAAATGGCAACAGTATGCGCAAAGGTTTTTAAGCACCATCTAAAAGCAGACGGTTCTTACAATGTGAAAATCAGGATTTTTCACAAAAATGAAAAAAAGTACATCGATACCGAACACTATGTCACGGATAAGCAGCTATCCAAAAACATGACTATCAAAGACCCAATAATTAATCGGAAGGTTAATTTGAAGATCGACGAATACCGGTTGGCGATCAGCAATATCAGCGAAAAATTGGACTTTTTCAGTGCCGAAGCGTTAAGAGATTTTCTTTTAAATAACAACAAAGAAATAGACTTCATTGAATTCTGCGATGCCCACATTTGTCAACTAAAAAAGGATAAGCGGGGAGGAACCGCTGCGAACCATACTACTGTACGAAACAGCCTTGTCGATTATTTCGGCAGAAAAAAAGTTTCTATTCTTGAGATCACAGCTCCAATGCTAAGATCCTATGAAAGGTTTTTACGCGGCACGCGAACTATCAAAAGAAGTAATCAGTTGAAGAAAGAAGTCACTACCGAAAGCGCAGGCATAACCGATAGCGGAATTTACAACTACATGAGGGATTTAAGAACGTTATTTAATGCGGCCAGGGAGAAATATAATGATGAAGATTTAGGGATAATCAGGATACCTCATTACCCGTTTAAGAAATATAAAGTAGGCTCCCCGCCTGCGACGAAAAAGAGAAATATTTCAACCAAACTGATCATCAAAATCAGAGAATGCGAGACCGCTAAGAACAGCAGAGCAGAACTGGCTAAAGAGTTGTTTATGCTCTCTTTTTATCTCTGCGGGATTAATGCCGTTGACCTTTATTATATTTCTAAAAATAATATCAAAAAAGGGCGCTTGGAATATAATAGATGTAAAACTGAAGGTAGGCGCAAAGACAATGCTTTCATCAGCATTAAAGTAATTGATGAAGCCGCGCCGTTGTTGGAAAAATATATTGAAAAGCTATCAGTTCGCTATGCGACGAGCAAAGGGTTTGACGGTGCTTTAAGCAGAGGGATGAAACATTTACGCGAAACCACTGGCATCCCTGAAATTACTTATTATTGGGCACGGCATTCCTTTGCAAATTGCGCCCGCAATGACTGTCGGATCAGCAAGGATGATATAGCTTTAGCCCTGAATCATGTCGATAACGGACATCGGACAACCGATATTTATATTGCAAAGGATTGGAGAATCGTTGACGAGGTGCAACTTAAAGTTGTCAATCTTTTAAGAAATGGCAGATCAAAAGCAAACCATGGCAGTAAATAATTAATAAATATATAGTAAACATAACGTTTAAGACACTTAAAAAGCCAATTTTTCATCGGGCTGATGACCAGAAAGCCGGCGCGGCGATAAATAGCCAAAGAAGTCTTGGAAAAGGGATATCCTTTCGCTTGCTGATGATACGGCACAGCAAAATTGGGATGGCGAAATAAGCAACCCAGCTAGCAAGATCAGAACAAATGTAGCGCGATCCACGGAATCCGTTGCAAGTACTGCAATGCCACCTCACCGGCCGGTCACTGGTATCGAAAATCGGCTTAGAAAAGCTTTCAACCCGACACCCAATTGACTTATGGATTTGAGGCGAAGCTTTCACTGACCTTCAACGGCAATTGTGAAAAGTCACTGTTCCTGCCGAGTACGTTGAACGAATCCGCGACGATCTCGGTAGTGTAGCGTTTCACGCCGTCTTTATCTTCAAACGAACGCGTGCGTAGCTTTCCCTCAAGGTAAATCAGCTGTCCTTTTTTCAATATTTTGGCAGACGCCTCCGCAAGTCCGCGCCACAGCACTATATTATGCCATTCCGTCTGCTCTTCTTTAACGCCGTTTTTTGCAAACGTTTCACTTGTCGCCAGCGGAAAACTTGCGACTGGTATGTTGTTTTCCAACAATCTAAGATAGGGGTCCTTTCCTAGGTGCCCCACTAAGATCACTTTATTTATCCCGGGCATAAGCAGCTATTTACAGGCGGGTTTTTCACCTGCCTGTGTTAACAAGTTTTTAAAATATTGTATAACAGCTTCAAGCTCAATCAGTTTTGGGTCACTGAATTTACAAATATCTAAAACCCTAAAAATCGTTTTGCTGTTATTATCAGTACAAGACTATGAAAGCGAAATTACGGTCCGTTGACATTATTTGTATCATGCTGCATTCAAATCTGCTTACCAGGACGGTTCCGCAGATACTCATTGCTTCCAGCCCTCTGCTCGGGAAATTTGCCGAGCTCGGAGAAGTAAACGGTAGTCTAAGGAAGCCATTCGCAATGGACCAGTTACTCACCCTGGTCGCCGGTCTTTTTTCCTTAAATAACGTTGACGAATAATCTTGCTCTATATGATGAGAAAGGCCGCTGACTCAAAAAAATAGGGCACCCCGTCAGAAATGACGGCCTGGCTTTACGCTCTATCTTTTTCAAAGGATGCCGCTGCAATCCCTGGTGCGGCATCCTGCTTAAAAATCAGCTTCATCCATTTCGCTCCGCTGCATTTCGTCAGCAAGTTTTTAAACCGCACGTAAAAGCCCGCCTGCCGGATGACTATCCCGCTGCCTGAATTTAACCGTACGCTTTGCTTAACCTGTCAAATTCGTCCCGCTCATCCGGCAGGCAGACATTTACCTTTCCCCAAAAAGGAATAAGGCATTTTTTGTGTTTGGTGAATATTTTTAGGCGAAACGGGTAAAAAGCGCAGCTAAAATCAAGCCCGTAGTTTTTGTTGGGTTGGCAAAAGACTACGGCATAATGGAAAAGCTCGTCCCTCGCTTTTCCAGCCTTCGGCACTTATTCCGTTTCCTTTTGTCCGGTTCCGGGCTTTACGATTTGCTTTCTTTTTTCCCTTTTTCTTTTAAAAATAATCAATCAGGACAGGGCGGAGAAAGGAAGAACAAACAAAATCATTCATCAAAAAAATTAAAAGCAATGGAAATCACAGGAAGATTGACCGCAAACGCACAGGTCAGGAATGTAAAAGGCGACAAAAAGGTAACAGGCTTTACCATCGCCATGAACCGCAGCTACAAAAAGGGCGAGGAGAAAAAAACGATTACCACTTACGTGGATTGCTCCTACTGGATCAATTCGGGTGTTGCCGAATACCTCAAAAAAGGTACGCTGGTACAGCTATACGGCGACATGGATGTAAACGCATGGGTGGATAAGGATGGCAACGCAAAAGGGCGTTTAACCTTTCACACCCAAACCATCAAAATTTTGGCGAAGCCGGGAAATGCAACTGCCGAAGTTACTGCAACGGCTGAAAGCAAAGCCAAACAAAAAGCACGCGCAACAGGAAACCCGGACGAAGACGACCTGCCATTTTAACTAACCCGATTGAAGAATGAACAAAAATCAAAAACGAAAGGAATTAATATCATGGCATACAATCTCAATTATAACAGCGACAATAACGAATACAGCTTTTTCAGTGTAAAGGAAAGGGCATGGCACGGGTTAGGTAAAATCGTAGACCAGTACCCCACCAGCGCCGAGGCTATCAAATTTGCCGGGCTTAATTACCGGGTGGAAAAACGGCCGCTTTTTACCTATGATACAGAAAACCATACCGGCGACCCGGATACTGATTTGTTGATACCCGAAATTGAAGTACCAAACTATTTTGCAACCATCCGCACAGATACCGAACAGGTTTTAGGCGTAGTCGGCAAGGACTACGAAGTCGTACAGAATGTAGACGCATTTGAGTTTTTTGACGCCATCGTAGGTGGCGGTGACGGGATTTTATACGAAACGGCAGGCGCATTGGGTAAAGGCGAACGCATATTCATAACCGCCAAATTGCCCGGTTATGTCAGGATTGGAAGGGAAGATTTGCTCGAACAATACCTTTTCCTGACCACCTCACACGATGGCTTCGGCAGTATTACCGCAGCATTTACACCCATCCGGGTGGTTTGCAATAACACGCTGAATGCCGCCATGCGCAACCATACCAACGCCATTAAAATCCGTCATACCGCATCTGCGAACGACAGGCTGAAAACAGCGCACGAACTAATGGGTATCAGCAGCACTTTATCTGCCGAACTTCAGGGGATTTTTAACCAATGGGCGCAGGTACGCATCACCGACAAGGAGGTGAAAAAACTCATACAAATCGCGATGGCGCCCAATAAAGAAGTCCTTAAAAACCTCGAAGCGGGCAAAACGGACGAACTGTCCACTACCTATACAAACATCGTTGACAAGGTTTATGAGTACGCCTTAAGCAGTCCGACCCAGCAAATGGAAACCACAGCCGGGACTGTGTTCGGCGCATACAATGCCGTAACGGGTTACTTCCAAAACGTACGCAACTACAAAGACGGCGAAGCCAAATTCAAATCCATCATCGAAGGTACGGCAAAACTAAGGGCGCAAACAGCCTTTGACCTTTGCCGGGATTTTTCAAAAAATGGCGCAGACGCTTTAATATTTAATTAACCATCCGGGGGGAGCAATCCCCCCTTTACCAAAATCAAAAGAAAATGACACGCGCAAATATCCATATCAAATTAAGTGACGGCAGTAACATCAACTGCGTTTGCGACAGCACCAGCGCCCCGGAACAGGGCTATTTCGTAGAAAACCTGTTACTCCCGCTGTTGACATTCAATGACGCAGACAAGGAAATCCTTTTACTCAACCAATCCTGCGCCATGCACGAATTGAGGACAAACGCTACCTACCGCTATATCATCAACCTGCAAACAAAAGCGGTTCACTTTTTTGAAGAAACTTACGATTACCAAAAAGGGAAGTTCAGCATTGGCGATAACCTGACTGACCGGTATCTCGACTACATCGAAAATACGGACGGCCTAAAGGAACAATTCAGACAAATCAAATCACAGCAAATCTGAGAACATGAAAACGATAACATTGAAACTTTACAGTTTTAACGAACTGGATAAACCGGGCAAGGAAAAGGCACTAACGACCTACCGGGGCCTGAATGTGGATTTCGACTGGTGGGACGATGAATTTGAGGATTTTATAGAACTGTGTTCTTACATGGGCATAGCCGTCATAAAGGACAGCATCAAATTCCGCGGCTTTTACGGGCAGGGGGACGGTAGCGGGTTTCCGCCAAAGTCGACCTGCTGAAACTACAGGATGCTATCAAAACACAGGCGTGGAAAACCTTTGCACCGCTACAGGAATTCCCGTTCAACCCCGCAAAGATCGACCGCAGGGTATGGCCTTTAATCGCAAACGGCATATTGCCCAATGAACCGCAGATCATTTGCGCCCAACGCCAGTACGGCGTGGTGGTAGATTTAGGCATGTATGTTATCAATGAGGGCGACAAACTACACGACAACGTATTTGAGGAACTGGATTTACTGGAGGAATGGTTACGCCGTATTGCAGAAACACTGAACCGCTACCTGTACAGCACCCTTGAAAAACAATACGAATTCCTGATTAGCGATGCGGCTATCAAAGAGAGCATTCTCAGCAATGATTACCTGTTTACCTCCGATGGCAGGTCGGCAAATTATCTCGAGCAATTGACAAAAAGAAAACACTAAAAAGAAAAACCATGACAACGAACTTCTTTCAAAATATAGCAAGCCTCAACGTTCCCGGCATTTGGAAAATCGGCATAACCGCCGACGAGCAGGGCAACATCAAAATAACAGGCTTATTCAATATTCATAACAACGGAACACAAGCGGCCAAAGTCGTACCGCCGTTCCTGATGAGCGGAACTGCGGAGGAACTGGACAATTGCTTTTTTGACACCATCACCAAACCCATACAGGAAACCGCAGGTGTTTTCCATAACATGGAAGATTACCGCAAAGGCTTGGAAAAGGCAAAAACCATGTCCAAGGCTACCAGCGATAAACCTGCTAAAAGCTATTCCACCTCAACCGGAAATACCGACCACGAAATGCCCGACCCCAAAGCGGAAAAGAAAAAGGCGTATGACGCGACGATGAAAACCATCAACGGCCTGAGTGCGGATTGCAAGTACGAGGAAGCAATAGCCCTGTTACCCGCCGTTGAGGATTACCCGGAAAAGGAAACGGAACTCAAAAACCTGCGCACCGACCTCAAACGCAAAAAAGACCAGTTAACACAAATCAAATTACTCTAACCCTAAAACGACAAGATATGTTCAGCGATTTATTACCACGGGTTTTTGTCCATAAGGAAAACGGGCAGGAAATAACCCTTACCGACCCCGATGTCAATCTTAGCCCGGAAGAGGTCTGCGACTTTTACAGCACCCTCTATGCCATACTGACCACAGCAAAAATCGTCGGGCCGGAATTTAAGAATGACAAAGCGGAATACCAGTTTGTCACCACGTTAGGCACGAAAGGATAATCATGAAAGACCAAAAACAGGCAGGCTTTATCAGCCTGCCTAAATCAAAAAAACAATGCAAACTCTATCACCAGTTAGGAACATTCGCCGGAAACCTCAACCAACTGCCCGATGCACAGGCGGTCTTAAAAGACAGAGCCAAATCTGCCCCCGTACACCTGGTGCCGATGGTTTTCTAAACCATAGCTTTATGCCCCTTTGCCATAAGGCCGGTAAAGTGCCCGCACAGGAGCCAACAGAAGCGGATTACTATAAATCCGCAAACGAACTTTGCAAACTTCATGGTTTTAGGCCAATGGATGTTACGGGTTTACCATACCCTTATAATATCCTGTTGACCCTCCGGGACATCAAAAACAAGCTGAACAGGCAACCCTACGAAACGGAATTACTCATCACCAAAGGACATCATGACAAAAAAACTGCTTTAGCCACCAAGCAGGTTTACGAAGTTGGGCAAACATTATATTATATTCCTGTTATCCCGCTTTACCGTTTTTTAAGGCATAAGGAAAACAAAGCCTGCGGCGAATTATTGCTTGCCGTCATGAGCTACCTCTACCGGGAAGCAGGTATTCCATATTACCGGGACGAGGGTGGTTACATGTGCGATGAATATGAGTACAACAAGGAATATTACCTCGAATGTATAGAAAACGCCGGGGACGAATACGAAGAAGACAACAAAGACATTCTTAAAAACGAGATATGCGGGGACATCATGCACCGCAAAATCTACAACTCCTACCACCTTGACCATTTTGCGGAAACCATTGAAAGGTTTAAGCCTGAAAATGCTTTGGAAGAAGAATGCTTATTGGTCGCGAAAGATGCCTTTGCCATATACCTCGATTTTCCAAAGAACTGTGTGTTTCAGCATATCGAAGCCCCGGAAGATGAAGAAGAGGAATTCGCCACACCCGAAACCTACATTTCCTTTATAGGAGACGATAAGGGATGGGTATATGAAAACATCGAACGGCAGGTGAATGAACTGTTGGGGAATTATGCTGAAATGGCTTTGCCTGTGCGCGTACAGGTATTCGATGGCACCGAGACCGAAGTAAAAACGCTTGAATTTGAATACCGCCTTTTTGAATTGATAACAAACCTTTGCAATATTTTATACGAATTACCATGAGAACGAATATTACCGGGCAATTCGGGCATTTATACGAACCGTTTAAAGCCCTCTTAATTTATAAGAACGCAGAAAAGAACAATACCTACGTCGAAGCTTTTGACATTGCACAGGACGGCAAGCCCGTCAATGCACACCCCTTAACCATACAGGAAAGCATGGCCTTGGCCAAAGCACTCGACACCTCGGAGGATTTACAGGCCAGCTTTTTAGACCCTGTCGGCTTGCTCCCTAAAAACGTATTGTACATCAATCGGGGGCGCAACGCTTTTGCCTTATGGCAGACCCCCGCTCAAAAAGTGAGGCTGTTATTCAAAGAGGGTTTGTCCATCCCCAACGGTGGGGCATGGGTGCCGCCAATGATTTGGAAGGCCAGCCGGGGAACTTTGTCCGTTTATGCGCTGAACAGCAACGAGCCAGCCGCCATCAATACGCCGCTATGCCAGGCGCCTTATTTTAACATTTATGGCGATGGAAAAGTATGCCTCGGCACCGTAACCATCCGCATCCCGCGTGACTGCGGGTTGGAAGAATTCATGCGCTTGTGGGAAATCTACTTTTTTAATAGCTTTTTCAGCCATACACTTGGCAACAGCCCGGTAAAAGGGAATATCGTTCAGCTTTGGCAGAAACTGGTAAACACCGATACCCCGTTCCCCTTAGAAAAATTAACACCCATCAAATTAACCATCAAAGACCTTTTAAAATGAAAACTTTACCCGCTATACATTTTACGGATACAAGCTTGCTTGACCCCGCCAACCCCATAACGGTTAACCTCATCGGCGCAGGCGGTACAGGCCACCGCATGCTCACCGAACTGGTGAGGATGCATATTTCTTTGCAGGCCTTCGGACGCCCAGGACTGCAGGTGAACTTGTTTGACGACGATATCATTACCGAGGCCAACCGGGGGCGGCAGCTATTCGCCCAATCTGAAATCGGCCATTTCAAATCGGTCATTTTAATTAATCGGATCAACCGATTTAACGGCACGAACTGGAAAGCTGTCCCCGAACGCTTCGGCACAAAGACTTTGCATTTACTGCCGTCATCGGGCAAAGCAAATATTTATATTAGCTGTGTAGATACGGCCAGCGCAAGGTTTGACATCGCAACCGCATTGAGAAAAGTTTGCAACAACTCCCGGAGTGACCGGGCGAAGCCCTTTTACTGGATGGATTTGGGTAACAGCCGCTATACCGGGCAATTAGTATTGTCGACCCTTGCCGAAATCAAACAGCCTGTTTCAGAACGGTTCAACCCGATTGCCGTCCTGCCGAAAGTGACGGATGAATTCAGGAATTTATTGGAATCCGCTGACGACAAGGACGAGCCAAGCTGTTCACAGGCGGAAGCTCTTAAAAAACAAGATTTGTATGTGAATACCGCTTTAGCGGTCTATGGCGCGGAACTGTTATGGCAACTGCTGACGGACGGCATGATAGAAAACCGGGGGCTTTTTCTGAATATCAAAAAATTTAAAATGGTGGCTTTGAAAATCGCCTGATAGGAATTGCTATGAAGATTATTGATTTAGAAGGCAAAGAAATTGAAGTGTCCGATTTGGCTTTGGCGCTTTTACAGGCGGATGATTACCGCCATTACCGGGTGACAAACCCGACCCCAATGCAGCTGCATTTGTATGACTATTGGGGGGATTTTTATCAAAAATTACTCATATTGGATAGGGAGATAAAGGGATGATTACCTACGTTAAAGGTAACCTGCTGGATAGCCCGGCGGTTGCCCTGGTCAATACGATGAACCTCGTTGGGGTTATGGGCAAAGGGATCGCCCTGCAATTTAAACAGGCGTTCCCGCATAACTTTGAGGTTTATCGAAAGGCTTGCAGGGAAGGGGGGCTGGGGATTGGAAAAATTTTGGCGGTCTATGACCGCAACCTCCTATTGGGTGATAAGTTGATCTTAAAAAGACATGATCAACCGAATTATCAGCGCAGTCAACCAACACTACAAGAATCCTAAAAAAACAACTGCAATGTTGCCTATTAAAACTATTCAGGACACACTTCTGACGACAGTGCATATGAACCTAACTGAATTTTGCGAACATTATCAGGGATCGGTTAACACCATTAGAAAGCATGCGATTGCAATTTTCAAGGCGATAAAAAATGGGACTATTATCAATGAAAATACCTATGGATTATTTGTAACTGACGTGCTCAAACTCAAAATGAATGCAGGGTTGCCAGTTAAAATTGAAAATCTCAAATTTGATCACCATCATGAAGAAATCGCCGAAGTGCCAACAGTTGCAAATATCCATACTATAAAAGGTTTGGAAGCAGAAGCTGTTTTAGCTATTGCAAAAACGGAAGCAGAATTGCTACTACGGTTAGAGAAAAACCATACAATCAGGGATACGAAAAGAACAAATGAAACAACAGACTATCCACGTCTTGGCTATGTGGCGTTTAGTAGGGCCGAGCGACTGCACTGTATAGCCTGCCTTGAAAAAGTAGCACCAACCACATTGACGCTATTGACAGATTTAGGTGTAATAAAATTTGGTCAGCGGGCCGAGTCTTCTGAATTGCCAAAATTATCAGGTTAAAATTGTTCAGCTTTTAGCCATGCAGCTTTATTTTGAGGCTTTCCATCACCATATCGAAAATTGGATAACATTTTCAGTAAATTTATTGCTGAAATTATAAATAAACTTAAACCGTATGAAATCTTTTACCCTTTCGTTTTTGATGCTATACTCAGCAATTTATGCATGTGCACAAGTGCCCGACTATTCTGCTATCATCAATACACAGGCAGCTTACATTATCGCCAGGCAGGCTTCAAGCGGCGCAATTCAGATGACGACGGAGAGAGATAAGGATGGATATAAGATAGAACCGTATTTTGCAAATCTCGCATGCATTGCCCTGATAACAAATGATGGTAACACATACTCGCCGACAGTTCAAAGATGGCTGTCCTGGTATTTTAACAATTTGAATGCGGATGGAAGCATCTACGATTATTACATCACTGCAACTGGAGAAATCACCAAAAAAGATGATCACTCTGACGATAGCTACGCGGCGACCTTCTTGTCATTGTGTTACAAGTTCGCCCAGGTATCAAATGTAAATAAGCAATTTATCCAAAGCCACCAGACCGACATCGTTAAAATTGCCGGTAAGATAGTTTCTTTGATCGATCCGCAGACCGGCATGACCTATGCAAAGCAATCTTATCAAACAGAATACCTTGAAGACAACTGTGAGGTTAGCCAAGGTATTCGTGATTTGATGGGAATTTATCGGAATATTATCCCCGATCAAACAGCGTATCAACAATGGTCGGCAAGGCTGGTTCAAAACAACAGCGGAATAGCAGGTCTATGGGACTCGACAAATAAACGCTATCTGATCGCGCTGGGCGATACGAAGTACGATGATAAAATTCTGTATCCAGACGGAAGTTGCGAATTATACCCCATGATTTATGGTGTAGTATCACCGGGCTCAAAGCGGGCTCAAAAACTGCTATCGACATTTGATGCTAATTTTCCAACCTGGCAAACCGGGGCAATCGTTGATACTGGCGGTTTTCATTTGGCAGTTGTTGTAAATGGTGCGGCGGTGATGAGCGATAATGTCCGGGTACAAACATACATGAATTGGCTTCAAAACACGCCAAATACTATGCCATGGAATGTTATGGAAGCGGGGGAATGCATACAGGCTGCTTTGATAATGGAGCATCCCAAATACAGACACAAATAAGGGACGTTAGTCATTCGATATTTCTGATAACTGGTTCCTATTGACCGGTTTGGTAATTACGTTGACGGGCAAGCCTGAAATAGTTAGATTGCGACATAAGTAGCTTTGCTTTGCTGCCTACCAGGAAACTTCTTCTGCAATTTCATTTGGCAATAAAAAGATATTAATTTCGATATATTCTGCAATTGCAGGAACCAAGTTTAATAAAATGGAATACTCCGCCGCCGTTGATAATCATAAAACAGTGATAGATATTTCGAGTCTCTTTTCGGGTATGATAGGCGCTGTCATCGGCGGGGTATGCACTTATTTAGCTTCTATTCGTTTGGAAACAAGTAAAAGGAAAGACCTTGTCAAACGGTTGCACAATCTATTTATATCTGAAATTAGTGGGCATCAGGCAATCTTGGCAAATTTCCTGGAATTGGTTATGCCTTACTGGCTGTACAGAGGAGCACTATCTTCGGGGCAAGATATCAATTTGATAAAAATACCTACCCCCCGTTCGATATTAATAAACTCTTCATTTGTCAAATATTCACAACAATTAATCGAATCAAATCGGGTTGTTTCGCTAATAAACTATTACGATGCGGTATTGGAAATAAATTACTACATTGAAGAATGGAATAAAGCCGAGAATAAAACATCTAATATCACGAGCGCGATTTATCTTGGAGCCCAACTTTTAAAAGGTTCAATTGATGCCGTTGAAGACTTATTACGAACTCCGGGGATTAAAAAATACTTTAGTCCCAGGCTAGAAGAGGAAATAGAAAATTTCAAATCCCAAAAATCCCAATATTTGTTTTTGATTGCCCTGAGTAAATTAAAAGAAAGTGATCTTATGGGCTTATATTATTACCGTTTAGTTTCGAAATCCGACGAAATGAACGTTAAATATGAACGTATGGGACTCAGCGCTGACCCTGACAAGATCAAACAGATCCCCGAAATTATTCTAAAGGCGCCGGATCGGGCTTGGGAACAATACCTACGGAAAGAGGACCTGGGGTGATCACATCAGTTAAAAAGAGTAAGCAGTCTAGCTAATTAAAACCAAAAACCCAACAATTCCTTTGGCTCGATACACTACCTTTTAGCAAGTTTAACAAGCGCACCGTCGGCGCACGCGCCAAAATAAAAGTATACAGGCTGACGCAAAAGCAGGAAATAATACCTTCATTGGATTTAAAAAAATAAGTATATAAAAATTTAGAGAACAAAGTGCCGATGCGCGTTAAACGATCCAAAATTGAAAGAGGATAGGTTCGAGCCTGTTATTTAGTTGCTTTGAGGTTCAGAGACGGGGCCGGGAAACCAATTCGCTTTTACAATATTTTAGATGCACCCCGGGCATCTTCATGAAATTCTTCCTACTTTTAATCATAAGAAATCAATAGCGTGTTTGAAATTTTCAGGAAGTATGTTGAAGGCAGGATAGCGTTAACAGAGGGGCAATACGGGCGTCTGCAATCCTTCTGCATTATCAAAAAACTACGTAAAAAACAATACCTGCTTCAGGAGGGGGACACCTGGAGATATCACGCCTTCATTACGAAAGGTTGTATGCGCACTTATTCCATCGATGAAAAGGGGTTGGAACACATCATTTATTTCGGAATAGAAAATTGGTGGATCGGCGATAAGGAGAGCCTGACGTTTAACCAGCCAAGTAAATATAATATCGACGCGGTTGAGGATAGCGAAGTGGTTTTATTTACTGACTCCAATTTCAATTTGGCCTGCAAAGAAATACCCGCTTTTAATGATATGATAAACAATATCTTGCAGAGAAGCTTTGCGAAATCTCAAAGCCGTATCCAGGCTGCCATCAGTTACACTGCCGAAGAAAAATACCTGAACTTCCTGAATAAATATCCGGGTTTTGCCACCCGCATACCTCAAAGCATGATCGCGTCGTATCTTGGTATCACCCCCAGACCTTAAGCCGGGTCCGCGGGCTGTCGGCTAAAAAATAACTCCTTTTACCTTTTTTAATTTATTCCCAGCTGCTCGGAAACCATTTTGATTGACATATATCAATTTCTTTCTTACGATACATCAATGTGCAGGATGTTCCGCCGCTGCAACTTTGTATTGTTCAATAAGCAATAACAATTAAAAAGTAAAGATCATGTCAAAGACAATTTTTATCACAGGAACAAGCACCGGGTTTGGCAAATTAACTGCCATTACTTTAGCGTTGTGATAAAAACCTGCCGAAGTTTACAGCATATTAATTAAATTGATAAGAGACTTTTGGCTGTGTTGAGATTAGACTCATCGTGAACGAACGTTAACAAATCAAAGCTGTTATATATATGTAAGAAATGTAAACTACAATGGTCCTCGGTTATTAAACTAATTCAAATTTCTTGTCGAATAATTTAATTAGAAATACCGTTAAAAAACGGTGTTAATTTCAAATTTATTTTATATACCTTTATTCAGTAAATTAACAAAGCCAGTTCCTTGAAGAAATATATTTCTTTTGTTAAAAACCAAAACTTAAATTTTATCACTTTAAATCTTATGAATGATTAGCTGCTAAGCCTTAGCCCCCAAATAAACTACACAAAGACCTTATGCATAGAAAGTATTTTAGCCTGTCAGCCTGTTTGTGGTGCTTGTTTGCAACCTGTTCGTGTGTGCATTCTAAAAATTCCTTCAGAGAGGTGAGCGATCATGGTTTGACTGTTCAATTGATGAAAACGCCAAGTAGTTATGATGGTGAAGGTAATATTAGTTATTCGGCCCGCTTGATAGCGGACAAAGAGTTGATCGCAAAGACTGATAATACCGTTAAATCTAACTTATCTTACCGCATGGACAGTTGTTTTTATCTCCAGGCAGGAAAGAAAAAGATTTACGCCAGCTTAACACAGTCCATCGCAAACGGTGTGTCCGGAAGTTTTGAATACCTGCTTTCATTTGAAAATACGGGTTTGAATGACGGTAAATGGAACTTAATTTATCAGGATAAATACTTAAATCAACAAAAATATACGCTGAACCTTAATAACGAATAACCTGAATTTTTGAACAAAATTATTTATGAGATATGCCTTTTCCAGGAGAAAAAAAATAGCCATCGGCTTACTGACGATATGGGGTATTAATTTGTCAATGCCAGCAATATCTTATGCGCTTACGTCAGGTCCTGTTCAGCCCGAAACCAAAGGTTTTCAGGTAGCCGGGGTTTCGGATATGGTGGATTTACAATCGGGCGAACTGAAATATAATATCCCCTTAATGGATATAGATGGTTATCCCCTCAATTTGAGTTACCAGTCGGGAGTGGGGATAGACGACGAGGCTAGTTGGGTTGGATTGGGTTGGAGTCTGAACCCAGGCGCGATCAACAGACAGGTCAGAGGAATACCAGATGATTTCTCGGGTGATTTAGTAGAAACCGACCATTATACAAAACCCAAAGTAACCGTTGGCGGCCGTTTGACGGCAAAAGTTGAATATGCAGGAATAGCAAAGGTTTCCGGTTCATTCAGTTTTGGGATTTTTAGCGATAATTATAGCGGTATTGGCGCAGAGTTAGGTGCAAACGCCGGTATTTCTTACTCAATTGCTAACTCCGGGACGCTTACTGCCGGTCTGGGCGCAGGGGTTTTATCAAACACACAATCTGGGGTCGACGCCTCTTTATCACCTTATGTGTCTCTTTCTATTCGGGAAAGTGCGACAGACAACATGACGGTTGATGCAGGATTGTCCGCATCTTACGGGTACAACACCCGTTCTGGTCTTAAGTCACGCACTTTAGGTTCCAGCTTTGGCACGTCCAACTATCAGGGCAACGATGACCCCAATCCGGGACATGGGGGTCAAAGCAATAATCTGTACGGGTCAACTATTTCATACAACACCGAACCAATTTCACCCTCGATCCAAGTACCCTATCTGTCTAAATATGGCTCGTTTAGTTTTGACGTTGGATTAGAAGGTTGGTCAATATTCGGGTCGTTGGGTGGAACTGGCTATCAAAGTGTGAGATCGGTAAAAAGCATTTACAACCCAAAACCGGCATTTGGTTTTTTATATGCCGAAAGGGGCAAAAACAACAAGGACGCTGTAATGGATTTTACGCGCGAAAAAGATAACCCTATTATTCCAGAACTTCCCGATATCGCAATACCGATACATACTCCCGATATATGGTCATATTCCAGCCAATCGGGCAGTGGCCAATTTAGGCTATACCGCGGTGGATCTGGTTCTTTTTTTGACAATCAGGCGGCCGATAGTTCTGCAGTAAGCACTATAGGTGGCGATTTGGGCATTGGCTCATGGGTTCATGGCGGTATCACCAATTACAACCAGGCTGCGAAAACAACCACACGCAAATGGACTAATAATAATAACTATGTAACCAAAGGGGATTTTCAGAACCCCTCTTTTACGAACCCAAACCAAGAGCATGTGTATTTTAAGCAAGTTGGTGAAAAAACCATAGGTGATAAGGATATGGCCGCGTTGCTAAAGGATACCGATGCATTGGAAGTGGACATTCAAGGGATGTCGTCAACTGCTAGTTTACGTAAATTGGGCAATCTGCACAAAACACCAGCGGATATAGTGCTTTCGTCACCTATTACCAAAGCTACAAGACAACCTAATCGGACGGTTATTTCTTATTTAACAGCATCAGAAGCATCTCAGGCCGGCTTAAATAAAACTATACAAAGTTACGCCTTTAACGATATTGGCGGTTACACTCCACTTACAGCTGAACCAATAGTAGATAAAACTTTCCCCAGAGTAGACTTCCCACAGAGTACTGATGCAGTACATAAACCGCATCATATATCAGAATTAACAGTTACTGACGATGGTGGCAAAAAAATGGTTTATGGTATCCCTGTTTATAATATAAATCAGGACGAGTACTCTTTTGCCATAGACCCGACAACATGGGACAATACCACCAATTTAGTTGGTGTTCCGTCCACTATGTCTGCAGGTGGCGTTGCAAACCCAATGGGGGCCTCTTTTGGCATCGATAATTATTATCATAAAGACCATAAGCCCGCATATGCGTCGAGTTATTTGTTGACAGCCGTCCTATCGCCCGATTATGTTGATAAAACCGGTGATGGTATTACCGATGATGACCTCGGCACGGCTATAAAGTTCAATTATTCAAAACTTCCTTACAGTTATAAATGGCGCTCGCCTTATGTAAGTGCAACTGCAAACCGGGGATTGCTTGCTGACCCTGACGATGATAAAGGAAGTATTGTATATGGAGAAAAAGAGGTGTGGTACGTGCATTCCATTGAATCAAAAACTAAGATTGCTTATTTTATTACCGAGAATAGAAGAGATGCTTTAGGAACTAATAATTGGTTTAATGGAGGAGTTGACAACATGAATGCTCAAAAGCGTTTACGGGAAATTAGGCTATACTCCAAAGCTGACATGACCAAACCTATAAAAGTGGTAAAATTCTCTTACACTTATGAACTGTGTAAAGGAATCCCTAATTCGGCCGATTTTGGAAGCACAGATCCAAGCCTATCAGGAAAGCTAACTTTGTCAAGTGTCTGGTTTGAATATGGAAATTCGACCAAAGGCGACTTTCATCCCTACGTATTTCATTACAACGAAGCAACCAGCCACTACAGTAATCCGCAATATGGCTATAGCCTAACTGACCGTTGGGGTGTATATAAGCCATCTTCGGAAAACCTTAAAGGCCTAACCAACGAACAATATCCTTACACTAACCAAAACGCCGATTACACAAGCGGTAACGCAGCGTTATGGCATTTAAATCAGGTGAATTTGCCCACAGGCGGGATCATAAATATCTCCTACGAATCGGGCGATTATGCCTATGTGCAGGATAAAAAAGCGATGGTGATGACACCAATAGCTTCATTGCTCCCTGATTCTTTAATGGCCACCTCCATTGATACTACGCGGGCTTTAAATACGGCAGTAAAAGGATTGCGAATTATTATCCCGCCGGGTATAACGCCTCCCCACAATGTCGACCCAACTACATGGTTTAAAAACACGTTCCTTGACGGATCAGATTATCTTTATACCAAACTTTGCGTAAACATGTCAACGCCTAATTCACATGGTGCTAACAATTTACCCTATGATTATGTGCCAACCTACTGCCTTGTGCAATCCGTTACGATAAAATCAGGTGTTGCAAATGTCATGTTTACACCCATTTCAACCGGTAGCGTAACGGCAAGTCCGCTTTGTATGTCGGCGTGGCAACGGTTAAAAAATGAATACCCTCGTTATGCCTATCCAGGGTTCGATAATCGTGTACAATCTGAAAACAGCAGTGTGTTGGGGGCGGTCTCAGCCATTGTTAATGCCGCAAAGAATCTAACCGAACTTAAACAAAGCTTTTATCAAAAAGCAAGCTCACGGGGGTATGCAAGCAAGGTAATTTTATCGCAAAGTTTTGCGAAGGTCACCCAGGTAAGTGGCTTCAAGCTTGGCGGTTCGTGTAGGGTTAAAAAAATACAAATTTCAGACACCTGGAATACAATCAATAGTAGTTATTCCGCTGCTACTTACGGACAATCTTACAGTTATACTACAACAGAAAATGGAAACACAATAAGCAGCGGGGTAGCCTCCTACGAACCAGCAGTTGGGAATGACGAAAATGCTTTAAAGCAACCTGTTCCCTACATTGAAAATGTAAAAGGTGCGATCAATAATTACTTTGACATCGAAAAGCCGTTCTGCGAATCGCTATATCCAGCGCCAGGTGTGGGGTATAGTAAGGTAACTGTCAATGATTTGGATAAAGCTGGCAATCCGTCAACCAAAACGGGAAACGTCGTCAGTGAATTTTATACATCAAAAGACTACCCTGTGAAAGTGACCGTGCTTCCGCTAATCCCCGATCGTCAAACGCCATCGAACCATTATTCGCTGGTTTCATCAAATACAGACGATGAACTTGCCCTTTCCCAAGGATATAGTATTCAGCTAAATGATATGAACGGCAAACAGAAGGCGACATCTGTTTACGATATGTCAGGCGCCTTAATATCGTCAACAGCTTATTATTACAAATCTGAAACGGACGGAGCAGGAATTCAACTCAACAATATAGTAGATGTAGTGGATCCAACAACACTAAAGGTTTCACCGCAGGTATTGGGGCGCGATATGGATTTTTTTACTGATTTCAGAGAGCAAGAAACCAGCAACAAAGGCAAAACAGTAAATATTGGGGCTGATGTTTTCCCCATTTTACCATGGCTTCCATTTTTTGTTCTGCCACATTTACCCATAAACACCAATAATGATTACAAACTATTCCGGTCGGCTTGCGCCTTGAAGGTGATTCAAAATTACGGGATACTTACGAAAACTGTTAAAACGGAAAACGGATCATCGATAACCACCGAAAATTTAGCGTTTGATGGTTTAACAGGCGAGGCCATAGTAACACGTACCAAAAATGAATTTAAAAAAGATATCTATTCGGTAAACATACCTGCTTATTGGGCTTACAAGGGCATGGGCGCGGCCTACCAGGATTTGGGGGTGCTTTTCAGCGCTGTTAGTACTAATACAAATGGCGAAATTTCATCAGCGTTTACAACTTATTTGCAAGCCGGCGATGAGATATTGGACACCAACGACGGGAACCATTATTGGGTGATTGAAAACCAAGCTGCTACAGGCGGCTCGGGCACTACCAAGAAGTTGATAGACCGCACCGGTGTTTTGAAAGCAAGTTACTCAGCGGTCTCGTTAGTTAAAATCGTAAAATCAGGATATAACAACATGCTTGGTGCAAGTACCAGTACCTTGGTGATGCTTAATACTCCGTTTATTGTTGACGGCGGTGGTAATAAATATTTGCAACTAACATCGAGCGGCGATTTGACCGCTTTGAAGGTGATTAATGCATCAGCTACTACTTTTGATGAAAGTTGGGCTGTTAGCAATAATTGTAGTGCGCAACAAGTTCCAGACCCTACATTAAATGTAGTTAAAAACACCAGTAGGGATTTTTCTGTTTCAACTGCGTCTCCACTTGCTGAAGGTCTAGAAATACAGGATTATTTTTCTTCTAGCAATCAGTATGTACAATCTTCTTATTGGGGGGGTGTTGGTACTAACACGGGCAGACTAGGAGTAATTGGCTTTTGGCCGACAGAAGCATCATCGCATACATATAACACACGCGACTATTTTGGATTTGATGCTGTGGTGAACTTTCCTCAGTCGAAGGTCTACTATTTTGTAATGGCGGGTGTTGACACATGTACATTCAGTGTTGATTGTGATAATCAAAAAGAAATTTTTGAAAGTATTGACGCCGCCCAGTGGTATAATGCAATAGGAAAAAGTATTAGCGCCGGAAAACACATTATACATTGTTCTTATAAACTTAAAATCGGTAGTCTACACAGAACTGCTGGATTGGAAGTCTATAATAACACGTATAATGAATTGGTGAATGCTAATAGCATAGGAACAGGGCTCAATATTGTCTTTTCAACAAAAAACTTTGTCGGGAATAATGGGCTTTATGACTTTTTTGATCAGGACGGGTGGAGTTACACCGATCAATATGAAAGCGGTTTGCAATCATATCATTTTACCAAACCAGACGGATCCCCACCTTTCTATAATTTTAGTTACATCTGTCCAACAACAATCTCAACGATTGTTAATCCATATGTGATCGGATTTCTCGGAAATTGGCGGCCTTATCAAACTAATGTATTTCAACAAAGCCGCAATTACGCTTTCGCCAATAACTTAACAAGCCCGTCAATTGATGTAAAAAATGCAGGTTACATTAATAGTTTTTATTCTTACTGGTTTCTTATTACCAGCGGGGTATGGACGGTTAACCCAATTGTAGCATCTTCTACAAACAAGTGGATAACTGCCAACACAGTAACATTATATGATAAATATGGCCAGCAATTGGAAAACATGGACGCCCTTGGGCGTTTTAGTGCTGCCAACTTCGACTTTAACGGCGAATTGCCTGCCGTCGTGGCTTCAAATGCTATGAACCAGGAGATTTATGCAGCAAGCCTAGAGGATAGCAGATTTTCGCCAGGTAGTAGCACTACTGCTAAATGTAACCTCAGAGAATTCACGCAATTATCAACAGGCCAAACGATAAAACAGTTAGCCGTAAATACTTTCGCACACAGCGGTAATTATAGTACATTGTTGCCAAGCGACGGCGTGACGATGAATACTATCATAAAAAGTATCCAACAGAAATCAACCGGTTATCTCGGATTAGATGCCCAAAAACAATATAATCTATTAACTACCACTGGCCTGTATCCTAACGGCTTTGAACCCTACCCTGGCAAAAAGTACATTTTTGATGCCTGGGTAAATGATGGAGCGGCAACGGATAAATCGGTTAACATAACGCTTACCATCAATACTAACAATGTGCCCTTAACCTGCAAGGCAGTTGTGGAAGGTTGGAAATTGCTGGAAGGTACGATTGATCTTTCGACACTGGGCAGTGCAACCTCGCTGAATATCGCAATAAAACCAACTGGCAGTTATTCGGTGTATATCGACGACATCCGCATGCACCCTTTTGACGCGCAAATGAAAACTTACGCCTACGATGATAAAACTATGCGGTTAATGGCCGAGTTGGACGAAAATGGGTTTGCCACATTTTATGAATATGATGATGAGGGTTTGTTGATAAGGGTAAAAAAGGAGACCGAGAAGGGCATAATGACTTTAAAGGAAAGCCGCTCCACATACCGGAAAATTACACCATAATACCAAGTTTTACAAATGATGAAATTGAAGTTTTTATACGGATTGATGATGCTTGCTACTGCGTTGACGCTAACTTTTGGCGGTGACTGCTATTCGACTGCGGCGATCTTTAGGCCTTCCGACGTTGCCGATACAGCCTGGCGTGAACAACAAGAGCCCGACAAGGTGTTGCTGGCAAAATTTCAGCAGCTCTGTAAAAAAATGAGCGAGATTAAAGATAGCTATACAGTAGCCGGCACTATGAACATAATTGACCATGCCAACCCCAGGGATAAAATGGAGAATGTGAAGTTTTTGTTTTGCAAAAAAGGCGACCAATATTATTACCTGTTAGGCACAACCGCCACTATTAATGAAGATGGGATATACCTTTATATTGACAATGAAACGAAAAAAATTCTGTTATCGCAACAAAAAAAAGTCGTTTACGATCCTGGCTTTAAACAATTTGCCAACCTGGGCGCCAATATAAAATCGGAAAATTACAGGTTGGTCAGTAAGGTAACCGGCGATATGGAAACACTGTCGCTAATTAACGAACACCACATCAGTTGCAAACAGTATTCAATATCGTTAAAAAAAAACAGTATGACGATTAAGCGTCTGTATATGCGGTTGACCAATTTTTATGAGCCGCTAAAAACAGATAATGAGAAGGTGGTTGATGTGAGTATTTCGGAGTGGGACGATGCCGCAGACATCAGCAAATACCTCACAAAAGACAAAGTGGTTATACAAGGAAACGGCGGGTGGAAAACAGTGAGCGGGTTTAAAAATTACCAACTGATAAAAATGTAAAATTTATGTTGCCGCCATGCGTAAAATTAACCTGATACCTGTTTTAATGGTGATAAGCATTTTCATGGTGCTTATTCCGGGCCGGTCCTTGGCACAGATCGAGTCGCACCGCGATTCATTGTTGGGCCCTTTTACGGGCACGCCAGGCATTACGTGCCAGGACGCCAACTACGCGGTAGCGGGTTCCTCCCATCAGCCCCCTCAAAATACGGTGGCGCTTAAGGTGAAGGACAATGTGCTTATTGCTACCGGCTTTACCTACACGGTTACCTTACAGGTTGTATATTATACCTATGCAGCTCCAACCACTGCGGTAACGGTAAGCCCGTCGCCAACACTTACGGTAAGCTATGCACCCGGACAGGGCATTACCTACAAGGGGCTTGACATCTATAATTTTAGCGGGCACGACGATGCCTGCAAATTTACGGCCACGGTTACCGGTACCAGCAATAATGGGGGCGCTGCGCCACCGACAGGGTCAGTGCAGTTAATGGGCGAGTTGGCCGTTGATAAAACTTACCCGCTTACGGCCACACAGGGCATAGGCGTGACCTATACCCAGGTTGCAAACACTAACGGCACCCAACTGAATTTAAGCTGGGTGCCTATACAGAGTGCCCAGGAATACGATATCGAGTGGACCACCATCAACAACGGTAACAGCAATTTCACGGTCATCAATGCAAACATAAATGCCCTCCACACCTCGGGCGTTTTGGACACCGCGCTGCCGCAGGTTTTTATCAATAACGCCAGCCGGATAACGCAAAAAGGCACCACCTGTACCCTGTCCATGATATCGACCGACGATATTTTTTTGGTGCGCGTAAGGCAGGCGCAGTACAATGCCAACGGCGTGCGCATAACGGGCAACTGGGATTACACAAATGCCACCAAATATGCCCTTTGGCAGCCAACCTGGACGGAACTGACGCAAAACTGGCAATACTCGGCAGCATTTGCCGAGGAGGGGAAGAAGAAAGAAGTGATCAGCTATTTTGACGGTACCTTGCGCGGCAGGCAAACGGTAACCCTTAACAACACCGACAATGTGGCCATTGCCCAGGAAAACGTTTACGACGATTTCGGGCGGCCATCGGCCAGCATATTGCCCGCTCCTTACAAGGAAAGCACCACACCGGCGTACCTGCACTATATCCCAAATTTCAACCTCAACTCGGCAAACGCACCTTACAATTATGCAAATGTTACCGGGGCTGTGCCGGCCTGCGAGCTGAACCCCGACCCGTTAAAGACATCGGCCGGTGCATCGAAGTATTATTCGCTGAACAACGATTTTTTAACAACATCCACGGCCTACAACAATTATATCCCCGATGCGGGCGGTTATCCATTGTCGGTAACCCAGTACACCAACGATAATACTGGCCGCATACGGTTACAGGGCGGGGTAGGGTCGGCATTTCAGCCCGGAAAAGCTACACCGCCTGCATTGAGCAACACCACCAAATATTACTACAGCAAGCCCGAGCAGTGGGAGCTCGACCAGTTGTTTGCCAACGATGTGGGCTATGCCGAGCATTTTTTGAAGAACATGGTGATCGACCCGAACGGGCAGGTGAGTATATCGTACCTTAACGCCAGCGGCAAAACGGTGGCCACGGCATTGGCTGGGGGCGTGCCGTCAACTTTGGACCCCTTGCCGTCCGTTGTGGCGCCCGTTAGCAAAAACATACATATATTAAAGCCCCAGCAGTTTATTTACAACAGCACGGCCTTAACGCTTACGGCAAGTACCACCTATACGGCAACGGTTACCGGTACCGATAACCTGAATTTCAGCATACAAAAGGTTATCGATAACTATCCCGGCGGGAGTTTTGCCGTATGCAGCAATTGCTATTACACCATGACTGCCAGGGTGACCGACGATTGCGGGAACGTGGTGGCTTCAATCAGTTCGCCGGTATCCATCGGCGATTCGACGTTTGTTTGCCAAACCACAGGGCTGTTCCAGCAACCTTTGACGGTACCTATTAATAAAATAGGCGAATACAATATATCTATACTGCTTGCTTTCGACAGCAATGTTGTACAACGCTTTGCAAATAATTTTATTTCAAAGAGCCTGACTTCGGGCTACCTGGAGAAACAATTCGACTATATCAAAAAGCGTTACCTTGATAGTATTGATGTTTCGGGATGTTATGCCGATTGCCATACGTGCTCGGCATTGCTCGGTGGGCAGGCCGATTTTGTGCAGATGCTTAAGGATAAGTGCACTGCGCTGGGGCTTGATCCGGCGGGTGTGGCGGGCGATTCGTTCAGTGCCTGGGCAAATGCGCTTTACACCACTTTAAAAGGCAATTGCACCGCCGCGCAGGCCACTTGTAGCTATTCGCCGTGCGACGCCATAGAGAGCGTTATGCTCGACGATGTTTCACCGGGTGGGCAATATGCGCTGTTCGATAATTCGGGCAACGCGCAGGAGCCTTCCATCAATGTAATAACAGAAGGCACAACGCCCAACTGGCGGGTGGTGTTCCCTGTACTGCCGCCCAGCAATGCAACCTATATCAGTAACGAGATTACCCTGCCCGATGGCAGTATTACTTCGCCAAACGATGGCAGTTTCACCGTCCAAAATTTGATTGCCTACTGGCAGCCGGCCTGGGCCAACAGTTTTTTGCAGTACCACCCGGAATACTGCAAACTGCTGTATTGCCAGGCAAACGCAAGTTACGAAAGCTGGGACATGATATTGCAGCAGGATATTAGTACCGCGGCCCAGGTTCCCAACATAAAGGTGCCAACGGGCCAACCTGCACTTAGCTATGCCTGGGATAACCCAGCCGACTGGCTATTGGCTGGCGACCCGTTTTTTGCCCCGGCCGGCCCGGCACATGCGTACTATTCGCAAATGAGCAGTGACCTTGACAATTATTCGAGGGATGTTGCTCATGTCACCGGCAGTTCGCCTACGCCAAATGTCAAAGGCCTGATACAGTTTGACGATTACATGCTGTACTGCCAGGACCCAACCGCTACCACCAATACAAACACCGGTACACCGGCCTGGAACAATTGCACCCCGAACCCTGGCTGCCGCGTGGCCGACAGGGAATGGACCACTTACCGGGACCATTACCTGGATCTGAAACAAAAATACTATACTATTTTGCGCAATGCATCGTGCGGCAGCACCTGCCCGGTGGGGCAGCCTATTACCAGCAGCCTGCCCGGCAGCCTGCCCGTAATAACCGATTTTACGGTACTGCCTTACAGCAGCACCTCCACTTGCGGCACAGGCCAGCAGGAGTTAACGGTACAATACAGCCCGGGTAGCCTAACGCAAAATGTTACGGTAACCATTTATTACCCCGGGGCCACAACTTTCCCGTCGGTTAGTTTAATAAGCGGCAGCTCGCAGCAAACCTTTTGCATACCCTCGGGCATTCCCGTAAACCTGGTGTACGTAAATTGGGTACAACCGCCACATGCCAACGACCCAACCTACACAGTGGTGGTTACTGATCAGGCCGGCGGCACCCTGACCCCAAGTTGCCATTATGCAACCTCTACCGTTTGGAGTACGGCAATCGCTTTGCAGGACAGCCATGGTAACCCGGTTATTGCCGCCAACGACATTACAACATTAGTAAAATATTCGGTAACAAACTGCAGCGGATCGCTTCCATCAAGTACTTTTCCATTAGTTATACACGCGGGGGCAAGTTCCAGTGCCCCTCATCCATATTTTAAGTTTTTAAGCTGTGAAATCTCTTGTGCCGAAGGGACCCATACTATTGATGCAAGTTGCGTGCAAAGCCTCACAAACGCAAGCAACATTACTGGCAACGTGCCTACCTGTCCTGATTTTACGTTCACTAACGGGCCGCCGTCGCCGCCGGTTAGTTCGTGCCCGGCAGCCTACGCGGTAAAAACGCCGCGCTTTCCGGATGCCATAGTCAATATAGCATCGCAGGTTAGCGGGGTAACCGATGGTTCGCAGCTTACCGGCCCTGCCAACAACGCCATTAAACAACAGGCTGCCGATATTTGCGCCGGTACCGCCACCGCCTGGATACAAAAATTCCAGCACGCTTTTACCGTTAACCATGTACCCCAAACCACCATTACGGCATTTACCAATGCCCTTATAGGAGTATGTGCGGCCGGGGGCGACCAAACCCACCCCATGGGCGCAAGTACCAGCACCGGCGGCCCTTATGCCAGCTTTGGCGATGCCATAAAGGCCATACTGCTTACCCCTACATCCAAATTTACTACGGTATACAACCCCTACCTTATTGATGCGCCGTACCCTTACGCAACCCAGCCACAGGCCGTTGCCAAAACCATAAGCAGCACCAATGCCGATATATGTACCTTATTGGGCACTTTAACCGCCGCCGCCGGTGGGCCCACCCACCTCTACAGCTACCTGGTGAGCACTTACGGCAATGCCATGACGCTGAGCAGTACCGATGTAGCCAACCTGCAGAACGCCTGCGGCACCTGTAAATTTGTCTTGGCTGCCGATGTTACCTTGCCCGTGTTTTTGGACCCGGGCAATAAGGGTTGCATCAGCGCCACCGACTATAGCAGCGCCAAAGCCGACCTCATCAGCCAGTTTGATGCCTCGCTCACCACCGCCGATACCAGCTACCAAACCATTTATGCCAACTTCATGAACCAGCGCTGGGGATTTGCGCTTACCTATTACGATTATGCCGCTTACGACGCACTGCTGGTAACCAACCCCTCGGCCACGCTCTGCAATACCATCCCGTATACCGTTACCAATGCCGACCCGAACGACTGCATAAAAACCGCCATGGCACAGGCCGTGAACAATGGCCTGGCCGACTATACATCGTACATTGCCACCCAGCGCAAACTGTTTATGGCCAGCTACATCAACACCTGCAAGGCGGCGCAGGCCAATGCTACCTGGCAGGCACAGGAGCAGGAATACCATTATACGCTGTACTATTACGACCAGGCCGACAACCTGGTGCGCACCGTACCGCCCGAAGGCGTTACCCTTGTTGACCAGGGGCTGTTCAATTACATTGACCGTGCGCGCGATAACGACACGGCCAGCTACAGCTATAGCTATACAGGGCCAACCGCCGAGGCCGACCACCCCACGGCGCTCAATACGCTGTCGGCCACGCTTTCGGCAGGCACCGGGGCGGTGGAGATGTGGCTGTACAATGCCAGTACCAGCCATTACCATTGGGTAGAGGCCACGCCCGACCAGAAATATTTGTTCCAGGTAGGGCTGGCGGGCAATACCCTGGCCATCGACGTGTACCCCATGGTGCCTTACACGGCGGGCATAAAGTGGGTGCCTGCCACGGGGCATTACCAGGTAAACATAAGCGCGCTGCGGCCGCTAACGCCGTTTACGCACGTGGTGTTCCAGGGCAGTAACCTGGGCGCCGGTACCGATCTGCCGCAGATATACGTTAACGGCACCCAGCTAACGGTAACCAACGGCAACGCCCCCAGCCCCTACGGCTTTAGCGTAACGGCGGGCACAACATCGGTAACCTACCCCGATAGCTTGTACAGCCTGAAGCACCTGCGGCTGTACATCAACCACCTGCTGAGCCCTGCCAACATAACGGCCAATGCCAGCGATGCGTTTTTTAACGCGCACGACACCGGCTACAGCGGCTGGTACCGCTTTAATATACCCGCCGCAGGTGCGCCGCCAACCACCATTAACGCCACCACTACCGACGAAACCAATATCATTAACATTTACCCGGCACACCTGTTGACTACTACGTACGCGTATAATGCCACCAACCAGGTAAACCTGCAGAACTCGCCTGATGGCGGTACCAACCGCTTTTGGTACGATTTACTGAGCCGCCTGGTAATATCACAAAACGACAAGCAGCTGCCGGCCAATAATTACAGCTATACCATTTATGATGCCATTGGCCGGATAACCGAAGTAGGGCAAAAATTTCAAACCGTACAATACTTAGGCAGCCCCGAT
>Ga0206947_1004_pt1 | contig 106501 bp, 83 predicted proteins | sample Alteio_BWOrgHeat_3_FD_153239 | JGI IMG/M metagenome (GOLD analysis project Ga0206947, IMG submission 153239) | Enriched cells from forest soil in Barre Woods Harvard Forest LTER site, Petersham, Massachusetts, United States -... | ecosystem: Environmental > Terrestrial > Soil > Temperate forest >...
CGTAAGGGCCCTTGTTGGCTAACTGGCTTAGTTGAGTAAACGAACACAACTCGTTGCTAATCATTTCGTGTAGTCCTGCAGTTTTCACTTTCTGCACTAATTGTTGCTGCATCCCAGCCGAAATATCGCTGGCATGTACTTTAAAGCCCTTTTGTGCAAAAAAAATAGCGTCTTCGCCGGTACCGCTGTTCAACTCTAAAATGGAACTTCCGGGCGATATGTATTGCAAAACATGCGAACGCACCCTGTCGCGTTTGTAATTAACTATCGTATTGCCCGAATACAGTTCGTCAAAAACACCCGACTGGCTGCTGAACGCCGCTTCGGCCAAAGCTTCGTTAATATTTGCCGAAACGGGCTCCATTATAGCGTTCCCTCCAGCCTTCGTAATTTTAATCCTTCAACAAATGTAGCCGGCGCATGATAAAAAACCGATAAGGCCTTGCGCAGGCTTTTTGTATTAAGGTGCAAAGGGTCTTTAATCAATTTAACCATGCTATTTTTAGCCAGATGCTTATGGTAATTTTGATGCACGTATTTATGCAATTGTTTGTAGTACGATGGCGGGAAGGTATTATGAAACATCAGCGCCATTTCGTCGGAATCGGTCCAGTTGGTTTTCTTTTTCAGATCGGCCTTTACTTTTTCGTAAAATAAAGTTCCGGGCAGCGGGTACGATACCGAAATACCTATTTCAAAAGGAAGCAACTCGTTAATCATATCAATGGTTAATTTGATATCATCCTTTTGTTCGCCCGGATACCCGAACTGTATAAAAAATGAAGGTTTTATCCCGGATGCTTTCATCAAACTGGTAGCCGTGCGGATTTGGTCAACAGTAATCCCCTTGTCCATAGCATCCAATACCTGTTGCGACCCGCTCTCCGCCCCTATCCAAACATTTTCACAACCTGATGCTGCAAGGGCTTTCACAGTATCTTCATGTGCCAGCAAATCGGCCCGCGACTGTATCTTGAACCTAATTTTTATTTGCTCTTCAGTCAAAAGATTGGCAAATTCCTGTACCCAGCCGGGTTTCAAGCCAAAAATATCATCGCAAAACCAGATATGATCCATCTGATAGTTTGCTTTCAATAGTTTAATTTCATCAACAACATTTTGGGGGCTGCGCGAATTATAGCGGTTACCGTAAATGGGTTTGGCACACCAGTTACATTTAAACGGGCAGCCACGGGTTGTGCCCATATTTAACGAGAAATACCCGGCATGATTTAACCAGGTTTGCCGGTATTGTTCCATGTTCACCAAATCCCAGGCGGGCAGTGGTAAACCATCCAAATCTTTTTGCACCGGCCTACTGCCTGTTTTAATTATTTCGCCGTTTTTAATATAAGCTAATCCGTTTATTATTGAATAATCGTTGGGGCCTTTATTTATGTAGTTGGTTAACTCCAGCAAGGTATGCTCCGCCTCGCCTATTATCACAAAATCAGCGCCTTCCTGTAAATACTCTTTATACCGATCTGTCGAGTCGGAACTCGAAACAATGACTGTACAACCAGCTTCTTTCGCCGTTTTACACATGCTGAAAGCGGCCTCGCGCATATTGGTAAGGCACATTTTGGTGATATAGTTGAAGCCGTCATCATAAATCACAAAAAAATTAGGCGCGTTTTTTTTAATTGACGGGATAACTTCTTCGGGGCCGTGCACAAACATGGTATCAAATAATTCTACGCTGTAGTTATTAGCCCGCAATAACGCGGCCGCGTACAAGGTCCCCAATGGCGGATAAGGCTGCCCCGACTGCCATTGCTTTGGGTCGAAACGTAAAAAGTAAGAATGGGTGAATAATATACGGTCCATGTCTTTTTTAAATTAAGCCAGCTTTGCAAACGGCGATAGATTTAACGAACATACACATTTAACACAGGTAGTGTTAGTGCTCATATTTAACGTTTTCCTGAATTTGGTTGCTTTATCACTATTTAATATAGATTCGAGTGGCGAATCGCGGATATTACCAATCGCATCATGAAAAAAACAAGGCCTCACCTCGCCATCAGCTTCAATAACGGTTGACACCCATGGCGCATTGCATTTTTTAAAAGGGAACGCGGCCAGTTCATAAAATGCCGCGTAATACTGGTATATCTGCTGAATCTTTTCGGGCGACTCGGCCATAAATCCCGAAATAAAATTGGCCTGGTTATCAATAATTATCCGGGTAATTACCTCCTGCAATTCGGGCAATTCATGCTCCGATAGTAATATTTCGTGTTGTTTGGGTTCTTCCCAGGCCATTTGCCGGTTAAAGGCGTGGCTGCTTACGTCGGCCGGTAAAAAGCTCACCTGGTTTATTCCCATTAACTTTGCCTCGCGAATGATAGACTCCCAATTTCTGAAATTTAGCCGGTGAATCACTGTTCTTGCCGTGACCCGGTAATCAGGGTTAAGCAATTTGAGGTATTGCACCCCCTCTTTTAACTTGCCAAACGCACCGGCTATATTACGGATGGCATCGTGCAGCGGCTCGTCGCCATCTAACGAAACAATAACGTCATTTACATATTGCAGTAATTGCTGGGCATGCCTTTTTATAGTTAAGCCGGTGGTTAGCAGGGTTACTTTAATTCCCTGTTTTTGCAGTATTTGACACAAACCGAAAAAATTGGCGTTCAACAAAGCCTCTCCGCCCGACATCAGAACTTGTTGCGTTCCAAATTTTTTTAGCGAGCCTAATAGACCACTGATATCATCTTCGGTAAGTTGCTTCAGGTTTTTGTTATCCTTCCAAATATCGCACATTACGCAGCGGCAATTGCAGGCGCTGTGCGGCATCAGTATTACAATGGGCAATGCCGTTATGGTATGCGTTTTTAAGGTGCGGTAACGCTTATATGTATTGTATAGGGTGTCCATTAAAATCCCTGTATTTCGGGTTGCCGGTATTTCCAAACCTTTTGCAGCAATTTTATTTCGTACGGATATTTATAAATATTTGATTTATACCGCAATCCCGCAACCAGTTGTAGTGCCTTTCTTTTCAACAGATTAAGCCGAATATCGGTAACAGTGGGATAAACGCCGTTCAGCACGGTTTCAAAATCCCTTATTTTATCAATCATTTCGGGCGTTAACCATGGTGTAAGCGGATTCTTCCGCAAATCAAAATTTTCCCAGGCAGGGCTTATCCAGTCTTCCAATGTTTTGGGGTATTTGAAGCCGGCCGCTTCCACCTGTTTAAACAACGTTGAACCTTCAGTCGGCACCGGGCTGTAAGTATACAGTACAATTTCGGTGCGCGGATTCACTGCTTTGATCTTTTTTATAAAATCAATTTCAAAATCTATCTGGGCGTCAACTTGTTCAGGGGTTGGTGCAGGGGTGCCCAACACAAACGAATATTCAGGAATAATATTAAATTTCTTCAACCTTTCGGCAAAACGGATAATTTGGTCGCCGGTTTGGGTACCCCCTTTATCCAATTGTTCCAAAATCAGGTTATTGCCACTTTCGGCTCCAAAGAAAATGATGCGGCACCCGGCCTCGCTAATTAACGCTAATGAAGCATCACTAAATTTATCCATGGTATCAATACGCGCCATCCCCCACCAACTCATTTTTTCGGGTTTTATCAGTCTTGCAAACTCCACAGTCCGCTTTTCGGATACAAAAAAGTTATTGTCATGAAATTCAATGGCATCGGCGCCCCATTTGTCCTTTATATATTTAATGTCATTATAAACATTTTGGGCCGATTTTGCCTTCCAGCGTGCCTCAAATATCGGCACTACTGCACAAAATGAACAAGTAAACGGACAACCAATACTTGAATGATAGGCAAGCGTATGCTCGCCCAAATAGGTTTTGCCAAGGTATTTTTTGATATTATAAATACGGTTCAGCTTATCATAAGGCAGCGGCGGCAATGGGTCCTGCTCAAAAAGATCTTCCTTAGCCGTCTTAACAATCTTATCGCCGGCTTTGTATATAACGTTTCTGATGAACTCATATGGCGTGTTCTTTTCCAACGCATCAATCAAATCAGGAAAGGCATGATCGCCGGGACCGTTAATCACAAAATCAACATAACCCGAATTGAGCACCGCATTAGGTTGCGTGGAAGGGAAATAGCCCCCCCATACCATAATGGTATGAGGGAACTTTTCTTTTATCGTTTTTGCAAAAGGTATGGATTGCTTTAGTTGTGGCCCAGGCATTACAGTAAAACCCAGGTATTTGTATTCACCTGTATTTAATAAAGTCTCTATTGTCTCTAACGGGAATTCATCACGGTTTCCATCAACAATGGTCCACTCGTATTTTCCTTCAATAGAGGCTGCGATACTTAAAATAGAATTTGGGATACGATATTTGCCGTTGGCGCTTTTAGGATTGAATAGTATGATCTTATTCATTTTTATATTTTGCAGGTAGTGCTTATTTTAGGTCCCCGCTATACCGGTGGCTGTCAGTCCACCGGTATATTCACCCATCATCACGGGGACACAATTAACAATAAACCCAATTAAACCGAAATCAAACAATTAACTTGTAATAACTACGATGTGATAAAAACGATGGTTGCCTGTGAAGATAAATAAAATGAAATAAATACGAATATTCAATTTGTAGCCCCGTCGTGGCAACCCTTATCGTTTAAATTCCGTATTTGCAATAAATCGCTTTTTCATTTAAATCCATCAATCACATTGATAGCTAATTTAAAAAAATATATTAAAAACCAACTATTCTCGCCGCTGGTAAAAGAAAAAGAAGTAGTGGAAGCTTATGATATTTGGGCCGAAAACTATGACGCGCAACCCGGAAACCTGATGCTCGATTTGGACGAGCTGTTGTTTTCGGAATTACTGGCAACCATAGATGTGAAAAATAAGCTGGTGGCCGATATCGGCTGCGGCACAGGGCGCCATTGGGGGAAAATTTTTAAAGATAACCCGGCAGGCTTAACAGGCTTTGATGTTTCGCCGGGGATGCTGCGCAAACTGCAGGAAAAATTTCCGGATGCCAAAACGCATACTATAATTGATAATTCATTTTCAACGGTGGCCGATGGTACTTTTGACGTTATTCTGTCGACCCTAACGGTTGCCCATATTGAAAATATTGAGCAAGCGCTTGACGCATGGTGCCGGATATTAAAGGATAAAGGAGATATCATCATTACCGATTTCCATCCCGATGTGCTTGCTTTTGGCGGAAAAAGGACGTTTAGGCATCACGATACACAAATAGCCGTCAAAAATTTTGTTCATTCTATCAATACCATTAGCAACATATTGATAAAACATGGTTTTGAGCTGGTTTGCCAGCAGGAAGAGAAGATTGACGAACAAGTAAGGCATTACTATACAGCGCAAAACGCGGAACATGTATACCAAAAATTTAAAGGTTTTAACGTAATTTACGGCATCCATTTCAGGAGGCCGTAAATGATCTTTAATAATATTAAAATAATTGGTAGCGAAGGGCCGGTAAATATCAGGGTAAGCGATGGGAAAATAGCCGAAATTTCATCATTAAAAATTCAGGACAACCGCTTTGCGGCACAGCAGCTGAACTTTGATAATGCACTGATTTTTCCGGGGTTAATTAACTCGCACGATCATTTAGACTTTAATCTTTACCCCCAATTAGGCAACAAAATATTTAGCAGCTATACCGAATGGGGCGAACATTTGCACGAACAATATACAAATGAAATAGTTGATATACTAAAAATACCAACATCATTAAGGGCGCAATGGGGAGTATATAAAAACCTGCTTTGTGGCGTTACCACGGTGATAAATCATGGCGAATTATTGGATTTGAAAGATGAGCTGATTACTGTTTTTGAAGACACACATGTGATTCATTCAGTACAATTTGAGAAAAACTGGAAAAAGAAATTGAATAATCCGCTAAAACGAAAGCAAACAGTAACTATTCATGTCGGCGAAGGTACCGACCGACCCGCCCGGCAGGAAATTGACAGGTTAATAAGGTGGAACTTATTTCGCCGGAAGCTGGTAGGTATACACGGTGTGGCTATGACCGAAAGGCAAGCTAAAAGTTTTGAGGCGATTGTTTGGTGTCCGCAGTCCAATTTCTTTTTGTTAAACCAAACGGCGCAAATAGATGTATTAAAAAAGCACAGCCCAATTTTATTTGGCACCGACTCCACCCTTACCGGCTCGTGGAATATTTGGGACCATTTGTACCAGGCCAGGAAAACAGGGCTGCTTAGCGACAGAATGCTGTATCATAGCCTTAACCAAAACCCGGCAAAAACCTGGAAACTAAACAGCGGCGAAATTGCAGTTGGTAAAGATGCCGATTTAGTAGTTGCTGCAACAAAAAAGGATAAAGCGGGGTTGGAATCGTTTTTTGCGATAGATGCTGAAGACCTGTTGCTGGTAATGCATAAAGGACAGGTGCGCCTGTTTGACGAAAGCTTGCTAACCAATTTACGCCAGTTGGACCCTGATGACTTCAGCAAATATTATATACACGGCGTTTGCAAATTTGTAAAGGGCGACTTACCCGGTCTGATGCAGCAAATAAGAGAACACAACCCGGCGATTGACTTCCCAATAAGCATTTGAAATGAATTTGATTAAAAGGACTTTTTTTAAGAACACCAAAATACAGACCTTTTTTATAACGCGTTTACCGGCAGCGGCGATAGAAGAAAAGGTATTTTTAAAAAGTGGAAAGCACAACTTTGACGTAACGCGTCATCACGCTATGATTTGTCTTGACCCGTTTTGTATAGCTGCCTGGTTAGCTAAAGATGAGGCCAGCATTTTTGACTCAGCTACAGCGGCTTTGCGTTTTTTGAAGGGTAGAAATTTAAATGCAAGCATAAAAGTTTCTTTGATCGAAAAAATTAATACCGAAACGGGAGTTTTGCTGCTGTACAAAGTTGAAAAAGCTAAAAATTATCAATTAACCGTATTACACCGGCTGGCGCTTTTTGCTTACTTCCTTAGGGCTAAAACCAACACCTTTTATAGCCGGAAGGTTATCAGTGCCTTGTACTCGTATCCGCGCAGCATTATTATAGTATCCTACCGCGATGAGGAGTATTACAATATTTTCCCGATGGATATTCAAGGCTATATTGAAGAGGAGGGCCTTTATATACTGGGGTTACGAACAACCAATGTTACCCTAAATAAAATCCTCGACGCAAAAAAAGTGGTGGTCTGTGATTCGGATACGGTTGATATTAACACGGTTTATAACCTGGGTAAGCATCCCAGCACATCGCCAACAAAAATAGCCGACATGCCGTTTGGCGTAACCGAAAGCGAGCAATTCGGCTTTTTTGTTCCAGACTTTACCGGTTCATATAAAGAAATTGAGATCATCCAAAATAAAAAAATGGGATACCACATGCTGATGATCGGTAAAGTAGTAAATTCAAAAAAATTGAAAGAAAAATCCGAATCGCTTTATCATGTTGGTTTCTTACAATTTCAAAAAAGCAACTATAAAAGTATTGACGGATTATTTTAACTGACAGGAGCTTTATTTATGAATTACGTGTTTGTCAGCTATCATTACTCAGCAAATTTTCACACGCCCCAAGCATGGGTAAAACGAATTGAGATCTATGGCGGGATAATGGAAGCATTAGCTAAAGAAAATACTGTTCATTACCTTAAACAAATTGACTACCAGGGCGACTACCTCCATAACGGCGTTTGCTACCATTTTGTAAACTTTAACCCGAAAGAAAAATATTTCCCCCGGAAGATGAACCGCTTTATCAAAAGCTTCCATCCGGATATCGTAGTGGTTGGCGGCTTGCACTTGCCTTTACAGGTAATACAATTACGGCTTAACCTGGATAGACATACGCGCATCATTGCCCACCACCACGCCGAAAAGCCTTTTCCCGGACTTAAAAAGCACATCCAGCGTTTAGCTGATAAATATATTGATGCGTATTTATTCGCTTCGCGCCACATGGGTATGGATTGGGTTGCAAAGGGTAATCTGGCATCCCCGGAAAAAATACACGAGGTGATGGAAGTATCTTCTACATTTTATCTGATAGAAAAATCAATCGCCAAACGAAAAACCGGTATTACCGGCGATCCTGCTTTTTTATGGGTGGGCAGGCTTAATGATAATAAGGACCCTATAAATGTAGTGAGGGCCTTTTTAAAATTTGCAAAAAATAACGCGACAGCCCGGCTGTATATGATTTATCATACCGATGAATTGCTACCGCAGATAAACTTATTACTTGGTAGCAGCAGTAATAAAAGTGCAGTGATATTGATTGGAGAGGTGCCACACGATGATTTATTGTATTGGTACAACAGTGTTAATTTTATCATTTCCGGCTCGCATTATGAAGGCAGCGGCACCGCAATCTGTGAAGCCATGTCGTGCGGCTGCATACCGGTTGTGACTGATATATTTTCGTTCAGGATGATAACCGACAATGGGAAATGTGGGATATTATACGAAGCCGGCAATGAGGATGCCTTATTATCGGCGTTGAATAGTATCGAAAACCAAGATTTAACAGCGCTTAAAAACCGGTCGCTGGAATATTTTAACACAAATCTTTCCTTCAAAGCTATAGCAGCGCAGATTCAGGAGGTTGCCGGTTCGTTATAGTTCTGAAATCAGGGCCTATTCGTGGCACACTTATCGCATCATAATATTCATATCCCGAAATTATATTTACTTATAGGATTATGAATTTTGTTTTTGTTAATTACGACTATTCACCCCATATCAGTTCCCCACGCGAGTGGGTAAGCCGGATAAAAGCCCATACAGGCTCGTTGGAGTGCCTCGGGAAAGAAAATACCGTAGTCCGTGTTGAGCAAATTAACTATTCGGGTGATGTATCTCATAACGGCGTGCGGTACTTTTTTGCAGATTATGGCAAAAACAACACCACGTTTCCGTGGAAATTAAACCGCTTTATTGAGGATTTAAATGCCGATATAGTGATTGTGCAAGGCCTGCAATATCCCCTTCAGGTAATGCAATTGCGTTTAAGGTTAAATAAAAAAACAAAAATTATAGTACAGCACTATGCCGAATCGCCGGCAAGTGGTATCAAGAAGTATTTCCAGCGGATGGCCGACAAGCACATTGATGCTTATTTATTTGGGTCGCGCGCAACCGGTATCAACTGGGTTAACCAGGGAAACCTTTCAACAACCGATAAGATATACGAGGTAATGGAAGTATCCTCCACGTTTTATCCCGTTGAAAAAACGCTGGCCCGCAAAACAACCGGCGTAATTGGCCATCAGGTTTTTTTGTGGGTAGGTACCCTTACCCAGCATAAAGACCCTATAACTGTTGTGAAGGCATTTTTGAAGTTTGCTGCTTTGGAACCATGGGCCAGATTGTACATGATTTACCGGAACGATGCTTTGCTGCCCCGTATTAAAGAGCTTTTGGATGCAGCGGAAATAAAAAATGTGGTGACTTTAGTTGGCGAAGTATTAGACGACGAATTACTTTACTGGTATAACAGCGCCGATTTTATCATCTCCGGGTCGCGGTATGACGAAAGCGGAGTGGTTGTTTGCGAGGCGATGTCATGCGGTTGTATCCCGATAGTAACCGATATTCCAGCCTTTAGCAGGTTAACTGACGAGGGCAAATGCGGCCTCTCCTACCTTGCAGGGAATGATGCGGCTTTATTTTCGACCCTAATGCGAACTATGGGGTTGAACATACAAGAAAAACAACAAAAATCATTGGACTATTTTAGCTCCAAACTTTCATTTGAAGCCATAGCCCGCCAGATACACGAGGTTGCAGTTTCGCTATAGCGAACGAAGTAAGACAACAAGAGTCAAGATTATGAATTATAAACTCCTGGCTCTTGTTTCTTGATGTCTTGTTTCTTTTTTCTTGCTTTTATGTCTCTTGCCATTAACATGCAAACAAGCTGATCACATTTTTTGCAATTTGCTGGGCGGGGCACATCAATACCGGGTCATGGCCGCGTTTGGTGTCTTTTAGTACAGTTAAAATTTCGGCACTCATTTCCTCTTTATTTTTCACCACATGATGATGCCTGAAGTTTTTAGTCATAGGTTTACAAAACGACACTACATGCGCCCCTGCATATAAGGCCTCTGATAATACCGCGCCAAATCCTTCGTAATTTGATGGGTGCAAAAATATTTTCGTCCGCTGCATCAGTGCCAGCACCTCCTGATGGGGAAGTTCTCCTGCAAACGTTAGGTTATTTTCCAATTTATAGTTGGCGACCCTAATTTTCAGATGTTCCAATTCAGGCCCTTTTCCGCAGATTACCGCTTTTATATCAGGCAAAAAATTCTTTACAAAAAACAAAGCATCTATAAAAACATCATATTGCTTCAATGGAATCAGCGAACCCGCGCCCAAAATATCGATATCCCTTTTTAATGGCGCCTCTCCAAATAAGCCGGTATCAATGCCCACCGGCACAACATGCAGCGGTGCGATGCCATAATTCTTTTTAATTTCCTTCGCCAAAAAATCCGAAAGGGCAATTAACGAATCGCCACGGGGTTTTATCCATCTAAAATACTTATTACCACTTTTGGCATCCTGCCCCAGCAACCAACTATAATGACATAGATTATTTAACCGACCGAAATAATTACCAATAAAGGCGCATTCGCCAAACCAAAAACTTAGTAAGCCCAGCAATTGGTTTTCCTTATTTAGCTTTCGTAAAATAAACCATGCTTTTACCCATGTAAACAGCCTGAATAACCTCCCGCGTTCCTTCCCGCCAATAGCAATAACTTTTACTCCGTACCAATCATATTCAGCAGCAAAAAACGGGTACTGAAACGTCAAAACGATAACGTTAAGACCAGGACACACCTCTTTAAGCGCCTTCACAAATATTTGCTGCGGAGGCATGCAAGCCGTGTCGGCCTCGTTTGCAGGGAAGCCGGGACTAAGAATAACCAACGTTTCGGGCTTATTCTCCATCAAGCGCTATTATTTTATTGCAAAAACTTAAACTTTGTTTATTATGGGTAATAAATAATATCATTTTGCCCAGGGAAGCAAGCGTTTGCAGCTGTTTAAGTATACTTTGCTCGGCCTGGTCATCCATTTCGCTAAAGGGCTCATCCAAAATCAACAAGTCGAAATCATGATATAGCGCACGCGCCAGCATGATCCTTTGCCTCTGGCCGCCACTTATATTTTTACCGTTTTCTCTTATTATCTTTTCCAAACCTTCGGGATATTTATCCAAAAACTCATCAATTCCACAAATAGCCATCACCTCCTCAATTTTCTCCCTGTTATAATCATCATCACTCAACGTTATGTTTTTCAGAATAGAGTCGTGTATAAAAAAAGGCTGTTGCTTAACATACGATATTTTACTCAGGTACGATTGCCGTTCTATAGCGGATATTTTTTTATCATCAAAACAGATAGTACCGCTGTCCGATTCCAAAAAACCAAGTAAAAGATTGATGATAGTTGTTTTCCCTTTGCCTGAATTCCCCGAGATTCCGGCAAAATCACCTGGCGATAACTGAAAACTAAGCCCGTTTAAAATTCGATGATCTTTATAACGAAAATCAACTTGGTGGAAACTAACGGAGGTTATAGTGGCTTTGGCCGGTTTAGTAATCGAGTGAGTTTTATTAGCCTCCATGAGGTCACTTACAGTAAACTGGTAAGTCTTCATCTGCCCGGTGCTGTTTAGTATTTTTACTATACCCGGAATAATTTTATACGACGCAGCCATGAAAACACCAATGGTTAACAAATCTATAGCTGGTCCGTTTGCCGACCATTTGTTAATAGCCACCAATATAAAAAAGCCCAAAATAGCAAAGACTTCTATCAGCCGCGAAGGCAGGCTTTGCAAAGTTTGCTGTGCAGCAATATTCTCATTTAACTGTTGCTGATAGTTGTGATAACGGTTGGCAAAAAAATCGTTTCGTTCGTAAATATTGCTCTCTACGTAACCGGCCAGCGACTCCTGTAAGTGCTGGATAGTTTTTTCGTTCGCTCTTTTAGTATGGATTCGTACTTCCTTCAATTTTTTACGGATAAACCAACCCAACAGCACAACAGGTGGTAATAGTAAAAGCAATAACAGCAGGAAAAGCGTAGGATGATAAAAAAGGATAGCACACGTGGTAAAAAATATCAGGATAATTTGCGAAACGACCTGCTGAAAATTGGTGAGGATATAGTGGCAAAATTCAATGGGCTGCTGGCTAATCCTCCTGATCTGCACAGCCGAATCAATACTTACAAACCGGGTGTACTCATCGTTTAAATAACGTAGGATATTCCTTTTCGATAACCTTGAAGCCACTCCGTAAAAAAAATGGTGCTGTGATTTTAAACCCATAAAACCAAACCAGTTTTTGACGCTAAACAGAAGCAGGAACACCCCGATAAGCATTAACGAGTTTTGGTTTAAGAAAGCAACAGGGACGAATGAAATTTTTGGCGGCACCGTATTTTTTGTATAAAAATTTATCACAACCAATAGCACTCCTAAAAAAGCAATATCCAATATGCCTATAAGCAAATCGAAAACGATAAGCTTATACAGCTTTACCTTTTCGGCTCTATTCAAAATGTTTAAAATACCCGGTATAATTTGCTTCAAGGTGTGGCTTGTAAAAGGGATGTAGCCCGTTCCGGACTATAAAATATCTTTTTTACAAAATACGCAGGAAGTATTGATGCGGTTGCCTGATAGGAATATTATTAAAAATAATATTTGCGGGGAGGAATGACTCTCCCAGCGATATCATTTCGAACGCAGTGAGAAAACTTTACAAACAAGTAACGCTGATATGCGTAGTCACAGTGCATAGCGGCCATACATAGTTCGCAACGTATGGCGCTAAAGTTTTCTCACTGCGTTCGAAATGACATTGGGGTATTGGCGGCGTGGAAATCTCTAAAAATATATCGAAAACTCCGTCTGCTTTTCCGCAACCGTTTTCAACGAAAACTCAAATCCGTGGTTTACCAATATTTCGCGTACCAGGGTTAAGCCTATCCCCTGGCCATCTTTTTTGGTACTAAAAAACGGAGAAAAGAGATTAGCGGCTAATTCGGCGCTAATGCCGGCGCCGGTATCTGTTATAATAAGGGTTTTATTGGTAGTTGTAAACCGGATGTGGCCCTGCGCCCCTATCGCCTCAATGGCATTCTTAACAATATTAATCAATACCTGCTCCAATTGCTGCTCATCGGCCATGACAATTAATTGTTCCCCAACCAGGTTAAATTCAAATTCAATTTCATTTTCTTGCGCCCTGATGCTCATTAGTTTCGACACTGAATCGATCAATTGATGCAGGTTAACCGGGCGTTTATTGGCGGCGGGCAATTTTACCAGATCGGCAAAATTGCGCATAAAAAGGTTCAGATTTTGGTTACGATCAACAGCAACCTGCAGGGCGTCTTTTAAATCATTAAACCTATGACTTTCCCAAAGATTGTCGTTTTTTAATGCCGATTGCATAATGGAATTTACAGGCCCCACCGTATTGTTAACCTCGTGCGCCATCATGCGGATCACCTTGCCATACACATTTTTTTCGGCCGCCACTATTTCGGCAGTTAAATCTTCTATCATGATAAAATGACGGGAAAAACCCCTGTCGATAAAATGCGATTTTTGCAACAGGAAGGTGTTTACACCGTCAACTTTAACGGTGGCAGTTTGGCCCGATTGTAATCGTTTGATATAGTCAAAAAGCGGATGCGGATGCTTATCAACAGGATAACCGATCAGCTCATTGGCTTCCATTCCTAAAATCTGTAAAGCCCTGGGATTTATTTGCTGAATATGATCGTCAAAATCCAATATCACAATGCCGGTTGGCGATGTAAATATCAGCTTCTCCAAAAAAAAATGTTGTTGTTCCCGCCGTGTGCGTTCAATACGTAACTCGTCCATCATTTGGTTGTACACATCAATCAAGTGGTCCATTTCGTGCTTGCCGGTGGATACGAATTTGACGTTAAAATCCCTGTCCTTAATGGCTTCCACACCCTGCATCAACGTTTTTAACGGTTGTAACAGTTGAACATACAATTGCCAGGCAATAACAATGGAGATGATAACAAATACCTCCGAAACAATAAAAAAGATATTATTAACCCGGAAGATGTAATAGCTAAGCACCAGGGTAACCAGATGTACTATTACTACAAATAAAACATACTTAGTCCTCAGCTTCATCGTAAGGAATTTGGTATTTATCCAGTCTGCGGTATAAAGCGCTGCGGGTTAGTCCCAGCGAAGCCGACGCCTTTGATATTTTGTTTTTATGGTATTCCATCGCCCGCTTTATCATTTCTACTTCTACCTCCTCCAAAGTTAAAGTGCCAATGCCCGGCAATTGCATATTTCCCTTTTTAACAGGCGATAGTTCGAGTTGTGATCGAAAATCGTCTATATCCAACTCATCCCTTTTGCTCACCAATATAGTGCGTTCCACCAGGTTTTTTAACTGGCGGATATTACCTGGCAGCGGCAATTGTTGCAGCCATTTCATGGCGCTATTGGTTACCGATAAGGCCGGACGATTATATATTTCCTTTAAGTTACTGATAAAAAAATTTACCAGCAGCGGGATATCCTTTGGTCTATCGCGTAAAGCAGGCAAATAAACAGTAATCAAGTTGATGCGGTATAGCAAGTCCTCCCTAAAAGTAGTCCTGCTTACCATTTCGTTCAGGTTTTTGTTGGTGGCGCAAACTATCCTCACGTCAACCGATTTAGAGCGGCTATTCCCAAGCACTTCGTAGGTTCTGTCCTGCAACACACGTAATAACTTTACCTGGCTGCCGGCATCCAAATCGCCAATTTCATCCAGAAAGATAGTACCTTTATTAGCCATTTCAAACCGGCCAATCCTATCGAACCGTGCATCGGTAAAAGCCCCGCGCACATGCCCAAACATTTCACTCTCAAACAACGAGGTCGAAATCCCGCCAAGGTTTACCTTAATAAATGGCTTATTTCGCCGAAGGCTGTTTTGGTGGATAGCTTCCGCGATGAGCTCCTTACCCGTGCCACTTTCGCCCATTACCAATATAGAAGCATCGGTACCGGCTACGCGACCGATGGTTTCTAAAATATTCAGCATCTGCGGGTCCTCGCCAATAATGTGCTGAAAATTATAAGCTTTATCTAACTGCTTGCGGGTATGGTGTTCTGTTTTTTTCTCCTGTAAATCCAGTAGTGTTTTCACCGATTGCAGTAAATGATCGTTACTCCAGGGTTTGTTTATAAAGTCATTTGCTCCGGCTTTCATCCCGCGCACGGCCAGTTCAATACTTGCCCAACCGGTAATTAATATCACCGGTATGGCAGCATTTATTTTTTTGATATTATCCAAAAGCTCCATACCTTCTTTTCCAGAAGTATCGTTGGAGAAATTAAGATCGAGTATAATGAGTTCGGGACTATTTTTTTTGATGCTCTTCAGCGCCTCGGCCGGGCCACTGCATGCAGAAACTTCATAACCCTCGTCTTTTAACAACAAGAGTAATGAAGTTCGTACCGCAATATCATCGTCGATGATTAGTATCATATATGCAATAATAAAAAAATGAACCGGGATTAAACGGATTAAGGGGATTTCAGGAGTTTTGGATCACAGATTTTAAAATGATTTTACTGATTACGCTGATTAAAGAACATAAATCTTGGATTCATTTTTTATTAATCTGTGTAATCAGTAAAATCTGTGATTCAAAAATTTCCTCATCCATAAATCCCTAAAATCTGTTTAATCCCGGTCCAGACAAATCCGATAAATCCTTAAAATCCGTGTAATCCCGGTCAAAATCCCCTTAATCCCGGTTCAGGTTATTCCTCATGCAAAGCCACCGCAGGATATATAGCCGCAGCCTGCCTTCCCGGGTACAACGAGCAAATAAACACCAGTAAATAAATAAATATTAACGATAACACCAACGCTATAATGTAAATACTTGCTTGTAAATCAAACACATTAAGCAATGGAAACTGCACCGCAAAGAATGAACCTATGATTAGTGCGAGCGTAGCCAAAATCATCGATTCGGCAATTAATTGCGACGATACCGATTTGCCAGTTGCGCCAACAGCCCGGCGCAGGCCAATTTCGCCACGGCGTTTATTGATATTGTACCATAACACACCAAATAAGCCCAACGCTACATTGATTACCAGGAAACAGCCCACTATAGAAAGCACAATCATCGGCACCACGGCAAATAAATTGGTGTTTGTGCGTTTATTGACGAGGTGGTCAATCTCAATGTCGGAATTTTTCATGTAATTGGCCATGGTTTTATATAAACGGCCCTCAAATGCAGCATCGGCATCGGGTGTAACCTGCACCATAACTTTACCCAGCCAGCGAAATGCACTGGTATCGGCCCGGTAATATACACCCGGCCCGGCGGCAACATAATCACCACCTGCTTTAATGCTTTGCACCACGCCAATCACCTTCCTCAGGTTTTTACCGTCGTTGTCGCCTACCATTTTACCAATGGCTTCACCGGTGCCAAACATTTTCTCCTTCAGGTCACTGTTAATTACAATTTCCTTGTCCTTCAATACGATATCGTCTTTAGTGTACCAACGGCCGCTCAGTAACTGCATGGTCATAGTGGGCATGTAGCTGTCCTCAACTGTGTATTGATTAACATTATCTACCTTTAAACCTTTGTAACTCTCCCCTCCCGACCACCGGTTTTGATAAAATGGCACGTTGTCGCTGCAAAAGCTTATATTTTTTACCTGCGGCATTGACTTTATAGCCTGCCTTAAATTTTCATAAAATGTAACCAGCGAATCGGTGTTTTTTGTATTGTAAGCGTTATTGTAGCTAACCGTCCACACGTTTTCGTATTCAAAGCCCATCGGCTTTTTATAATTGTTATAATAGTAAACCAGCAGTGTAAACACCGCAAATATGACCATGAACGAAACCAATATTTCGGTCATCAATAAAAAGTTTTGTTTCTTTTTATTCCATATCAGTTTAAATAAATGCTTTATCATAATATTTTTTATTTTAAATGATTGAATTATTGAGCCTTCAAGGCCGTTACCACATTTAGTTTAGACATTCGCCAGGCAGGGTATACGCCCGATAGCGCACCAAAAATTAAGCATACCAATAAGCCTATGCCTAATACCGTAAAGTTTATACCCAATTCGAGATTAGGTATAAAACTGGCGCTATTAATTAACTGGATTGCGATAAACGAAAGCACTAACCCAATGATACCACCCAACAGCGTTAAAATGATATTTTCCACTATAAACTGGTAAACCAATGTTTTTGAAGAAGCGCCAAATGCTTTGCGAACCCCAATTTCAGACGAACGTTCCATAATCCTGGTAATGTTAATGTTTACCAGGTTAAGTGTCGGCAACGACATAAAGATGAATACAAAAACGCCGATTACGGTAAGCACCAGCACAACGCCATTCTGACTTTCGTTACCTGTATCAACATAACTGGCTACGTATGAATTGGCATGGCTGTATAGATGATCGAACTGCTTTTTATCTTCCACCGGTATCCGCGAAACAATCTGGTCGTATTCCGCCTTCATTTTGGGCACATCGGCAGTAGTTGCTCCCAATAATATTGCGTTGAAACCGCCCATGTAACTTTTGCTCTTATAGTCGGTTTTCGATACTGTGTACGGCAGGTATATTTGGCTATAAGTCATATAGCTGGTTATAGGAATATCTTTTACTACCCCAATTACCCGGTATTTAACGTTGTCAGCCTCAATAAACTTGCCGGTTACCGAGGGTACATCTCCAAAATATTCCTTCTTCATATCTTCGGATATCACAGCCACCCGTTCGGCGTTCGCTACCTGTTGCCGATTAAAGGGCTTGCCCTCTAAAAAATCATATTCCAGCACATCCCAATAATTGGCGTCGGTGTATTTATAGTCAACCGCTATTTTTTTATTGTTGATATAAGTATTTGTGCCGTTAAAGCCCGAGAATATGGTCATCTTTTGAGGCGTTTTCATCCCACCGGCAAAATGGCTAAGGAAATAATAAGAAGGCGAACTTGAGTTCATACTTTGTTTTCCTCTTTGCTCCAGCCGGTTAATGTAAAGAGAGCGGTCACGTTTTTTATCGGGATAATTGTCGCCTACAACCTTATCAATAAATGAAGTTAAAACTAACAATATAGTCAGCGTAAAGCTGATGCCAAACAAGCTGATAAAAGTGAAAAACTTTCTTCGGCGTAAAACCGCTATGGCTATTTTAAAATAATTTTTAAGCATGATCTTAATTTTTATCGGATTAAATTATTGAACCTGCGAACCATCAAATAAGCGTACCAAACGGTGAGTTTTATGGGCCATATTTTCATCGTGCGTAACCATTACTATAGTGGTGCCATCGTTTTGGTTAAGCTTCATCAGTATATCCATTATTTCGTTACCCATGGCGCTGTCCAGGTTACCGGTAGGCTCATCCGCAAGTATAATTTCGGGACGGCCAACTATAGCCCTGGCAATGGCCACGCGCTGTTTTTGCCCGCCCGATAGCTGGTTGGGAAAGTGTTTTAGCCTGTTGGCTAAGCCTACTTTTTCCAATGCTTCGGTCGCTAACATTTTCCGCTCTTTGGCACTGCTCGAACGGTATAGCAGCGGCAACTCCACATTATCCAGCACCTGCAAATCGTTAATCAGGTGATAGCTTTGAAAAATAAAGCCAAGCTTTTTATTCCTGAATTGCGCCAGCTGCTGATCGTTGAGTTTGTCTGTGGTTTGACTGTCGATCTGAATATTGCCTTTTGACGGCGCATCAAGCAGGCCCATAATATTCAGTAAAGTACTTTTGCCGCAGCCCGACGGACCCATGATGGATAAAAATTCGCCCTTGGCTACATCAAGGCTGATGCTGTTGAGCGCCAAAGTTTCTACTGTGTTGGTGCGATAAACTTTTTCTATGTTTTGTAAACGTATCATAATATTTAATTTTTGTTTTTGTGATTCTATGTTGTTAATGATCAATTAATGTTATTTTGGGTATCAGCTTTTGCCTTTCTGCTACCAGCCTTTCACCTCTATTTATAGGTTATTTTTTCATTTTTCTCAAAGTCATATAGTGATAGGTAGCGCAATTGATAATAGGCGCTCCAAAAGTCCCTCAGGGATTGCACATAATCTCGTTTGGCCTGGTCGTTTTCAGTAAATGCCAAACTCAGGTCGGTAATGCTTAAGTCGCCCAATACGTAGCGCTCACGTGCTATTTTGTATTTTTCGGATGCAATGCTGTCGGCCTCGGCAGTTAAAGTCAGCTGATCTTTCATCACATTAAACAGCGAAACCTGGGTAACTATTTGTTGCTTAAATGTTTGCTTATCCTGTTCAACAGAATACTCCACAAACTGCTGGTTTGCCTCGGCTGTTTTTATTTTAGCTTTTGAGCGACCCCAATCCAGCACAGGTATCGAAAATTGAAGCTCAATCAACTGCTGGTTTTGCGGCGAACGATAAACCCCCGGAATACTGGTTGCCGAATTAGATGTACCCAAATTTGCTGTTAAAGTAGCTGTTAAGCCAGTTTGGCCTCGGGCAACGGCAACGTCCCGCTTGGCTTCGGCAACCTTGCGCATAAACGCTATTGCATCCGACCGGTTGGCGAAAGCTTCTGCCAAAACCCTGTCGGCAGTTACGGTCATCTGGCTGATGATTTCGGGTACAACCAATACTATTTTGCCATCGCCGTCCTGGCCCGTATAAGCACGTAAATTAAGGGTAGCTATTTCCGCGTCGCGTTTCGCAGTGCCTACCGCTTTCCTGGCATTCAGCTGTTCCAGTTGCAATTGCAAAATTTCATTCTTCGATACCTTTCCCAAATCAAATTTCAGGTTGGCTATTTTTAATATTTTTTGGGTGTTGGTTAAGTTAGCTTCGGCTGTTTGCAGGTTTACCTGGGCCAGCAGCAAATCGAAAAAATAACCGGTTACCGTAATGGATATTTGCTCCTGTGCTTCAATATAAGCCTGTTTACTTTCGTTAAACAGCAAAGGCTGTATCTTTTTGTCCCATTTTAAACTGTTGTACTGCCCCAAAGGCTGACTAAAACCTATGGCATAAGGCACCCCATTGTATAATACGTTATTCCGGTCGAAGTCGTCGAACCGCTGCAATTGGGTTGTACCATAAATTGTTGCCCCGGTGGCAGTGATGGTCTGACTAAAATTCAAGTTTAACGCCGAGTTATCGTAATGTATAGGCTGAAAAACAATAGTTCCATCCGGCTGAATAACCGGTGTACTGGTTTTGCTGTACCCCGGCAAATTGCCACTTAACGACAGCTGTGGCTGATAGTTTGATTTAAACGTGCGCCACTGCCAGTATTTGGTTTCCCGTGTTGTCAGGGCTTGTTTGGCGGCTATGGAGTTATCCTTCGCCATCGCTACAACCTGCTGCAAAGTGAGGCGCGTAGTATCGCTATTGCCCGCATAAACAAACTGGCAACCGGCGGTAAAGAGAAGTATGATAAATAATATTTTCATGATCACTGATTAAAACTATTTATGTGACTTTTGACCACAGATTTATTTTGATTTTTGTGATTTCGTTGATTTCTTTTGTCTGAACCTTGATTATGGAGATTTCAGGATTTACCTGATTAAAAAACTTATTCAACTTAATTCAACTTAATCCAACTTAATCAACTACTCATTGAGTAATCGTAACCTCCTTCGAATTCTTAAACGCGCTCATATCCGATGTTATCACTACATCACCGGGCTTAACGCCATCCTGTATCTCCACAAAATCAAAATTGGTGAGGCCTATGTGTACTGTTCGTTTCTCGGCTTTGCCATTGTTCAGTACGAAAATATCCTGCAGGTTCGGGCCTTTAAATGCTGCGCCGTTGGATACTTCCATTACGTGGTTGTGGGTTGCAGTTACCAGGTAAACCTCTACCTTCATGTTGGGGCGAAGCTGTTTGTTATTACGCTCGTCCAGTTGAATTTCGAAGCTGATGATACTGTTTTGCACCGATGGCGACACATTGGCCACATGGCCGCGCAGTTGAATGTCATTTATCAATACGATAACAGGCAGTCCCACATGCATCTGATCCAGCGAGTTATCCGAGATGCTGCCAGTTACTTTAAAGCTTCCCAAATCGGCTATACGGGCAATTTGTTCGCCTTCTTTTACATTGGCCCCAATGTTTTTATTTACGTAGGTAACTACGCCTGCCCGGGTAGCAATGATATTGGCCAAATCGAGCTTGCGCTGCATGGCATCCAGGTCGCTTTTTAAAATATCGGCGGCTATTTCGGCCTCCTTTATTTCAATTTGCATGGTTTGCTGCTTGTTTTTTATTTCGTTTTCCAGTTGTTTCTTTTCCAGTTGGGCTACTTTAAGGTTAAGTTCGGCTTGCTCAATACCTTCGCGGGTGCCACCGCCAGCTGCAAACAGGCGTTTAGCATTCTCCACCGCATCAGCCAGGTTACTGATGTGCAGTTGCTTAATGTCGTTGTTCGATTGGATATCGTAAAAGCTTTTGCTCAGATCCAGTTTTAACTTTTTAATCTCGTTTTGCTTTGACTCCAGTTGAAATTTTTGTTTTTCAAACTCGGTTTGGGTGGCCGATTTATCGAGCGTCAGTATGGATTGGCCTGCCTTTACCTTATTACCCGCATCCATCAGCACATTTTTAATGGACGCATTGATAGGGCTGGTTAAAATCTCTTCAAATTCGGGCAATACCTCGCCGGTAGCATTGATGGTATTCTCAATATTCCCTACCTTTACCACCGAGGTGGTTATTTCAGAGTTCTTTATAGATGATTTAAAAAACGAGCGCATCAGCCATATAGCGCCAACGAGTACCGCGATGCTTATTATCGCAATAAAAACCCCTTTTTTTCTTTTCTGTGAAGTAACTTCTTCTGTAATCTCTTTATCCATGTGTATAGTACCTTGTATTGCATAGTGTATACAATTGACGTACCAAACATTAGATATTGATTATCAGAATTTTACAGTTTTAAAACTTCATAAAAGTGATCGATATCGGACAAAAAGTTTGATTATGGACAGAATTTATAACAGATTTCAATTGATTATAATTATTATTTTGGGTATCACAGATTAAACTGATTATTCAGATTTCGCAGATTACCTTGAAAGTTGTGTAATTACAAAAATCAATTGAAACTTGTGGCCAAAATCTGCGTAATCATGTAAATCAGTGAAAATCTGTGATCAAAATCATTCAAATCTGTGATCAAAGATGTCCCTCAGCGCCCTTTTTGCTGCATGATACCCGCACATCCCGTGCACGCCTCCCCCGGGTGGGGTTGATGACGAGCAGATATAGATGCCTTTAGCGGAAGTTCTGTAAGGAGACAGCCGTAAAGCCGGCCGGGTAAATAATTGTCCGATATCGATCACACCGCCATTTATATCGCCACCGATATAGTTGGGATTGTACTCCTCCATTTCTACAGCGTTCATGGAGTGTTTGGCTAATATAACATCTTTAAAACCGGGCGCAAAACGCTCCACCTGGTTTTCAATGGCTTCGGTCATATCCGTCTGTGATCCATTGGGTACATGGCAATAGGCCCATGCGGTATGTTTTCCATCGGGCGCACGGGTATAATCGAATATGCTGGGCTGGGCAAGTAGCACAAATGGTTTTGTGGCGGGGAAAGCACTGACTTGTTCGCTATCTGTTATTTCTTGTATAGTAGCTCCCAGGTGAACTGTGCCTGCTTTATGGCATTCAGGCGCGGTAAACAAAATCGGCGCATCCAGCGCCCAGTCCATCTTAAAAACGCCCATACCGTAACGGTAGCGTTCCAATTGCCATTTATAGATGGACGAGAATTTGTGCCCTGCTATTTGGAGTAATTGTTTTGGCGTAACATCGAACAAGACAGCATGTGCCGATGGCAGTTGCTCCATTGATTTTACATAAAAATCAGTTTCAATCTTCCCGCCCAGCGAAATGAAATACGATGCCAGCGCATTTGCTATTTTGTTTGATCCGCCTTTCGGAATGGGCCAGCCCTTTAAATGCGCCGAAGCCATCAGCACCAATGCAATAGCCGAAGTTGCCAGGTTAGTTAATGGCTGTATGGCATGCGCTGCCATACCCGCAAATAAGGCTTTTGTTTCGGGAGTTTTAAATTGTTTGGATAAATAGGCAGCAGATGTTAGGGCTTTAAAACCAAACCGCGCCATGGCCAATGGGTGTTCCGGATAATGTAGCGGTCCCAAAACGTCGGGGGCAATTAATGGCCAATCTTTTACAACCGGCAGCATCAGGTTAAGATAAACCTGCTCATCAACTCCTAATAGTCTTGCGGTTTCTTCTACGGAGTTTTTAATAACAGCCGCAGTACCGTTGTCAAAAGGATGGGCGGCTGCTATTTCGGGATAAATATATTCAAGGCCATGATCTGCTAAGGGAAGCGTCTCAAAAAATGGCGATGCCACAGCAAGCGGATGTATAGCAGAGCATATATCATGCACAAAACCTGGCAAAGTCAACTCAGCCGAGCGCAGGCCACCTCCGATGGTATCCTTGCCTTCCAGTAATAATACTGAAAGGCCTCGCTGCTGCATTAAAATAGCCGCAGCTAAACCATTCGGTCCCGAGCCTACAACTATGGCATCATAATCCCGCTTTTCCGGCTTCATTTAAAACTCGGAATACGCCTTTGGATGGAGAAATATAGCATCGATATGCGACACGTTATTTTGGTATTCACTTCTCGCGGATAGCGTTTTCCAGTACGGATCGTTTCCAAAGGCCTTCCAAAGCTTGCCATGGTCGTCCATGCTGTTAAACGTAATCATATACATCAAATTAGGCATGTGGCTGCCCGCTACGACGTTTGAATAAAAAACAGCGTTAAAGCCTAACCTTTTAAACAAGGCAACTTCATCGCCATCGTTAAACATTTTCACTTTGTTTACATTATACTTTTCTGTCGGACTTTCATAGCTGCGCAATTCATAAACACGGTCGGTTTTATTCGCAGTCAAATCAGGTACAGCCGGCTCCGGCATTTTTGGGAATGCTTTTAAAATTATAGTTTCCAGGCGGGTGTAAGGCATATCATTATACATTGCATCCAGAAAATCTTTCCCATCGGTCAAATACTGCTGATCGCTCATCAATTTCTCTTCCGCGTTTTCCAATTGCGACCAGTTACGGAACGGGGTTAAAACATAAAGGCGCCTCCCCAGCGTATCGCTTTCAACGGGTTTAAACACACCAACGTTTTTAACACCCATGCGGTGCATGGCCGGTAAGTAGGCATTTTGCAGGTAGTTGTCCAGCTTGTCTTCCTGTGCCTGTGTTTTTAAATGATATATTTTTAATTGATAGTAATACCTCCCGGCTGCGTTGACATTTGCACTAATAAGCAACAAAAAGGCAATCAGCAAACCACAAAGGCGGGCGCTTGTTTTAATAGTCGGTTTCATAAAATCGGTTTTAAATATTCAGCGTGAATTTAGCCCTTTTTGGGGGAAAGACGAACAGATTTACGAAGTTTAAGAAACTTCTTAAATCTCCCCTGAGTATTGCCAATTAATAGCAAGTGAATAACTAATGATTAACAATAACCTGTCCCCAGCGTTCCAGCACTTCCATAATTTCGGCTATTTTCATAGGTTTGCTCAGGTAATCGTTCATGCCTGCTTGCAGGCATTTTTCCTTATCCTCACGCATGGCATTGGCCGTCATGGCTATGATAATGGGCTGAAACTCCATATTTTCCCGTATAAAGCGGGTGGCTTCCAGGCCGTCCATTTCGGGCATTTGCATGTCCATCAATATCATATCATATTTTTTGGCGGCTACAGCATTAACGGCCTCATGACCATTTTCGGCAATATCGGGTGCAAAGCCCATTTTTGTTAATACATGCATCGCCAACTTTTGGTTCACCTTGTTATCCTCGGCAATCAATATATTCATGGGATATTGCTTTGCAAAATCTTCCGAAAATACCGATTTTGATGATTCGGTTTTATCTACAATTCTTCCTTTTTCCTTTAACTGTTCGGTAATGTGTTTATAAAGTACCTGGTGCCTGGCAGGCTTGGTTAATATGCTGTTAAATAAATGAGCTTCGGTACGGCTCTGTTCATTCCCCATCGAAGTGAGTAATATAATGAGCATATCCGGGTACAGTTTCCTTATTTTTCTCGCCAATTCAACACCATCCATTTCGGGCATATTCATATCCGAAATCACCAGATCGACCGGTTCTTTTAGTAACGACAACATTTGTAATGCCTGCTTGCCCGATTCGGCTAAAAATGGCTTAAACTTCCATTGAATCAGCTGCGTTTCCATTATTTCGCGGTTGGTGGCGTTATCATCAACCACTAAAACTTGCTTGCCGTTAAGGGCGGCTAAATTGCGATAAACGTAATTGCGGGGCGCTTTTACACCCGCATGCGATTTTATGGTGAACCTGAAGACAGTGCCAACGCCAACTTCACTTTCAACGTCTATTTCGCCACCCATTAAGCTCACCAGTTTCTCGCTTATGGCCAGACCAAGTCCGGTGCCACCATATTTGCGGGTGGTGCTCGAGTCAACCTGCGAAAAAGCTTTGAACAATTTATTTAATTTATCAGCAGGGATACCTATCCCGGTATCGCGCACGCTAAACTTTAGCAGCAACTCTCCATCCTCATTAGCTTCCATATTTACGCCGATAAACACCTCGCCTTTAAGCGTAAATTTCATGGCGTTGCTTACCAAATTGATCAGTATCTGCCTTAGCCGCAAGGGATCGCCAATAATTTGCGATGGAACATCGTGCGCTATTTGGTAAACCAGATCAATCTTCGCGGCCTTTTCGGCGAAAATATCAAGCACGCTTTCTACACAATCTCTCAAATCGAAATCCTGCTCCTCAATTTCCATGCTGCCCGACTCTATCTTCGAAAAATCGAGCACATCATTAATAACGGTTAGCAGGGCGTCACCACAATTTTTTATGGTCTCGGTATATTCTTCCTGTTCGGCGGTGAGCGAAGTGCCAGAGAGCAGGCCTGCCATACCAATAACCCCATTCATTGGCGTGCGGATCTCGTGGCTCATCATCGCCAAAAAGATACTTTTTGCTTTATTCGCGTTTTCAGCATCCTCGCGCGCTTTTTCGGCCGCTTCGCGCGATTTGCGCTCATTCACCGTCATCCTTGCAAGGCTCTCGGTACGTTCTGAAACCTGCCGCTCCAATATCCTTTTTTGCTTATTTATTGACCTGATGCGGATTCTAAAAATGGCATACACAGTTGCTACAGCAAATGCCGATTCCAATATTTTAAACCACCAGGTTAACCAAAATGGAGGAATAATACTAATTTGAAGCCCTGATGACACCGGCGACCATTTGCCCGAACTGTTTTGATATTTTACTTTAAATGTGTAATGCCCTGCAGGCACATTGGTATATGATGCGGTATTGCGGCTGCCAACATAATTCCAGTCTTTGTCAAAGTTCTCAAGTTGATAGGCGTAATTTTTTCGTTTGGGCGACGAAAAATCAAGTGCGGCAAATTCTATCGAAATCTCTGACTGCTTGTACGATAAAACGACAGATTTAGCATCTGATATATCCTGTTTTAACGACGACGGGGCATCGCTATTTTGGGCATTGGGCAAGGGCTTGTTAAAAACTTGAAATGACGTTATCAGGAGCGGCGAAAATCCAGCCGCCTTCGGTATTCGGCCGGGAACAAACGAATTAAAACCGTTTACGCCGCCAAAAAACATTTCGCCATTCCGGCCTTTAAACGCCGAACTGGATTTAAATTCTTCGTTTTGTAACCCATCTGCAACCGTATAATTGGTAAAAGTGTTAGTAGCCGGGCTATAAGCAGACAAGCCATTATTAGTGCTTATCCACAATTTGCCAAAGTCATCCTCTCTAACAGCATAAACAACATCACTCGGTAAACCGTCGCTTTTGGTAAAAGCCCTAAAATGATCGGTTTTAGGGTCAAACAAATCAAGGCCAGCCAGGGTGCATATCCATAAATTACCTTTGTGGTCTTCAAAAATATCAGGAACGGCATCGTTACTTAAACTATTATTAGATTCATTGTGTAGAAAACGGGTGAAAATATTGGTTTTACGGTCAAGCCTGTTTAATCCTCCGTCATGTGTGCCTATCCACAAATTACCCTTGCTGTCTTCCAGCAGGGAGTATACTCTATCGCTGCTTAAGCTTTGCGAATTACTGGCGCTATACCGGTACGCTTTAAAGGTATTGTTGGTTTTGTCATACACATCCAGGCCATCACCGTAGGTTGCAATCCAGGTTTTACCATCGCAGGTATGGGTTATCGCATATATGTTGTTTCCACTTAAACTATTCGAATTAGCAGGGTCGTTTTTGAACGTTTTAAACCGCATAGTTTTCGGGTTTAAAACACTAATTCCTTCGCCCCAGGTCCCCATCCAAAAATCACCCGCTTTATCCTGATTAACGGTTAGCACATAATTACCGGCGATGCCATTTTTACCCGCAGGCTGTTGTGTAAAATGTGTAACGGCATCGCTGTTATGGATAAATTTATCCAGGCCTCCGCCATCGGTGGCTACCCATAAATTCATAGCCGTATCCTGATAAAGCCCCAGCACAAAATTATTAGACAGACTATTGGCCGCCAAACCGTGCCGGTAGTGCATGAATTCTTTTGTGCTTCTTTTATAGATATTAATGCCATCGCTAAAGGCGCTAAACCACATATTGCCCAACCTATCAGGGTGAATGGCATAAATGGTATTACTTTTTATGCTGCTATTATCAATATCGTCGTGCTGATAGACGGAAAACTTATTCTTTTTTACGTCCAAAATACTAATGCCGCCATTCTCGGTGCCAATCCATAAATTTCCGTCAACATCCGTATTGATACTATAGACGGTGTTACTTGAAATACCTCCTTTTATTTTGTCATCATGCTGATACCTGCGGAAGGTGCCTTTTAATGGATCGAACAGGTTAAGGCCGTCATTTTGAGTGCCTATCCAGATACGATGTTGTGCATCTTCAAACATGCAGTTTATGTTATCGCCCGACAAGCTATTTTCCAGTGTTTTGTTATGTCTGAATTTAGAGAACGTGCCATCTTTAGGGTTAAAGAGGTTCAACCCGCCAGAAGCAGTGCCAATCCATAAATTATGCCGCGAATCCTCCAGTATCGAGAATATATCGTTATCACTGATACTTTTACTATCCGATTCGGAATGAATATAGTGACGGAAGGTATTCTTTTTAATGTCGAGGCAATCCAGCCCCCCTCTTTGGGTACCGATCCATAAATTGCCGTAAGAGTCGAACCCGAGCCTATTTAATTCGTTGGTGGCTATGCTATTCAGGTTATTGGGATTGTGAAGATAACGGACAAAACGACCACTGTTTCGCTCGTATTTATTTAAGCCGGCGGCGGTTGACACCCATATATTCCCCTGTTTATCCTCCGCAATATCGGTGATCTGATTGTTACTTATGGTATTATTATCCCCGGAGTTGTGGCTATAGATAACAAATTTGTAACCATCATACCGATTTAAGCCATCGCGGGTACCAATCCACATAAAACCGCGACTATCCTGCATAATACAGGAAACATTAACCTGAGATAGTCCCTCAGCCGTTCCGATATGTTCAAAAGAAAGATTTTGGTTTTGTGAAAAAACTGGCGAAGCAATAACGATAATCAGCCATAATATATAATACTTGTAAATATTCACAATTGCCAGGGGTTTAATAGCAGTAATAAGGTGTAGCTAAACGGCACAAAATCACTGACACATAGTTTAAAAAATTAATGTATACGCTAATTTTAACTTATAGGTTTAAAGGTATATATTAATTTGCTTCATTTTCAACTTGTGCCAATACTGCGTGTATTTTTTCATCCAATTCAAGGCTGGCTTTCTCCAATTGTAACAGAATTTCTTCATCAAACTCATAGTCTGTTGCTTTAATCACATTTATAATTCCCATAACTGATGCCACGGGCCGCCTCAATTCATGGGCTTGTATAAATGCGATATTTTCGAGCGCTTTATCCTTCTTTTGGTTACTTCGCTTTATTATTTTATTGTTCCGTCTTATTATCCGGTATTGTAATATTAATAATGTCGAAAATATTATTCCCAGTAAACTTCCAATTAAAACTACTATCAGTTCCGTATTTTTTATCTTTTTTTCATTATTTAGCATCGCCAATTCCTTGTCCTTCTTCGCCGACTCGTATTTTACCTGCAATTCGCTGTTTTGCTTTTCGTTAACATGTACCTGTAACGAATCGTTCATGCTATGATAAATCTTATTGAAAATGAAAGCCCTCCTATAATCGCGCGAAAAATAATAGCAGTTTGATAGATCACCGTAAACTTCCATTACCCTAAGCGGCTCTTTAAGCGACCGCGATATTTGCAAAGCTTTATTCAAATAACCAAGCCCTTTTTGTTTCTCGCCCTTATAATAATAAGCCAAACCAAGCCACGAATAGCCGTAAGTAAGTGATCGCTGGCGATTATATTTTGTAGCCAGGGCAATGCCTTTTCCCGCATAATAAATAGCTTTATTATAATCCTTTTTATTGTGATCCCTGTTATTATCAAAATAATATTGGGCTATATTGTCGTAAAAACTAATCCGCTGCCGCTCGAATGCGGGCCCCGACTCCGCTACCTTTAAGCCCGTTAAATAAAGATTAATAGAAGTATCTTTCCCCGGACCATTCACCGATTGCTTCAATGTGTGGACGAACATAGCCCTAAGACCCAGCAAATGGATAATATTATTGGTGTCTTTATTTGCAACGGCCCAGTTATAGCCCTTTTGCTGAGCATCAAATGCAAACTGATAATTGAATTTTTCTTTATACAGATTACCAATCAGACTGTAAATTGCAGGAAAAGCATTTTTTTCGTTGGCATTTTCCGCATCTGTGAGGCACTTGATGGCCAATTCCATCGATTTTTGGTGATTGCCGGAGAGCCAAAAATATTGTGCATTAAACAGCTCGCTATAAACCAAGGGCTTTGCGTTGCCGCTGGCCTCAGCTTCCATTGATAATTTTTTTGCGATTGGAGGTAATGAATCGGCGTTCGCGTTGATGAATTCTTTCCCTTTGACAATAAGACTGTCAATGGCGCGGCGATTTATTGTAGCTGGGCTTTTTACCTCAACTGTTTTTTGCTTGCACGAAAAAACTACCGCTACAACACAAATACCTACTAACCATCTGCAAATTGAAATTGTCATAAGGATTTAACCGGTAAAAAAATCAGGTTAATTTAATCAGTTTTACCGGTTAAATCGTTAAAAAATAAAAAATATAGCAATTAAATTATTTTACCCACTTGTTACGTAAAACCTTCATAAAATACCCCCCTACAACGCTGCGCGCCTGAAAGCCCACCATTTTACCATCGGTGGTTTCGTGCCAGTCGCTCAGCGGTACACGGCTTGGTGTTTGTGTAGCATATTTATAAATTGGCACAGTTAGCGCGTTAAAATCCTTTTGGTTATCTGCCAGCGAGGCTGTCCACAATATCCAGTCGGATTTGGTATAGGTTTTACGGCTATCTAAAGGCAAACCAAAGTCGTTTTGTTTGGCGAGATAATAGTTCACCTCTTTTTTATAAACCGAAGCCGGAAATAAATTTAAGCCCAACACCTTATCCCAAACCAAATTATATTTTTGGCTCCAGGTATCCTTATTACCAAATACCAGCGAATAATGATCGCCCGCATCGGCCATTTTTATCCATTTTGCAGCCATTCCGCTTGCCAGGGTCTTGTATTTTAATGCGATGGATTTTTGCCCCAATTGCCCGGCTAAATTGGCATAGGCGCCTAGGGCAACAATAGCCTTCACCGATAGATTGGCATTATGCGCCAAATGTCCTGCAAAATCGTCGGTGCATAACTGGTTGCCCGGATCCAACCCATTTTGACTTAAATATTTGGCCCAGGTAGTTAATGTTTTCCAGTGTTTTTTGGCGAATGCAGGATTGCCTTCCGCTTTCACAACAGCCGCAGTAAGAATAATCATATTGCCCGATTCTTCGACCGGCATATTTTCACCATACGTTTGGCCATTAGCCAGCGGATAAGTCCCCAAATCGTGTGCAGCAAAGTTGTTGGTCCACATCGGGCTTTCGCAATAATGAAATATACCGTTCAGCATACCTTCCAACAGCCTGGGATTATAAAGCAAATATAATGGCGCTGATGGATAAGTAACGTCAACCGTATTAATAGAGCCGTTGCTAAAATTCTCTTTTGATAAGAAAAGTATTTCGCCCTGCGGGCTTTTCACTAACTGATGCGCGGCTATACTTTGGCGATAGGCCATTACACATAACGCGGCGTAATCTTTCCCGCCCACTTTCAGCGCATCGTTATACACCGTTTTATTAAAGTTGTAACATTGCGACATAACGGCGTTATATTGGGTTGCTGCTTTATTCAGCTCGCCTTCAATAGTTGCACCTTTAGTTAACTTCCACCATGGTTTTAAGTTTTGTTTAAAATATTGTACCGAATATAAATCGTCATACCCTAATTCAATAAACTTTTCCTTTGCTGTTGCGTCAACGCTTCCAAAATTTAAAACGGTATTCAAATCCAGCAGCTTGCCGGCTTTATTGGTTGAGGCAATATTCCCGGTAACAAATGAACTCACAGTTGCAGTAGGGTCGGTAATATATTGCAGCTCGTTTACGGATTTTGGCACCGCAACATACATATATCCCCAATCAATGCGCAAATCATCGCCCTTTTTCTGCAAAAGCGGCTGTTCAACCGTCCCTGCTTTTAAAACCGACAAAGGGCCTGCAAGATACTTTTGAGCCGTTACCTGTTGTGCCGGACTATTAACCGAAATTGCCGTTGATGCGCTTAACAAAACTTTTACGGTATGGGTTTTGCCATCATTTGATTTTACCGCGTATCCAATATATGAAACCGGACGCGAAAAAACATCCAGGTTATTCATCAACAAGGGCGAAGTAAAAGTAAGCTGCAAATCGACACCTACGCATTCAAAATCATAAATGGTTTGAGTGGCATTTATGATCACGCTTTTTTGTTTGGCCAGCAGTACATCGTTAGCTGTTGGCTTTATTTCTTCAACTAAACCAGCATCCAGCCACGATCCACCGGCAGTATTGGCACAATGGATAGCCAATACATTATCGCCGTTTTTTAACTTATTTTTTATTTTATCTTTTATTGGTATCAATTTATAATCGCTTGTCCAGCCAATGGTACTGTAAACCATTTCGCCGTTTAGGTAAACTTCAACGTTATCGTCGTTGCGTAGTTTTAACAGCAGTTTATTGATATTTAAATCGTTTGGCGTAAAGGTGCGCCGAACCCAAATATTCTTGCTGGTCCATTTAGTTTTCGCTTGTTGCTCGTCATCGGTGAACGGAGCTTGGCCCGTATTCCAGCTATTGTCGTCAAATTTAACTTTGTTCCAATCGGAGGCCGGTTCCGTTTCGGTGTATTTGCTATCATAATTCACCTCATCAGCAGCGGGCAAAATAGTTTTGTATGATTTGGGTTCCTTACCCATAAATCGGTACGTGGTGCCATCAACCTTTATCAGGCCCAACAGCGATTGATCCTTACCCGTCCAGTGCTTTGTTGGGGCGGCGTTCAATGTATCGTTAAACGACCATATACTAAAATAGGTATTATGAGTAATTAACGGATATGCCGGAGCTTTGGTGGCCTGTCCGTTAGCAAAATTAAAGGCGCAAGCAAATAACATTGCTGAAAAAATGATTTTTTTCATAGAAATTGGTTCTTCGTTGATGGTGGTAACAAATGACGTAAATTCCAACAACTTCAAGCGTTTTTAGTTGTAAAAAAATAAAACCCTATAATTGCCTGTATGAGACAGTCAACTATAGGGTTTCTGTGGCTATAACTGCCAATTGGAAAATGGTAACTAAAGTTGAAGCAAACTGCCCACTGGCAACTGAACTTCATCTACAGCTCTCTTACCCAAATATTACGGAAGCTTAGTGGTTCGCTTTTGTCGCCGTGAGCTTGTAGTTTTATCGGTGATGGACCGTGTTTGATATATTCAGGCTTGCCAATGTATAAAGTTGGGCCCCATAATTCAAAATTATTTTCAACTAAAACGCCGTTAAAAAATACAGTTACGCGGGCCTTAGTTTTTACCGTTCCATCGTCGTTAAATGTCGGCGCTGTCCAAATCACATCATAAGTTTGCCACTCGCCAACTTTTTTTGCCGGATTAGCTAATGGAATAGCTTGCTTGTAGATGCTGCCGGCCATGCCATTTACGTATGTTTTATTGTTATAGGAATCCAAAACCTGCAATTCGTAACCGGCATCGCCTTTGCCTATAGAAGCTAAGAATACACCGCTGTTACCACGCGCCTGTCCCGAACCTGTTAATGACTCCGGCTCTTTCCACTCAATATGCAATTGGTAATTGGTGAATGTCCGTTTGGTTTCAATATTTCCATAGTTTTTATTTACCGTTAAAATACCATCGTGCACATCCCATTTTGCGGGCGATTTATCGTTATTCTGCACCCATTCGTCAAGGTTTTTACCGTCGAATAAAACAATGGCATCCGATGGCGCATCGCCAACAGCATTGCCTGATGTTACTACCTTAGGTACAGGCTCCCAAACCTCTGTCTCTTCGGGCTTACCCTTCTGTTGTGCGTTGGCCATGATAAAGCCTCCTGCTAATAATGCGGTTAATAATACTGTCTTTTTCATATTTTAGTCATTAGTCATTGGTCATTAGTCATTTTGGTTGATTCCTTATTGGTCATCGGCCATAAACTCATTTGCATTATGAACATGCTAATGACTAAGGACCAATGACTGGTGACCAACCTAAACGTGCAATACATTCTTCACATAAGCAGCGCTTTCGGCAATGCTTACGTAGGGGTCTATTTTTATATAGTTTTCCTGTTCAACAATAAAGTGTTTTAAACCTGCCGTTTTTGCATGGCTCAGTATAGTCTTAAAATCGATACTGCCTTTACCTATTTCGGTATTGATATCGGTATTGGTTTTATCCCTATCTTTAATGTGGCAAAGGGTAAACCTGCCGGGATGCTGTTCAAATAACTTAACAGGGTCCTGTCCGGCGCGAACTACCCAGAATATATCCATTTCCATGTTTACCAGGGCCGGATCAGTGTTATTGATGAGCGTATCGTAAAAGGTGGTGCCGTCAACAGGTTTCCATTCAAAATTATGATTGTGATAACCTAACTTCAGGCCCGATTTTTTGCATATCTCGGCAGCCTTGTTCATTTTATCGGCAACCATTTTAAACTGATCGGCACTTTTCAATACCTCACCGTTGATGGATGGTACAACGATGTATTCCATACCGGTGATATTAGCTGCATCAATATACGACTCCAGATCGCCGGTTTTGCCATGTACAAAATATTCATCCATTCCGTAATGGCCGCTTGGCGTTTTTAGGCCATTTGCCTTTAACAACGCGCTGAAGGCTTTAGCATCCAGACCCCAAAAACCGCCTGCCTTTGAATAGCCGAATGTCTCCACTTCTTTATATCCGGCAGCAGCCACTTTGGCGATAACGCCTTTTACATCCTTAGGCAACTGATCGCGCAAGCTATACAACTGCAAGCCAACAACCTTGTCGCCCGCTTTCGCTGATAACAATTGTGGCGCTATCATCGCCCCTGCCGAAATGATTCCGGCTTGCTTTAAAAATTTTCTTCTATTTTGATTCATTTTAGTTCATAGTTGATGGTTCATAGTTCATGGCAGCTCAATTCGTTTATCGGTGGGTTTGTCATTAAGTCATTGGCTGTTTCCCAACTAATCTCAGGTCACTTACCTCCAACATCCCGGCTGCAGCTTCTTTCGGACTTCCGGACTTTACTGACTTTCCGGACTTCCTCCCCTACACATCACAAATATGTATCGCTTTTCTTAACGACTCAATCTTGTCTGGATTTTTGGGTACAAATTCCTGGCCAACATACCCTTTATAGCCCGTTGCCACAATGGCACGCATTACAGCCGGGTAATGCAACTCCTGTGTATCGTCAATTTCATGACGGCCCGGGATTCCCCCGGTATGATAATGCGCAATGTACTGGTGATAATCAGTAATGTTTCTAACAATGTCGCCTTCCATTATCTGCATGTGATAAATATCGAAAAGCAGCTTAAAGTTTTCGGAACCTAAACGTTTGGCCAGCTCAACGCCCCATTCAACACGGTTACACTGGTAATCTTTATGGTCAATTTTGCTGTTTAGCAACTCCATACACAATACAACATTGTGTTTTTCGGCTAAGGCCACCAACGGCTTCAGGCCTGCCGCACAGTTGTTCCAGGCGGTTTCGTCATCTTTTCCACGTTTGCTGCCGCTAAAACAAATCAGGTTTTTATACCCGTTTTTTTCCACCAGCGGTATCATTTCGGTATAGCTTTTCTGCAGCCTTTCGTGAAACTCGGTATCTCCAAAACCATCTGTCAAATTAATTTCAGCGCCATTGCACATGGACGAGTACATGCCAAATTTTTGCAGTACCGGCCAGTCCTTAGGACCGCATAAATCGACGCCGGTTATACCGATTTCTTTTGATACAGCACACAATTCGCCCAATGTTAAATTGTTATAGCACCAGGGCGACACCGAATGATTTATATTGCCTTTAAGCCTGTCGGTCATTTTTTCTTTAGCTTCTTCTTTAGTAAATGAGGAGAGCATACCGCCTGCAGTAATTGCAGCGGTACCAGCAACAATGTTCCTGATTGCCGACCTCCGGTTTTGTTTATTGGTCATAATTAGGTGGTTTATATTTCTACTTGTGCAGAAGGCTCTTCAATATCCAACCCCGGTTTTGCTGCGGTGTTGTTGGTATCCTTAAAAAACAAAAGGAATAATAATAATACGGCTACAGCAATTCCGCCGGGTATTAACCAAATGGACTGCCAGTTATGCGTGGTTGGGGATGTTTTCCAATGATCAACAACTGATCCCGCAATAGTAAAGCCAATAAGCATCCCCACTCCGTAAGTTGCTAGCGTTATAAAACCCTGTGCGGCGCTTTTGAAACGTTCGCCAGCAACTCGATCTGTATATATTTGGCCAGTCACAAAGAAAAAATCGTAACAGATGCCGTGCAAAACAATACCTCCTATAAACATCCAGTAATTGTTGCCCACATCGCCATAGGCAAAAAAAGCATACCGTATTGCCCAAGCAAGCATGCCCGCAGCCAACATTTTTTTAACACCCAGCCTAACAAAGAAAATGGGCATTAAAATCATAAAAGCCAATTCAGAAACCTGCCCCCATGACATTTTTCTCGCCGCTTCGACCATTCCAACCTCGTTAAAAAACGAATTAGTAACATTATAGTAAAATGCAAGTGGGATACAGATAGCTATTGAGGCTATAAAAAACACGAGATACGATCTCTTTTTTAGTAGGCCTATCGATTCAAGACCAACTATATCTGCAAAAGAAGTTTTTTGACCCTTTTTCGCCGGAGGGGTTTCGGGAAGAAAAAAACTTAAAACAAACAGAAGAAGTGAAGCTATACCAGCCATCCGGAAAGTAAGGACCAGTCCTCCACCTCTTAAATAATTGGCCAGCGTATTGCCGATTACCGATTCAAAATCAGGGTTTAGTTTACCACCGTGCTCCCAACCAAGCCACCCAATAACATATGCAGCTACTATCCAACCAAATGTCCCCAGCCAGCGAATGGACGGAAACTCCCTGCTCGGGTTTTTCATTTGCTTGAACGCTACTGAATTAACCAATGCCAGTGTGGGCATGTAAAGTATCATGTAAGCCAGCATTATTGGATAGAACGCGCCGAAATTTTTCAACGTCGTAATGTACAATAGTAAAATCCCCCCGACCAAATGAAGTATCCCTAAGACTCTTTGCGCCGAAAAATACCTATCAGCAATTAAGCCAATAATAAAAGGAGCAATGATAGCTCCCCATGATTGCGTTGCATAAGCGCCTGCATTTTGAATATCGTTTGTATGCAGGTTATTAATTAAGTATGTACCCATGGTAACAAACCATGCCCCCCAGATAAAAAACTCCAGGAACATCATTACTGAGAGCTTGGTGCGGATACCTGCTGTCATGGTTTGTTATTTAAAGATTATTTTTTCAACGATAAAACATAGGTTACCATTTCTTTTACGTCAGCCGGCTTTAACTGCGGGTGAGGCGCCATTGGTATCGATCCCCAGTGACCACTTCCGCCCTTAATTACTTTGGCTACTAAAGTATCAACGTTCGAAGCGGTAGGCGGATATTTGGCAGCTATGTCAACCAAAGCAGGACCAACAACTTTCGTATCTTTTTTATGACAAGTATTGCAATCAGAAGCAGCCATCAGCTTCGCTCCGGGTGCATCGGCCGTTGCGGTCGATTCTGTGCCGGTTTTATTGGCATTGGTATCGGCATTTGATTCGGCTGCCTTAGCGGTCTGGTTAGCCGCCCCAGGCGTATCCGTGCTGTTTCCTGTTTTTGAACTGCCGCCACAAGCGGTAATTACTGCGCTTATACACAGCACTATGAAAACTTTTTTCATGAGGTGAATTTTGATTGATATGTAAACTTATTAAGCCGCAATTTATATATTTTGTTCGTTTTTTTCTTCTAAAAGTAAAAAAGGTCATTTCGGTTATTGAGTCATTTGGTCATTAAGTCATTGGTTGTTGGGATACGCTTTTTAAATGCCCCTACAATGACTCAATGACCAATGACAACGTTATACTGCGGCTACTTCCTGTATCGGGGTGGCTTTCCTGCCACGCATATAAACAACCAGACCTATAAAAGCAATAACCAAGCCAATAGGAATATACGATGTAAGGTGTAAAACGTCAATACCTGCACCGGCCTTAGCTTGTGTATAGGCGGCTTCTAACGCGCTACCCGGCGCTGCTGTTACCGCATTATCAAGGGTTGTGCCGCCAGGTAACTTGCCGGCAACAATGCTATCAATATATTTACCCATATAAATGGTGTAAAGCGATACCGCAAACATGCCTGCGCCACCCATCAGATTTAAACCGATTGCCCCTGTTTTAGGAAGGTTTGTATTAACAAAACCCAGCATAGTTGGCCAGAAGTAACAAACGCCAATCCCAAAAACAATAGCATCAACAAAAACATTACCGGTACCTGTATAAAGTAAATACAAACCAATAGCCGCTATAGTTGCTGATATTAGTAACAGTACCTGAGGCGGAAATTTTGTTAAAACAGGTTTTGCCAAACCGCGGCCAAGCACCATAATACCCGATGTAGCTGTAACGATAAGAATAGGATTTCCGATATTTTTTAATAATACCGGCACCCATTGTTCGGTATACAATTCAGTAATTGCTGTACCACACATGCAAACAAACATGAAGATAAACAACGGAGATGCAAGCGCTTTGTACATTCCACCCATTGATACTCCTGAAGAAACACGTTCGGTAACAGGGAATTCTAATTTCGAAAACAGGTAACCATAAATTAAAGTTGGAATGAGCATGGTCCCAACCTGTATTTGCCAGCTTAAATTATATTTGCCGAATAACAATACGATTAAAGTACCGATGAAGATACCGCCAGGGAACCAAAGGTGAAAATGGTTAAGCTTGGTGGTTTTACTTTCGGGGTATAAAGTTGTTACCAGTGGGTTACAAGCGGCTTCAACCGTGCCGTTGGCTATACCAATTGTTAAGGTTGATATAAAAAGTGTCCAAAATCCGCCGGCAAATATGGTTAGTAATATACCTGTAAGGTGAAACAGAAATGCCAATACCAATAAGCGTTTCATGCCGATAATATCTACAACAATACCGCCAATTACCACTGCTATAGGGAAACCCCAAAAGGCAGTAGCAGTTATCAATCCCAGCTGTGTGGCATCTAAATGAAATTGGGTTCCAAGGTCACCCATGATCCCGGCGCGTATGCCAAATGAAAGTGATGTTACCAACAACGAAAGGCAGCTTGCCCTGAAGAGTTGTGTGCGGTTAATGGTGGATTGCATTTTACTAATTTTAGGTTTATTTAGTTTAATTTAATTGGTTTTTTTGTGATTACAGTGATTATTGGGGGGATTACAGTGATTTCTTTTGATTACGGTGATTAACTTGGGCGATTACTGCGATTAAGAAATCGGTGTAATCATTTTTTCAATCACTGTAATCCCCAAAAAAAATTATTCAATACCAAGTGTCTTCCTGTTAAATGCATCGTCAGAGCCTGAGGCTGCAAAATCATCAAACGCTTTTTCGGTTACACGTATAATATGATCTTTTATAAATCCGGCGCCTTCTCTTGCACCATCTTCAGGATGTTTTAATGCGCATTCCCATTCCAGCACGGCCCATCCGGTGTAATTGTATTGCGTTAATTTACTAAAAATTCCTTTAAAATCAACCTGTCCATCGCCTAAGGAGCGGAAGCGCCCTGCGCGGTCAATCCAGTTTTGGTAACCGCCGTAAACACCCTGTTTCCCGGTAGGGTTAAACTCGGCATCCTTTACGTGGAACATTTTTATACGGTCGTGGTAATTATCTATGTATTCCAGGTAATTTAAGCATTGCAGCACAAAATGTGATGGATCAAACAAGATACAAGCGCGCTTGTGGTTGTTTACTTTTTCCAAAAACATCTCGAAGGTGATACCATCGTGCAAGTCCTCGCCAGGATGTATCTCGAAACAAAGGTCAATGCCGCATTCGTCATAAACATCCAAAATCGGCTTCCAGCGCTTTGCAAGTTCCTCAAAAGCAGTTTCAACAATGCCCGCAGGGCGTTGCGGCCACGGATAAACCATCGGCCAAAGCAAAGCGCCACTAAAGGTAACTGATGCATTTAATCCCAGGTTTTGAGATGCCTTTGCCGCATATTTTAATTGTTGTACGGCCCATTCCTGGCGGGCTTTGGGGTTGTTACGGTAAGCTTCGGGTGCAAAACCATCAAACAACTGATCGTAAACCGGGTTAACTGCTACCAACTGTCCTTGCAGGTGAGTTGATAGTTCGGTAATTTCCAAACCACAGGCATTTACCCTGGCCTTTAAATCATCAGCATAAGTTTTACTCTCCGCTGCTTTTTGCAGATCGATAAAACGGGCATCGAGTGTCGGTAATTGCACACCTTTGTATCCTAAGTCGGCCGCCCATTTACAAATGGACTCCAGACTGTTAAATGGCGCTTCGTCGCCTATAAATTGCGCTATAAATATTGCCGGTCCTTTAATTGTTGTCATGTTTTATTGGGTCATTAGTCCGAACTCGAATTTTTGGAATTTATCGAATTTCCGGAATTCTCTAAATTCCAAAAATTCATTAAATTCGAGTTCATTTGCATATTAAATTACGTAATCCGTCCATTTCTGGTCGCTGTTGTTTGATGCTACTACGTTTTCAATAAAGGCCATGCCTCTTATACCATCGTCAACGCCGGGAAAATCCAGCCATTCCGGCTTTGGTTGTTCACCGTTTATTTTAGCCATCAGCGATAAAGCAAAGTTGCGGTACAGGTTACCAAATGCTTCCAGGTAACCTTCGGGGTGCCCGCCGGGAGTGCGGCAATTGTGTGTGGCGTATACCGATTCGCGGTCGCCATAGTTAACACCGGCCCGTAAAGTTTGCGCTGGTTTGTCGCCCCATTTTAAGGTTAGCGTATTTGGCTCCTGCTGTGCCCATTCCAAACTGCCATGTTCTCCATAAATGCGGATTTTCAGCGCATTTTCTTCGCCAACAGCAATTTGAGATGCGGTAAGTACGCCGGTAGCGTTATCTTCAAAGCGCAATAAAACAGCGCCGTCATCATCCAGCATACGGCCTTCAACCACTACGTTTAATGATGCACTTAGCTGAGTTATTTTCAAGCCCGAAATATATTCAGCCAGGTGGGCTGCGTGGGTACCAATATCGCCCATGCAACCGCTTTTTCCTGATCTTTTAGGATCGGTACGCCAGGCTGCCTGTGCATTGCCTTCCCTTTCGGACAGCTTGCTTAACCAACCCTGTATGTACTCAACATATATTTTACGTACTTTTCCCAATTCGCCTTTTTTAACAATCTCGCGCGCTTCCTTAACCAGCGGGTAACCCGAATAAGTATGTGTTAGCAACAACATCAGCCCGGTTTCTTCAACCTTTTGTTTCAGTTGTTTGGCTTCCTCAAGTGTAAAGGTGATGGGTTTTTCAATAACAACATTAAAGCCATTATCTAAAGCCATCATAGCGGGCGCAAAGTGTGCGAAGTTTGGGGTAACGATGGTCACAAAATCCATCCTTTTGTCAGCTGGCATTTTTGCCTCGGCGCTGATCATATCTTCGTAATTGGTATAAGTCCGGTCGCTATCTAAAAAAAGGATATGACCGCTTTCAATAGCCGTTTCTTTATGTATGCTTAGTGCACCGCATACCAGTTCAATCTGCCCGTCCATATTGGCAGCAATACGGTGGATAGCGCCTATAAACGCATCTTTCCCCCCGCCTATCATCCCCATGCGGAGTTTTCTGTGAGACATGTTTTGTAGTAGTTATAAGTTAAAAATGTTATAAGCGTTGTAATAAGTTGTAGTTGTTATAAGAGTTGTAAAGGTTATAAAAGTCAAAATGCTGTTAAACATCTACAACCCCTACAACCTTTAAACTATTGCAACTTCCTTTAATTTTCAATCTTAGGTCGCCCAGGCTTTGTCACCTTTTTTGTAAGGTACATCTCCGTCATAACGACCGGGGATTGCTACATACCGCAGGGCCTTGGTAGCGCCAATTTCTGATGTGAAGTAACCCAGCAGCGTTAATTCTTTCATCATTCTGAAATAATGGTTTGGCATCTCTGGTCCTTTGTAGTCTGCTTCGCCTTTATGTTTTGCAGCGTCGTCGGCCAGTGTTTTATTTTTTTGCGTGGTATAGTCCTTTTGCTCTTTATCCAGGGCAACCAGTAATGCAGTGCGTTTATCGGCAGTAAGGTCCATGAATTTACCGCCAGCCTGCTTTTGCGCAGCATCGTTAAGCTTGGTAAGGCCTTCCATAAACACTTTCTGATCCGCAGGAGTGTAGCAATCGCGTACCATAACGCCCATAAAAGCACCTACGTTAGCAGCTTTTGCGCCCGGCGAACTGGTGGTTGGGAGTATAGTATCGGCAACCTCATTTAAAAAAGCCACATTATCCGGCTGAAACAAGTCGGCTACCTGTGATGAGGTTGATTTACATCCCGAAATAAAAAACTCGGCGCCTATTACAGCACCTCCCATTATCAGGGCAACCCTACTTATGGCGTCTCTTCTATTCATTTTATTTATTGGTTTTATTATTTACTGAGTGATTGACTGATTTATTGGGCTTTGAATTACTGAATCATACACGCTAAGTTATTTCAAACTTAATCAATAATTTAATAATTCAAACACCCAATAATTATTTCAAAATTATATGGTCCAGCCTTCGCGATACTTACGTTTTACAAATTGGTTAACATCGTCAAAGTTTGTTATTTTCATGGCATTGTTATCCCATAATAACTTAATCCTGCCGCCTTTAAGGTCGTGACCGCGTACAGCAAGATTAGCCATTAATAAAGCCTCGGTTAACGGACCAGCCACGTCAAACGACGAACTTAGCTCGGTATTACCATACCCCGCAATACAACCCTCTACCCATTGCGCATAGTGTCCGTTAGCGCCGCCCGGAACACGCGCCCATTTTTGCGGGGCCTTTGCATCCTTAGTAAGATTGGTTGGTAACAGGGTAGCCGCATCAGAATAGGTACTGGCATACATTTTACCTTTTGTACCAATAAACAGCGTACCGTTACCACCTTCTCCGCCAAAATTTTCATTTGCGCCTAATTCTTCAGGACGCTCTGGCTGAATACCACCATCCATCCAATGTAAAGTAACGTCGCCTTTTGTTTTATCGGTTTTAGGGAAAGTTAATGTAATATGGCTCGACGGCGGACAGCTTTCAGGGAAATGTCCTTCTTTAAATTCATCAACGTAAACACTGCCCACGCTTGCCTGTACGTCTTTGGCATATTTTATACCCAGTACCCTGAATGGAGCTTCAACCAGGTGACAACCCATATCGCCAAGGGCGCCCGTTCCGTAATCCCACCATCCGCGCCAGTTAAACGGCACTAATTTATCTATGTAATCTTTTTTGGGAGCAGTACCTAACCACAGATCCCAGTCCAGTTCTTTCGGAATATTGGGTTGCGGTGCAGGCCAGGCAATGCCTTGTGGCCAAACCGGGCGGTTTGTCCAGCAATAAACGGTATGTACATCGCCTATCAGGTCGGCATCATACCATTCAGACATTAAGCGCGTTCCATCATTTGAGGCACCCTGGTTACCCATTTGGGTCACCACTTTATATTGTTTGGCTGCGGCAGTTAGTAAACGCGCTTCGGCAATATCATGGGTTAGTGGTTTTTGCACATATACGTGTTTGCCCAGTTGCATAGCATGATAGGCCACAATAGCGTGGGTATGATCGGGCGTTGAAACTGACACAGCATCAAAATTCTTTGATTCTTTATCAAACATTTCGCGCCAGTCTTTATAGTATTTCGCCTTAGGGAACCTGCCTACGGTTTTTGCAGCACGTCTTTCGTCAACATCGCACAAATAAGCAATGTTGGCTTTGCCGCTTTTATCAAAGTTGAAAATATCGCTTTCGCCTTTGCCACCAACACCCACGCTGGCAATAGTAAGGCGGTCGCTTGGTGCAATGTAGCCTTTACCGCCCAGCACAAAACGCGGAACGATCATGAAGCCGGCAGCGGCAACCGTACTTGTTTTTAAAAACTCCCTTCTGGAGGCGTTTGGTTTTTTATTATTATCTTTTTCTTCGGCCATTGTAATAGATATAATTGGTTTGTTTGAGTTTGTTCGTCAGTTGGCAGTTTTCAGTTGGCAGTTCGCAAGGGCGTAGCTTTTTCCTGCCGCCAACTGCAAACCGCCCACTCCAAACTTATTATATATTTCCCTTTTTCAATTCCTCAACCGCATGGTTAGCTGCCCGTGCTGTTATGGCCATATAAGTTAATGACGGGTTTTGGCAGGCTGTTGAAGCCATACACGCCCCATCGGTAACAAATACGTTTTGGGCATCCCACACCTGGTTCCAACCATTCAACACAGATGTTTTAGGATCGCGGCCCATACGCGCCGTGCCCATTTCATGAATGCCGCGGCCTAAATAAGGCTCGCCTTTAAAAGTGCCTACATTTTTAACACCGGCTGCTTCCAGCATTTCCTTGGCATCGTTCTCCATGTCAATACGCATTTTCTTTTCGTTGTCCTTAATTTCGGCATCGAAGGCTAAAACTGGCAGTCCCCATTTATCCTTAACGGTTTTATCGAGCGTAATCTTATTTTCGTGATAAGGCAATGTCTCACCGAAGCCGCCTATACCCATCGTCCAGGCGCCAGGTTCGGTTAAGGCATCCTTAAATGCCCCGCCGATGTTCAGCTCGGGTATATCCCTGCCCCAGTCTTCGCGGCTTGCGCCACCCTGGTAACCAAAGCCGCGTATGTAATCGCGCTTTTCGCCGCCGTCCAGATTTCTGAAACGCGGAATAAAAATACCGTTTGCCCTGCGGCCGAAAGTATATTTATCCTCAAAACCTTCTACCACACCATAAGCACCTGCACCTAAGTGATGGTCCATCACATTATGACCCAGTTCGCCGCTACTGCTGCCCAAACCACCTGGCCAGATATCGGTAGCCGAATTCATTAAAATCCAGGTACTATTAAATGTTGACGCATTGGCAAAAATGACTTTAGCAAAAAATTCGTAAGTCTGATTTGTTTCTGCATCAAGTACTTCAACTCCCTTTGCCTTTTTGGTATCCTTATCGTAAATTATTTTGGTAACTATTGACCATGGACGAACTGTTAAGTTCCCGGTAGCCGTGGCTGCCGGTAAAGTAGAAGATTGCGTACTAAAATAAGCCCCAAACGGACATCCTAACCAGCATTTATCACGGTACTGGCAATTAGTGCGCGCATAATGTGGTTGTGTAATGTTAGCTGTACGGCCAATAATAAAAGCACGGGTCTCTTTATAGTGCTCTTTAAAACGCTTGGCAACATCTTTTTCCACCACGTTCATATCCATAGGCGGCATAAAGTCACCATCCGGCAGTACCGAAAGGCCGTCTTTATTGCCTGATATTCCTGCGAATTTCTCAACGTAACTGTACCAGGGAGCTAAATCATTATAACGGATGGGCCAATCAATACCTACGCCTTGTTTTAAATTCTCTTCGAAATTAAAATCGGCCCAGCGGTATGATTGTCTGCCCCACATTAATGAACGGCCGCCCACATGATAGCCCCTGAACCAGTCGAAACGTTTAACCTCAACATAAGGGCTGTCGATATCGCTGGCCCAATAATCAAGGTTAGTTTCGTTCAGCGGATAATCGCGTTTTAATTTGGGATAATCATGGATCATTTGCTGCGTACGCCCGCCCCTGTGCGGAAATTCCCAGGGATCTTTATTGGCGTTCACATAATCTTTTACGTGCTCGATATTACGGCCACGCTCAAGCATAATAGTCTTTAACCCTTTTTCAGTTAGTTCTTTAGCAGCCCATCCGCCCGAAATCCCTGAACCGATGACAATTGCGTCATAAGTATTTGCAGCCATGTTTGATTTGTGTTTTATAAAAAATTATTCTATTGGTTGGCAGTTTGCAGTTGCCGGTTTGCAGTTTTTTTTCGAACTGCCCACCGCAAACTGCAAACTTTCTAAATATTACCTTTTTTCAATTCCTCAACCGCATGGTTTGCAGCGCGCGCCGTCATAGCCATATAAGTAAGCGATGGGTTTTGACAAGCTGTAGAAGCCATAGCTGCGCCATCAGTTACAAATACGTTTTGGGCGTCCCAAACCTGGTTCCAGCCGTTTAGTACTGAGGATTTTGGATCTTTACCCATACGGGCGGTTCCCATTTCGTGAATGCCACGGCCTAAAAATGGATTGGAGCTATGTGTTTTTACGTTTTTAACACCTACAGCTTCCAGCATTTCCTTAGCATCGTTCTCCATGTCAATCCGCATTTTCTTTTCGTTGTCCTTTATCTCGGCATCAAAAGCTAAAATTGGCAATCCCCATTTATCTTTCTTCGTTTTATCGAGGGTGATCTTGTTTTCGTGGTAGGGCAATGTTTCGCCAAAACCACCTATATTCATTTGCCATGTTCCAGGTTCAGTCAGCGCGTCCTTAAAGTCGCCGCCGATACTGAGTTCCGGAATATCCCGGCCCCAACTCGAACGGCTACCGCCACCCTGGTACCCAAAGCCGCGTATATAATCGCGTTTATCGCCATTCAGGTTACGGTAGCGTGGAATGTATATACCATTTGCCCTGCGGCCGAAGATATATTTATCCTCAAAGCCTTCTACAGTACCCGATGCACCAACACCAAGATGGTGGTCCATCACATTGTGACCCAATTCGCCACTGCTGCTGCCTAAGCCACCTGGCCAAATATCAGTGGCAGAGTTCATTAATATCCAGGTGCTGTTAAAAGTGGACGCGTTAACGAATACGATTTTAGCGAAGAACTCATAAGTTTGATTAGTTTCGGCATCCAGTACTTCAACTCCTTTTGCCTTTTTGGTATCCTTATCGTAAATAATTTTTGTTACGATTGACCATGGCCGCACGGTTAAATTGCCGGTAGCCATCGCAGCAGGCAATGTTGACGATTGTGTGCTGAAGTAAGCGCCAAACGGACAACCTAACCAGCACTTATTACGGTACTGGCAATTGGTACGCGCAAAATGCGGCACTGTAATATTAGCTGTACGGCCAATCACAAAAGCACGGGCTTCCTTATAGTGTTCTTTAAAACGTTTGGCTACGTCTTTTTCAACCACGTTCATTTCCATAGGCGGCATAAAATCACCGTCGGGGAGGATAGAGAGCCCGTCTTTATTACCCGATATACCAGCAAATCTTTCAGCATAACCATACCATTGTTCCAAATCCTTATAGCGGATAGGCCAGTCGGTGCCGATGCCGTCTTTTGCATTGGCTTCAAAATCGATATCGGCCCAGCGGTATGATTGCCTGCCCCACATTAATGAGCGGCCACCTACGTGATACCCCCTAAACCAGTCGAAACGTTTAATTTCTGTATACGGGCTATCCTTATCGCTTGCCCAATAATCCAGGTTGGTTTCGTTTAACGGATAATCGCGTTTAAGCACCGGATAGTCCTCGATCATTTGTTGTGTGCGGCCTCCCCTGTGCGGAAATTCCCAGGGATCCTTGGTGGCGTTTACATAATCTTTAACGTGCTCAATATTGCGACCACGCTCCAGCATTATGGTTTTTAAGCCTTTTTCAGTTAATTCTTTAGCAGCCCAACCGCCCGAGATCCCTGAACCAATGACAATCGCGTCATAAGTATTTGCAGACATATTTAAATATAATAAAGGTTAAAAAATTTATAGTATTGGTTATACTCCGACTAATGTATGAACAAAAAATTAGTGAACAAATATTTCATTGTGTTTTTTTAACACAATAATGGGTTTGCAAAGCCACAGGGCCAATTTATACAAAATTTGTATAAACTTTTTATGCGTAATCAGCCCATTTTATTGTGTATTTGGCATTTGTTTTAACATTATTTGTATGCCCTTTTGGGGCTTTTTTAATAATTAACGGATGAGGAGTTAAGTCACTACAAGCATTTGTCACGCCTCACCTAAATCCTCTCCAACGGAGAGGGGTTGGGGGTGAGGCGTTAACCTACACATTCCCCTTTTTTAATTCACTAACTGCATAGTCAGCCGCCCGTGCGGTTATTGCCATGTAAGTAAGCGAAGGATTTTGGCATGATGTTGATGTCATACAAGCGCCATCGGTTACAAAAACATTGTTGCAGGCATGTACCTGATTCCATTTATTCAGAATAGAGGTTTTGGGATCGTTGCCCATCCGCGCACCACCCATTTCGTGAATATCCAAACCCGGAGCCTGATGATTGGTTGATGGCTGGATGTTTTTGAACCCGGCAGAGGTAAACATTTCTGTCATCTGCTCGATATAATCCTTCTTCATCTTCTCGTCGTTATCATCATAATCAACCGATATGTTTAATAACGGCATGCCCCAATCATCTTTCTTTTGGGCATCAAGGCTTACAAAGTTGCTTTCTTTCGGGATGGTTTCGCCCATCATGTGCGAGTTTACATACCATGGACTCAGTTCGCCTTTTACCAAACCTTCTTTAAGGCCGGCACCAACACCATCGTATTTGTGTTGCTGATAACGGTATCCGCTGAAACCTGCAGCATAACCGCGCAAAAAGTTGGTTTCCTGTTTGTAAACATTTCTGAAACGAGGAATATAACCGCCTGTTGGCGAGCGGCCATCAACTGTCCACTCTTTTAAGCCATCATATTCCGCGTTGATATGGGCCGAATAGTTGTGGAAAGCCACATATTTTCCTAAAACGCCACTATCGTTACCAAAACCATTCGGGAACCGGTTTGATTTGGAGTTTAAGAGCAGCAGGTTGGTATTTAATGCCGCTGCATTTACAAAAATGATACGGGCGTAGTATTCAATGGTTTGCTTGGTTTGAGAATCGACAATGCGAACACCTGTTGCTTTGCCTTTTTGCTCATCGTAAATAATGGATTCAACTACCGAAAACGGCCGCAAAGTCATATTTCCCGATTTTTCGGCCCAGGGAATAGTTGAAGCATTACTACTGAAATAGCCGCCAAACGGGCAGCCGCGCTGGCAAAGGGTGCGATTTTGGCATTGCGCCCGACCCTGCTCAAAATGTATAGGATTGGGTTTTGATAAATGCGCGCATCGCCCGCTTATAACATGACGGTTTTGATATTTACTTTTTACGTGATTGCTAAAATAAGTTTCCACGTCATTTAGCGGATAGCCTGGTAAAAATTCACCATCGGGTAATTCCGCAATACCATCTTTATTGCCTGCTATGCCTGCAAACTTTTCTACATAGCTATACCAGGGAGCAATATCTTTATAGCGGATGGGCCAGTCTACGGCAAAACTATCGCGGGCGGGGCCTTCAAAATCAAAATCGCTCCAGCGCTGGGTTTGCCTGGCCCAAAGTAACGACTTCCCTCCTACCTGGTAGCCGCGTATCCAATCGAACGGTTTTTGCTGTACGTAGGGATGTTCATTATCTTTTACAAAAAAATGTGCCGAATCCTCGCCAAAAGCATAGCAACGGCCCACAATCGGGTTTGCTTCCAATACTTCGGCGGGCAGCTGCCCGTGATGGTCAAATTCCCAGGGGTATTTATTAGTGGTGGGATAATCTTTTACGTGTTTTACATCGCGGCCACGCTCCAAAACCAGAGTTTTTAAGCCATTGCCAGTAAGCTCTTTTGCTGCCCAGCCGCCGCTAATGCCCGAACCGATGACAATTGCATCAAAGGTGCGCGCCTTTACGCTATCTATATTTAAGTTAGCCATAATATTAAGCAAGCTTTAGTTTTGAAACCGGATAATGAACGTTATAGCGGCCGGGTATCATATCGTAAAAAATTTGTTTGGTCATAAAATATTGCGAGGTGGTGTACCCGAATATGGTTTGCTGTTTCACCGTCCAGTAAAAAGCAAGTACAGGGTCGGCATTTGCAGCTTTCTGAGGTTTAAACCTGCGGGCGGGCGTTGCACCTGCCTTAGGTTTATTGGCATTTTCGATACCGGTAAGCACAGCCTCACGTTCTTTGGCATCCAAATCTGCGAAGGCTTTATTGTATTTAGATTTGACCAGATCGTTAAACGCCGACAATCCTTTTAAAAACGCCTCCTGATCTTTTTTGCCGTAGCAATCGTCAATCATTTTTAATACAAAAGCAGGCAGATTTAAATCTTTGGCTCCAGGGGTTGTTGTTTTTGGAATAATGGTATCTGCCACATCGGCAATTAGCTGTTGCTGATCGCTGTCAAGGGCTATGTGTTTTAACTGAACATAAGATGTCCCGTCTTTTCGCAAGCACGACGGCAATAATACCGCCCCACCAACAACCAAAGCCAGGTTTTTGATAACCGTACGCCTGTTCATTTTGTTAAGTTTAATTAGTTATTTAGGGGTGTAAGGGTCATAACGAGTTGTAAAAGTTGTAAGTGTTGTAAAAGTTGCGAGGACGAGAATTAAGAGTTATTACTCCTGCAACAATTTTAACTTATAACTTTTACAACATTTTTAACCTTTAGATAACAAAGTGGGAAGTTAAAATAATATCATTAAAATCCCCACTTTTTCATCATTTGTAAGTCAATTTTTACACAGTCGAACGGATCTTTGCCCTGATACGATTCCTGTTCGATAATAAATTGCGATGTACCGCCTATTTTTCTGGCTTCCTTTACAATATCCTTTACCGGCATCACGCCCTGGCCCAATATGGTGCTGTCATAGCCGTCCATGCCGCCGCCGGTTGTGCTTTTTATTTCGTCTTTAACGTGCATCAGTTCAAAACGGCCGGGATATTTCTTCAGCAAATCTAAAGCAATGCCGCCAGCGCCCAGCATATTACCTACATCCATTTGCTGTGCTACCAATTTTGGATCGGTATTGGCCAGTATATAATCGTACAAAGTACCGTCACCAATTTTTGTACTGAATTCAAAGTTGTGGTTGTGGTAACCAAAGGTCATTCCATGAGCCTTGCATAGCTCGCCGCATTTATTGAACACATCCATAAAGCGCTTTAAGCCCTCCATGTCGGTACGCAGGTTTTCATCCAGCCATGGGCTTACAACATAACGCTGCCCCACTTCGGCGGCATCATCAATGGTAAATTTCCATTTGGCGGTAAAATCATTAGCAGCTGCATCCCAATCGCTTCCCCGCATTACGGTATGGCCGCTTGGCATTTGCAAACCCAGGTCTGATAACAGTTTTTTAAATTCTTTGGCCGAATAGCCGTAAAATTTGCGGTCGATATAATTGGCATGCTCTACATGCAGGTAGCCCATGTCAGCAATTTTTTTCAACGAACCTGCCGGGTCCTTGCCCATGGCATCGCGTACCGAATAGAGTTGTATCCCTACCCGTTCAATTTTTTTTGATGATGCAAAAACCTCGCTGCCCAACAACGAAGCACCCGCTGCCACCATAGCGGTATTTTTGATAAATTCTCTGCGTGAAGTACCCATTTTTTTAAGTTTTTTCTTGGTTCTTGATTCTTGGTTCTTAGCTCTTATTTAGCCATTGGAAATATAGGAAACAATAATGAAGTATTGCTTACAAATGCCAAATGTTTGCTATCGGGCGCCCATGACGGTGTATTGATAGTACCCTGCCCGCCATATAAGTACGCTATAACTTTTGAGGGTCCGCCCTCAACCGGCATTAGCCTAAGGTAAACATGCTTATAAAAAGGATGGTCGTTGGCTGCAACCTCATTTTTAAAGAAAGTAATATACACTATCCATTTGCCGTCAGGCGAAATATGTGGAAACCAGTTATCGTAATCATCATTGGTGAGTTGCGTTTGTTCGCTACCGTCCGCCTTCATCCGCCAAATTTGCATAAGGCCGCTGCGTACCGAATTAAAGTAGATATATTTTCCATCAGGCGAATATTCAGGACCATCGTCCAAACCCGGAGCGGTTGTGAGTCGAACCTCGGGGCCACCGGCTGATGGGATACGATAAATATCAAACTCTTTATCGCGCTGTCCGGTAAATACCAAATACTGACCATCTGGCGACCAGCCATGCATATACGACGGACCAATATCATTCATCCGTTTGGGTTCGCCGCCGGTTATTGGCAATGTCCAACCAATAGATGCGCCGCTTTTATCACTGCTGCTTACAGCTAACTTTTTACCGTCAAATGAAATTACGTGGTCGTTATTATTATGATTAACGGTACCTGTGTTTAAAAGGGTTGGTGTTGAATTCTTCAAATCAAAAGTGTACAACAAACCATCGCTATTATACAATAAATGTTTGCCATCCTTCATCCAGTTTGGCGCTTGTATAGATATGGGTGATTGGTAGATGATTTTGCTGTTCTGCGTTTCCAAATCAAGCACTTCAATATCGCTGCCGATATATTGGCGATACGGTACCAAATCCTTGGGAGCCGGCACCACAATGCGAACATTGTTAAATACTGCTTTTTCCACAACGTTAGGATTGTGGGCGCAGATAAATAAGCCTACATATACATCATCACCTAAATCAACATCGCTTACTTCCTGGCTTACAAATAAATCGCCTTTGCGGGCTACTGACATGGTGTATACGCTGCCGCGTCTCTCCAACTGAATAATATCAGCCGAAGTCATATCGAATTTCTTTTCCTCGGTTATTCCGCCGGTTGTGCGACGAAACTGCAATGAAGTTAAACCCGCACCGTGTACCACCGCATTAATGTGTTTTGAACCGGTATCAAGCGAAGTGCGCACCATCCACCCTATTTTGCGGTGCTCTTCAACGCCCTTGCCAATAAATGCGGCGTTGGCACGCAAAATAAAATCGCCTTTCATTTTTTTCCAAACAAAATGGAATTCATCGTGTGTAGCCCAAATATTGGTACCCGAACCGGATAAATGATATTCCTGCGCTTTGCCGTCGTAGGTACCAGTGCCCGCGTACTTCACCCTCCCTACATCATTCTGCCCATCAAATATGCCTAAGGAAGTTGACTGTGCAGCCGTTTTTTGAATAAACAACGCGCATACGCAGGTTAAAAAAAACAAGCTAAGTATTTTTTTGCTCATTGGGTTAATGGTTTTAGTATGATTAAAATTGGTTCACTAAAGGTATAAAAATTCCATTTGTAAACAGAATAGTATTTCGTGATGCCATACAACATTTATACTACAACTTCGGATAATACATTGAATTTAAGTTTATTGTATTTAAAATAAAAAAGCCACCCGCTTATGCAGATGGCTTTTTTTGTTTTAAATGAGGAGTTAGTGTTTATCTTCCACCTTCTTTGTTGTTTTCACCATGTGGCCATTCACTTCAGTTTTATGTTTTACTTTATAACCATTATAGCGTTTGTGCCTGCTAAAGGTGTTGTGTACTTTTTCCCCTATGGTAGAAGTCTTTCTTACCTTTTCCTTCTCTTTATCTTTATGTTCTGTTTGTGCAAAGGCTGTTAAGCCAATTGTACAAACCATTACTAATACTGCAATTATTTTTTTCATGATTTTGATGTTTATTTCTTTATAAACCATCAATAATGAAAAATGTTTTACTTTAAGTTAATGTTAGAAATTAGAGGCTGGAGATTAGAAAAAAGTAATGTTAGAACTGTCTCTAATCTTTACCTATCAATCAACAATCAAAATAGATTCTTCTGGAACCGCGATTACCTTTGCAACAGCAACCGGCGCATTTACATACTCGGCAAAAAACTGCTTTTTCGAGTCGCGGTATGAGCTTACAGCACCTATCATACTCATAAATTTGATATAATACCAGGCAGTATCAACCTGGTAAGCCTTAAAGCCTGAACGGGCGCTATTGGGAAACAGGTGATGGTTATTATGCCATTCGCCAGCCACAAAACCCGGCCATATCTGGTTGATCGACATATCTTCGCGGTTATGATCTACTCCATCGCGGCGTTTATCCTTGCCTTTGCCGTGCCCTTCATAATTAAAGGTACGCACGCCCACTGCCCAAAACCCAGCTGCAGCAAACATGGTGCAAGCAAGCGGAAAACCCCCGATTAAAAAGAACGCTGTAAACCAAAAGCCCCAGTTAAGCACAATAGCCAGCATGGTGCGGCCAGGGTTGCAAATGGTACCAAACTTTTGATATTGTGCGTAGGTATTGGGGGTAATTCCAACATGATCCATTAAAGTTACACAGCGTGCATAGTCCTTTTCGCTCATGTTACGGTTTATTGGCTGGTGGTTTACATCGGCCAGAAAACAATACAGGAAGCCGCCATTGGCATTATATGGGTCGCCGGGCTGGTCGGACAGTGCATGGTGCACATGATGCGATACAGCGTATATCTCTTCGGGAATAATACGTAATGTTAAATTTTGCGTAAAAAACCGCCAGAATTTGTTGCGAAATTTATAAGCACTATGCGTGCAATAACGGTGATGCCAGACGGTACCATGGGAGCCCATGACAATCATACTGTAACAAAACGCGATAATGAGATGAGTAATTGTCAGGTACTTAAATACAAACAATACAAAAAAAGGAGCAAGACATGCGACTAACATCCAGCTGGTAAAAGAAAGCCAGTTTTTTTTATCCTTGAAAATATTTAACCTGGAAAAAAATTCTTTGAAAATTTGATTTTGGGTTGGTTTTGTTAGTTCACCATTGGTATCTCTCCAGCCATACGAGGGCGGTTCGAGTACATTTTTTAAAAAAGTCATTAAATGGGGGAGATCAGTTTTTATGTTTATAACCGTATCTTAATGATAACGTACTAAAGGTAGACTAAATTACTTAAACATGACAATAAATAAAACATTTTTAATATATATGATCCTTAGATGATTAGAGGTTGGAGATTAGAGATTAGACGATAGTCATAGCCGGAAAAGGGCGTGAAGAGCATCGGAAAAGTGAGTAAAGCCTGAAAACGGGATAATTTGCCACAGCCATCAGCATACCACTCCTGCGCTTATTTAAACTAATTCTAAATAATATTTTGAAATCCAAAGCCGCGTTATATCTTTGCGCTTAATTAGACTTAATCTAAATAAAAGCAATGAAAAAACTCGACACCATAGTTCTTAAACTGACTTTCTTTATCTTAATCCTCTGCAATACCGTTAAAGCGGACGACCTTACCAGCGGTAAAATATCTGGAACAATCACAACATCCGACGGCAAGCCAGCAGCGTTTGTAACCGTAGCCATTAAAGAAATAAACAGGGCAACCGTTACCGCTGACGACGGCAGCTTTGTAATCACCAATATTAAGGCCGGCAATTATACTTTGGTCGTTTCATTTATCGGCGCAAAAAGCCAGGAAAAGTATATTACCGTAACGGCGTCAAAAATTACAACAGCAAACTTTATCCTTTCCGAAAACTCATCGCAACTAAATGAGGTAATCATAAGTGCGAATAAAAGGCCCAAGCCAGTATCGGCAGACAAAGCGAATATCCGCTCTCTTGATCTTCCTCAAAGTACCGGGACGGTAAACAGCCGCGTTATTGAAGACCAGCAAATTAACCGCCTGGGCGATGCCGTTAAAAACGTAAGCGGCGTTTCGTTAACGCAAACACGGGGAGGCGTAGGCGAAACGTTTTCGGCTCGCGGATACAGCATTGGTATAACCGGCGCATCGGGCAGTATTTTTAAGGATGGCGTGCTGACCAATACGGCAGGTTTCCCTGAAGCCAGCACACTGGAATCGGTAGAAATCCTGAAAGGTAGCGCGGCGCTGCTTTATGGCAACGTCTCGGGCGGGCTTATTATTAATATGGTTACTAAAAAACCTAAGTTTGATTACGGTGGCGAGGTTTCCATGCGGTATGGAAGCTACAATATGTTTAAACCAAGCTTTGATGTTTACGGGCCGGTTAGCGAAAACACGGCTTTCAGATTGATAGGCGTTTATGAAAACGATGGTAGTTACCGCAACCATGTGTATACCATACGGAAATATGTAAACCCCTCTTTATTGTTTAACCTGGGCAAAAAAACTACGTTGCTGGTTGAGGGGGATTATTTGCGTGAAAGTCTGACGCCTGATTTCGGTATAGGATCGTTAAATAACGGGAGGGCTATTCCAACTATGGTGGCGCGATCTCAATACATTAATACTTCATGGGCTTACAGCCACATGAACCAGTTTTCGGGAATGGCAACTTTAAACCATCAGTTTAATGATAACTGGCATTTAAATGCGATCATATCCGGACAAGGTACTGATATTGATTCGTACCAGGCCAGTTTACCCAATACCGTAAGTGCAACCGGCGAATGGAGCAGGGGGCTGGCCCGTGCAAACACCGTTGAAAATGATTATACAGGGCAAGTGAATTTAACAGGAAAATTCACTACCGGAACAGTAAGCCATCAGGTATTAATTGGAACGGATGCCACCAAAGTGCTAAATATCACCAACGGATACAGTATTAATGGCAAAAACATCAGCACCTATGTTTATGATAAGATAAACACCATCGACCTGACCAAGTATACACAACGTACAGATATTCCAAATGCTTTGGATACATCGCGCACCACAGCGCCGGTTTACCGTTTGGGCGCTTATGCCCAGGACCTGGTAAGTATCACCAATAAAATAAAAGTGCTGGCCGGAATAAGATGGTCGTGGCAGCAAACTTATCAAACCAATATTCAATACCTGCTGACACAAACATCGGCCGGCGGCACGGCCATAACCCGGTACGACCGGGCGTTTACGCCGAAAGTGGCATTTATTTATGAGCCGACTACAAACAACTCGTTCTATTTAAGTTACAGTAATAACTTTATGGTGAACAGCGGCACTGATGTAAATACGGGGCAGGGCCTGAAGCCCTCGCTGGTAAACCAGTACGAGGCCGGTTCAAAAAACGAACTGTTCGACGGCAAAATTATAGCTAATGTAAGCGTGTACCGCATTATTAACAGCAACCTGGCCGTTGTAGCGCCTTTTAAAGCCGACGGCACCATCAACAGTGACAATACCATAAAACAACTGGATGGAGAAACCACCAGCGATGGTGTTGATGTAGATATAACGGGACACCTTTCAAAAAACTTTTATTTTATTACCGGCTATTCCTATAACAACGCACGGTACACAAAAACAACCGGCTTAAAAGGATCACCGCTATTGGGCGAACGGTTAGTAATTAGCCCGGTGAGCACTGCCAATGCTACCTTGTTTTATACCTTTACCAATCCGGGGCTTAAAGGATTTAAGGTTGGCGCAACTGCATTTTACACCGGGAACAGGATGGCGGGCTATAACAACACCGTTGGCCAGGCGCAGGCCTACAGCAGGCTGGTACCGGTTAGCGGCTTTACCACGCTCGATCTTTCGGCCGGGTATACCTATAAAAAAATATCGCTGCTGGCAAGTGTAACTAATGTAACCAATACGCTGAATTATTTGATACACGATAATTATAGCATTACACCTATTGCACCGCGCCAGTTTTTAACGACATTGGCTTACCATTTTTAACAGAAAGGTAAATCCTAATAAATAAAACTTCCATCACCGCGCCTGCGCAACTGTTTACCATTGCGGGTTGGCACGCCGCTCCATTTTTGCAGGTTGAGCACAAAGCTCACCATCAAATACCTGCTTAGGGCGTTGGTTTTGGTGTCGGTGATGGAAGTTTGGGTAATTACCCGGTTAATGAAATTGTTCTGGTCGAAAATATCGAATGCCGAGATTCTTAAAATACCATTCTTCCGTTTAAAAAACTCTTGTTCCAGGTAAGCATTCATTACAAAAGGGTTTTTCGAAACGTTTGAACTTATACCGCTGATATAATTTTTGCTTGCGCTGTAACCAATAGTAAGTGTTCTTGATTTAAGCAGGAAAAACCGGCCATCTACGCTTAACGCTGTTGTTTTTATATTACTATTGACGGAGTTCGGTAGGGTGTTATTTGATTTATTAACATCGTACGAAATATAGGGGTTTACTTCCAGCCAGTCGTTCGGGTCAATTCGCGGACCAAACCGCTCGTTGAAACGCCAACCGGTTACAACGTTCTCGATATTATTGCTCATACCCAACGAGTGGGTATAAGAGACCAAACCATTCAGCGCCAGGTTGTACGAACGGTCATCCGACTGTTTGGAAATATTGTAATTGGCCAGCATCGAACGGCCGCCGCTCAGGTTTACATAATGCGTTTCATACAGGAAACTATGCAACGCCGGCTGCGCCACCTGTACTACGTTGCTCACAATCTGATCTTCGTAAAAGCTGGTATTGATATTGGCGGATAAATTCAACTTCGAATTAGGCATGTAATTATTGTAGATGGTATTGATGCTATGCTTAAAGGAAGGTGACAAATCGGGATTACCAAATACCGGACTTTGCGGGTCGGAATAATCAGGCAATGGTTGTATTTGAGTAAACGTTGGCTCGGTTGGCGCACCTGAATAGTTGATTGATATACGATGTTGCCGCGACCATACGTATTGAAACCTGAAAATAGGGATCAGGTAAAAATCATTCCGGTTGGATGATGTGGACTTGCTGATATTTGCCCCTTCCAAATGCGCCGGTATGGCCGTAGCCCCGATAGACAAATTGTACTTTGTTTTATTTAAACGGTAGTTTAACGATATGCGCGATTCGGTAAAGGAATAGCGGTAAACATTGCTCAACGAGTCGACTTCCATAGATGTACCATCCGGTCTTATATTGCTGGTGATGGCAGTGTTGTTGTACCCCCTGTAATTGATTTGACCGTTAAATTCCAGTTGCGACAGTTTGCCCAATGGCTCCACATAGGTAAGGCTGGTGCGGTAGTTTTTGGTGATGTTACTCCTATCCACCGTGCGGTGTACCAGCGAGTCTTTGACCACATTATTCAACGAATCTTTATATTGTATTTCAGTATTTTGACCGGTGTTTTGCTGCTGATCGCCATGGGCTAAATTAAACTGGATAGAGATATTGCGGCGCGGTTTCTTAAAGATGTACTGGTATAAAATAACAGCTCCGTACGTAGGCGTAGAGTTTGTACCGGTTGACATCCCATTGGAAAATTGATTCTGCAAACCTGTTTGGTTATACTGCGTATTGTTGCTGGTATTGCTGCCGGTATAGCTAAAGCTTGGCGTTATGCGCAAAAAATTACTGCTGTCGGGTGTGTATTCCAGTTCGAAACTGGCAGTGTGGGTTTTATTGTTGTTGGTGCCCGTGCTTTGCCTGCTAAAATCGGTAGTGCCCAGCGAGCTAAAAGTTTGCCCAACGCTGTTGTTTATGGAATTTACATCGTTAAAGGTATAGCGGTAGCTGGCATTCACCTGTACTGATTTGCTCCATTGATCGCGATAATTAAATGACGGGCCTCCCGATGTGGTGGTACCCCCACTCCCACCCGATGTACTGTTCCCGGTTGCTGTGCCGCCGGCGCCGTTTCCGCCGCCGCCTGCTGCTTGCCCGTTGGCCCCGGCATTAAGCCCGGTGCTGGCCACGCCATTTACCGTATTACGGATATTGCCGATTAGGCCCAGTTGCTCATTGGCATTTATCCGCTGCGCAAACAGCCGTTCGTCGTACCGGTCATCATCTCCCGCACTGGCGGTGGCACGCACAATATTGCCAACCGATCTATCGGCACGAGTGGTAATATTCAATACTTTAGTGGGGTCGCCGTCTTTAATGCCTGTGCGGCCGGACTGGTCGCCGTAGTCGTCAACAATTTGAATTTTCTCTACGATGTCAGCTGGCAGGGTTTGAATGGCCTGCGCTACGTCGCCACCTGCGTAATCTTTTCCATTAAGCCGGGCCTTGGTTACCTGCTGGCCCTGGTGGGTTAAGGTGCCGTCGGAACCGACTTCCATTCCCTCCATCTTTTTTAGCAGTTCATCAACTGTTGCATTTTCGCGTACTTTATAATCGCTGGCGCGGTATTCAACGGTATCTGTTTTATAAGTAATGCTGGGCGCGCCGTTAATTTTAACCTCTTTCAGCATATTCACATCGTTTTTTAAAACCACCGGATCTAAAATTATCCGTTTTACCGCATCATTGTTTAAATACCGCCTTACCGAAGTGGCCAGCCCTATTGATTTTATGGTGATGACAAAGGTGGCCATTTTTACATTTTTAAACACAAAAACGCCATCCTCGTTGGTAGCAGCATGCAACGTGTCCCTTTTGGACACCAGCGTTATGGTGGCGCCAATAACAGTTAGGCCATCGAGGCCTTTAACAATGCCGCTTACTTCGCGCAGCGGTAATGGTGGCGGCGCTTGTGTTTGCGGCCTGGAACGTGCCTGTTGTGCAAACAAGCCGGCAGAAAGCAGTATCAGTAAACTTGTAATAATTATGCGGCTCATGTAATGGGGTATCTAATAGGGGTTCGGAGTATTATTTCGTCGCTAAAGTGTATTTGGCCCAAAAATCTGTTGGGGTAGTTAAGTCGGCAAAGTCAATATTATTACTTGCTCCACCGCTGTTTCTGCCACCTGCACCGCCACCCCTTCTGCCACCACCACCTCCTCCGAAACCGCCACCTCCGCCGCCAAATCCGCCCCCGCCATTATCGCCGCCAGCTGCAAGGCCTTTAAATGCGCCACCCATGTTAACCTGCAAACCGTTTACTTTAATATTGTAGGCAATTTCTTTGATGCTATCGGGCGATATACCCAACACCTTTAGCGGGATTGCCAGTTCATAACTGTAATTCCCCAGAGTATCATAACCTATCGCCACTTTAATCCCATACTCGTTGTAGATGGAGATCAGCGTATCGTCCATATCTTTAAACCCTAAAACCTTAATCTCTTTGGCTGATGAAATGAATTGTCTGTGCGCCGCATTAATGGCAGCGGTATCCGGTGCATCAGTTTGCGCCGCGCCACTGCGGCTGCCTCTTTGTCCGCGCCCACGGCCTGCCCGTGATATTACCGGGTAAGTAAGGCTATAGGCGTTTTTATCTTTCTTCTTCCCCGCCGTGTTAATCGTTAGTGTTATCCCGCCTGCCGCAATTTTGGTATTGTTACCCGCATCGGTTGAGGTTACTGCCAGGTACAGGTATTTTTCGTTATTAGATATGGTGTAAAACAACCGGGTGCTTTTATTATAAGCCTGGAAGGAGTCTTCCCACTCATTAATCCTGCCGTCAATTTTGACACCAGCAGGCGCCCAAATACTGGTGGCCTGCACATCCTTTAAATGCGATTGCGCAAATAGTTGATAACCTGAGAGCAAGAATAAAATTGTGAAGAGGCTATTTTTTTTCATCGGGGTATTTATTTAATCATCAAAAACAACTATGGTGTAAAATGCATTACTGACTACATAGATACACGGAAGTTTAATTGCTTTTTTTATGTATTAGAATTGTTGCAGAGAGGAGCGGGAGTCGGGAATCCCGATAACTATCGGGGCGGAAAAGTCCGTGAGTCCGAAAGAAGCTGCAAGGGGTGTTGGATTGAGAGATTATATTCGCTAAAACTCTTGCGGCTAATGGTTCAAGCTATTCATTATTAAAGTTCGTCTGTGAGAGGTTGAAGGGGTGGTCGAAGGTTTTTTTTCAGCTCTCGCCATAACGCAAATTGGGCTTCATTATCCTCCAGTGCAATTCGCAGGCGTTCTTCTGGCGGTTTGGCAAGCCAAATCTTCAAATGTATTTTTTTTATTTCGGGCGAAGTATCTTCCATCAGGCTATAGCAAGTTAAATGTATTCAAATTTAATTCATTTACCCAATAATGCACGTAATCCAATTGTAGCTCAGGAATCAAAGATAGGTTTTTTATATCTTCCATTTGTATTGCGTTTTGCCAATCCTGTATCCATATCAGCTTTGAAATCAGCAAATCCTCCAGCGAAACTGCGTAAACCGGAGTTCCATAAAAATCAGTTTTCAGCCTTCGTTCAAATTCAGTTTGCCGGTAGATATTTTTTTTTAGGATAACGAAGTCAGCCTTAAAACCTGACCTGTGGTCAATGATATTGAATAGGCTTTGCCTGTTTATGGCGTCGAGCGCAGCTTCTTTACTGCAATAATAGCCGTCTTTAAAAAAATCAATAAGACCGTCAACATCTCCAGCCTGTAAGTTCACTACAAAATCGATGTCGCGGGTGGCCCGGGGAAGTGTATACAAACTCATGGCAAAACTTCCCGATAACATATAGGGGATATTATTTGCTTCGAAATAGGCTATTATCTTTTTAAAAAATTCAAGCATTGCTTAAATGTAGAAATTTATTGTAAATGTCGCTGATTATTTAGCCGGGTCCGCGCCTTCGCGGATAAATGCAGCCGCCTGTTGCATCACTTCTGTTAGCTTTTCAATCTTCATCGGTTTAGCCAGGTATTCGTCCATTCCGGCTTTTATACACACATCCCGGTCCTCGGGCATTGCATTAGCGGTTAACGCTATTATATAAGGCTGTGTGTAATTTTGGTTTCGGATATTTCGGGTTGCCTCAAGACCATCCATCCCAGGCATTTGAACATCCATAAACACCAGGTTATAACCACCTTTGGCCATCATTCCCAGTGCCTCGATGCCGTTAGCCGCCAAATCAATTTCATAACCAAGTTTATTTAAAACCCGCGCTATAAGTTTTTGATTGATCGGGTTATCTTCAGCAACCAGAATTTTGAACGGAAATTGCGCAGCAAATTTAACATCTAATAATTTCGTTTCTTTTGGAGCGGGCAGGGCCGGCGCATCTTTTAGCACCTCATTTATTTCGTTAAAAATCAGTTGCTGTTTAACTGGTTTGATCAATACCGACCTGAACAAATCCGGAAACTTCCGACTATTTTCATCGCCCCGGCCGCCCATCAGCATCAACGGAATTTCGGCGATTTTGCTTTTGATAGCCCGGGCCAGCGCTACGCCATCCATCTCCGGCATTTTTAAATCCGTGATCACTAAATCCGGCGCGTTTTCTTTAGACAAAATCTCTAATGCCTGCTTTGCCGATGAGGCAGTAACCACATCGGCACCCCAATGGAGTAGTTGTTTGCCCAGGGTGCTGAGGCTTGTTAAGTTGTCGTCCACAATCAAAATCTTTTTACCGCTTAATCCACCCGTGGTTATGTACACTTCAGCCCCGGGAGAGTTTGCAGCGGTTGTTTTAATGGTAAAATTAAAAGTGGTGCCTTCACCAAACAAGCTTTCGGCCCAGACATTGCCGCCCATCAATTTTACCAGCCGTTCGCTAATAGCCAGGCCTAAGCCGGAGCCACCATATTTGCGGGTTGTTGATGAATCGACCTGCGAAAACGCCTGGAACAAGTTGGAAAGTTTATCCGTCGGTATTCCTATGCCCGTATCCTTAATACTAAATTTAATTTCCAGTTCAGTTTGTGTTGTTTCTGACACAACTGCGCCAATAAATACTTCACCGTGTTTTGTAAACTTGAGCGCATTGCTGATAAGGTTTATCAATACTTGTTTTAAACGCAGATTATCGCCGATCACCTTACCGGGTAAGCTAACATCAATGTCATACACAAGTTCAATCCCCTGTTCTTCCGCCTGCTGAATAAATAAATCTACAACATCTTCAACGCTGACGCGTAAATCGAAAATTTCTTTTTCGATCTCCATTTTACCGGATTCTATTTTCGAGAAATCCAATATATCATTGATAACGCGTACAAGGCTCTCGCCGGAGGAGATAATCGTATCAGTATACTCTTTTTGCTCCTTAGTTTGCTCTGTTTCGCGCAGCAAAGAGGCCATTCCGATAACACCATTCATCGGTGTTCGTATTTCATGGCTCATAGTGGCTAAAAAAGTACTTTTGGCCTGATTTGCGCGTTCTGCTTCTTCGCGCGCTATCTTTTCCTCTTCCTTCTTCTTTTCCAGTTCTTCATTTAATGTTTGTAAAAATACAGATTGCGAGTGAAGTTGTTCAACCTTTTGCGATACCTCGGCGGTCCGTATTTTCACCTGCTGCTCCAGCTCTATCTGCTGTTTTTCAATCATTCTTACCCTAAAATGGTATAGTGCATATAACAGACCGGCAACCGAGACAATGAAAAAGAGCCGGAACCACCACGTTGCCCAAAAAGGCGGATCAATGATAATGGTTAAAGTGGCGCCGGTGTTATTCCACACGCCATCATTATTGGATGCCTTTACATGAAAGACATAGGTGCCGGGATTTAAGTTAGTGTACTCGGCTTTCTTTACATTGCCCGCGTATACCCAGTCTTTATCAAAATTATCCAGCTTCCAGGCGTATTGATTATTTTCGGGCTGCAAGTAATTTAATGCTGCGAAGCGAAAGGAAATATAGGATTGATTGTGTTTCAGCCGGATTTGGCGTGTTAAACCTATATCGCCTTTTAGTATGGAATCCGCTTGCCCGGGGACGATGCTTTTATTAAAAATATTAAAATCAGTAATGTACACCGGGGTAATAAAGTCATTGGTTTTTATTTTAGCTGGATAAAATGTATTAAAACCGTGAATGCCGCCAAAAAACATTTCGCCATCCCTGGTCATTAATGATGCGTTGTATTCAAATTCTTTACCCTGTATGCCATCATTGAGTTTAAATTTTCTGAAGAAATAGGTATCCGGATTAAATTTTGTTAACCCTATCGCGCTTGAAATCCATAGGTTGCCGTCTTTGTCCTCGGCAATGCTTTTTATCAGTTCTTTGTCGAGCCCGCCCTTATTGGTGTACAGTCCAAATTTTCGCCCCACGGGGTCAAAAAGATATAAACCGATTTTACCGAGCCAAACCCGCCCCTTACTATCGGTAAAAACAGTACCAACATCCTGGCTATAGTAATTAAAATAATGTGTAAAACGTTTGGTATGCAGGTTATAGCAATTCAGCGCGCCGTCCACCGCGCCAAACCATACATTTCCAGCCTTATCCTCGTTAATCGTCCAAATATTGCTTCCCGAAAAGCTGGTCATACCATCAGGATCTTTGAATATCCGCTTAAATTTCCGCGTATTATAATCGAACAAATTGAGTCCCGCCCAGGTGCCTACCCATAAATTGCCCTCGCTGTCCTGGAAAGTTTTCACTACCCAGTTTGAACTGATAGTAGTGCTGTCGGCCGGATTATTAAGAAACCTCCTAAATGTTCCGCTTTTAGGATCAAACAAATTGAGCCCGCCCCAGGTGCTCACCCAGAGATTTTTGTCCCTGTCCTGCATAACATCCGTTACGGCATCTGAGCTGATGCTTTTGTTGTTACGCGGATTGTTTTTATACAATCGGAACGTTTGATGTTTACGGTTGAATAAATTTAAACCGCCGCCATCAGTACCTATCCAGATATTACCATTTACATCCTCGCAAAAAGATCTCACATCATTATTGCTGATGCTGCTTATGAGTTTTTCTTTACGATAAGTGTTGAATTTATAGGCGCCCGGGGTGTATAAACTCATCCCGCCGCGGCGTGTACCTACCCATAAGTTGCCTTCCTTGTCCTCAAACAACCCGCAGGCCGTTTTTTGCGACAGCGTTTCAGGGTCGTCGGATTCGTGCTTGTAATGAAAAAATGAATCCGTTTCCGGATCATACAGATTCAGTCCTCCATCCACGACCCCTACCCAAACACGGCCCTCTCTGTCAGCAAGCAATCCACCTGAAAAAAAACCAAGTATATTGGCCGACAAGCTGCCTTCGTTACTTACCTGGTGCTTATATTGCTTAAATGTTTTGTGCTTTAAATTATAAACCACTACGCCATCGTAAGATGTACCTAACCACAAGTTCCCGTTTTTATCCTGCTGTATATAATTGATGATGTTGGCTGCTTCACCAAAGGGATTTGCAATTAAGCTAAAGGTTTTGTTTTTGCGGTTAAACAACTCCAGGCCGGCGTTGGTGGCTACCCAAAGGTTATTGGCGGCATCTTCATAAATACAGTTGACGGTATCACTGCGTAAACTATTTCTATCCGCGGCATTATGTTTAAAATGCGTAAATACATTAGTTTCCCGGTTTAGCAAATTAAGGCCGCCGCCAATGGTACCTACCCATAAGTTATTCTGTTGATCTTCGTAAATATTGGTGATTTCATTTCCGCCAATGCTTTTGTCGTTACGCGGGTCATGATGATAGATGGTAAAATTGTTTTGGTAAGGATTAAAAAGATCAAGCCCGTTTTGAGTGCCTACCCAAAGCCTATGCCTATGGTCTTCATAAATATTACGAATTAAATTATTGCTTAAACTCAAGCGGTCTTTGGTACTGTTGCGGTATACCCGAATACTGTCACCATCGTAACGGTTTAATCCGTTAACAGTGCCAAACCACATGAAGCCGCGGTAATCCTGGTAAGTGCTGGTTATAAAACTATTGGAGAGGCCCTGCTCGTCGCTTATTTGTTTAAACTTTAAAACTGGCGCCTGAGCAACGGCAAAGAACGGGCAAAACGAAAGGAGCAAACATAACAGACCTAAGAGGTTGTAAAACCAAATGCCACCAAAACGACACTGACACTTTAAAATAACCTTCAAAACTCCCTTCCCGATTTATTTAGAAATATTATAATATATTATACGGAGTAATAAATGTAAGGTTGTTTATTAGTTATTAACAATTTATTTATAATTTATTTGTTATAAAAAATAAAGGTTTGCACTTTTTTACCATTTCGCGGCGTCGACTTTAGTCCATCAAACTCGCTGCAAACATGGAAAGCATACATAATTTGAAGATGCACAAGTGAAGCCAATAGTTTTTTATTTGCAGATATAAAGCATCCTGTGATTGTTATTTCAAAATATACAATACACTAAAAGCCACATCCACGTTTATTTTCCCTTTCGCGTCAGCAGCGTCGGCCTCATAAGTATCCGATTTCCTCCGCAACATCACATCGGCCAGTTTTTTCTTTTTATCAAGAATAGCATCCCGGTCGGCCTGGCGCAAAGTGTCATTTGGCTTATCCTTCAGACGTAGGGAATCCTTTAAAAGTTTGAGCCCAGGTGCAAAACTGAGCCTTAACGGCTTAAATACTACATCAGACCCATTGAACCATTTTACCATTTTGGTTTGCAGCTTAAATTTTACCGGCAGGCCCGCCAGGCCGCGCAGATTAAACAACTGTATATTATCTGCTTTAATATAAAGTGTATCTATTTTATGCCCGAAGTTAATATCAAGCAGGTGGCCCGATGAAAAAACACAGGATGCGTTACCTGATATATCGCCGATTTTTATCGTGTTAAATCCTATAGCCGTCACGTTGCCTGTCTGTAGTTTGCCTATGGTCATACTGCCCTGCTCAATGCGGATGTGGCCTGCAGTTAGCAGCTTTCCGGCGGTAAAATCGCCAAATTTTTCATAAATAGTCAGTTCCCCTGCATAGTCGCCGGTATTAATGTTTCCGAATTGGTTGGTTACCGTCAGCGGTAAATCATCAGGAGCATATACCACATAGCTCACACTGCTTTGTATTTTGGAAAGAGACGAATTGGTATCGATAGTCGTGCGGCAGCTGATTACATGTTGAGTCCTGCCAGCGTAAATATGCACCCGGTTAGCCCGCTTATTTAATGGTGAATTTTGAGTTTGGGTGGCGATGGTGATAATGATACGCACTTTTCGATGTCGCCATGTTTTAATTTCTACATCGCCATACTGGTTATCAATAACCAGTTGGTCATTTTTCAACAAGTTTAAAGTTTTGATGATGGTTTTATGACCAACAGGTGAGGGCACCACTGCCCATAGGTTACCCCAACAAAGACTGCAGCACAGCAACAGCATTAAACTATATTTCTTTAACCGATTTTTCATGATTACTGGTTGATTGCGCCTCGCGGATAATTTGCAATTGATTGCCTAATATTTTTTCCTGTAGTTGCAGGTTTTCTATCATCGACTCCAGCACTTTTTGCCTGTTGATGCTACTTGGTAATTGATTTCTTAACTGGCTATAAGCGTCGCTTAAATCCAACAGGGCCTTTTGGCATTCTTTATATAAATCAGGGTCAGAACTTTGCAGGCGCCTGATCTGCCGCTGCCTGATCTCCACGAGCCGACTATAATAAAAAATTGATTGCCGGTATTCGTCACCTGTTAATTCATAAGCGCTATTTTTCCGGGATGGGCTGGTGCTGGTTTTTAAATCAATCTCCTTTTTTGCATCAATTGTATCTCCGTTTTTAATTTTTGGTATTTCTTTCGCTATGTTTTGACCAGTATGAATTTTAGGGCTGATGTTGGTAATTTGCGTAGCCCCATGTTGTTTATTCACTATCAGCAACCCAACGCTCCCTAATAGAAGCAGGCTTGCCGCAATACTCCAGGCAATCCGCTGAATTTTAACAATCCGCGCTTTCCGGGCTGTATGCAATATCAGTTGCTGTTCAATCTTATCCCATAAATCGGGCGATGGCGACCCTTTTTCAAATTGGTCGCGGTTTTGGCCCATATATTTTTCAAATTCCTCTTCCATAATCTTTATATTTTATGGCCTATACTGCTTAATATTTTCTGCCGTCCACGTAAATACTGGCTCCTTATGGTGGCCGACGGCGTTTCCATCATTGCAGCAATTTCTTCAAAACTCATTCCCTCAAACACGTGCAGGTTTATTACTATTCGGTATTTATCGGGCAGCAAACCCAAAGCCTCCGTTATCAGTTCTATTTTTTGCTGAAATGCGTGTTCGTCAATTTGCTCCTCAACGGCTGTATTGTATAAACCAGTTTCCTCCAGTTCCACCCAGCTTTGCCGGCTTCGCTTTATAAAGTTTAAAGATTTATTAATAACAATCCCTTTCAGCCAGCCTCCGAAAGCTTCAATATTCTTCAACTTATCAAGCCTTGTAAAAGCTTCCATAAACGCTTCCTGCAAAATATCTTCAGCATCAGTATCGTATACTACAATGCGCAAACACGTATGATACATGGCCCGGCTATACCTGTTGTACAACAACCGGTAGCTTTTGATGTCACCCTTTTTGCATTTTTCTATTAAGTCGGCTTCTTCCTTACTCAACTGTTTTTGATGTTCCTTCTGGTTTCTACTTAATAAGTAGCAATTAACGCCGATTCGTTGCAGAAATAAATAAAATATTTTAATAGAACGGGTTACATTTAAATAAAAAAAAATAATTACTAATCCTTACGCTTATCTTTATCGTAAAAGATTAAATAGCTTACCAGGTACCCGCAATTATGAAATACAGGTTCTTACTTATTCTTTTGTTCTTTCCATTTGGCGTATTATTTGCGCAGGGCACGCTGTCGTCTGATGACCTTTTTCAGCAGGCCCGAAAAATGGCCTTCGATAATAAAAACTACCCCGGCGCCATAGCCTTATGTAAAGAAGCACTTTCCAAAAGCCCGGATTATACCGACATACGCGTTTTTTTAGGGCGGCTTTATACCTGGTCAAAGTACACTGATAGTGCCCGCACCCAGCTTATTGAAGTTTTAACCAGGCACCCCGATAATGAAGATGGCGCCATTGCCTACGCCAGTTTAGAATACTGGAACAATAATTCGGCAAAAGCATTGCAATTTGTACAACAAGGGTTAAAGTACCATCCGGCATCAACTGATCTGCTGCTGTTAAAAGCAAAAGTGCTTATTGATTTAAAGCGGTTTCAGGAAGCAAACCTGGCTATAGATACTCTACTAAAAGCCAATCCTAAAAATACGGATGCCCGGGCACTGGCGGACCGAATAAGCGATAACACATCTAAAAACAAGATGAGCATCAACTATGATTTCGTTTATTTTGACAAACAATTTAATGATCCCTGGCACCTTGCAAGCGTAGATTATACCAGGCAAACGGATATAGGTTCAATAACGGGCCGCGTAAACTTCGCCAATCGTTTTAACACCAATGGCGCCCAGCTTGAAATGGACGCGTATCCGCATCTGTCAAAAACGTTTTATGCCTATTTAAACGCAGGCTACTCGGACAACGTAGGGGTATTTCCTAAATACCGGGCCGGATTTTCGTTATATGCCAATTTGCCGGCGAGTTTTGAAGGCGAGGCGGGCTTTAGGTTTTTGAGTTTTAGTGGCCCCACCTGGATATATACTGCATCGGTAAGTAAATATTATAAAGACTACTGGTTTAATTTCCGCACTTTCCTTACCCCCTCCAACAATAATATTTCGCAATCTTATGCGCTTAATGTTCGGTACTATTATGGGGGTGCTGACGATTATTTTAGCCTGGGGTTAGGCACTGGCATTTCACCTGATGACCCGGGCAACAGTGTTTTATTGAATAGTGGTAACGTTTATAAGTTGCGATCAAATAACGTATCAGCAGGGTATCGCCATTCATTTAAAACCTTAAATGTGTTTTTTATAAATTTAAGTTTAGCCAACCAGGAATATCTGCCGCACACCAGGGGTAACCAGTTTGATGCCGGTGTTGGATACATCAGGCGTTTTTAATTTTCTTTTTTTATGACCAAAAAACAATTGTTTCTGGGCGTACTGATCTTTATTGTTTTATTGCCGCTTTGGATGTGGCTGGCCTGGTTTTTTACACCCCAAAAAAAACTGGTAGTAGCCATTATAGATAAAACCGTGCTAACCCCGCAAGGGCAGGAACATAAATCGTTAAACTGGATATTAACTAATGAACGCTATACAAAAACACATCACAAAGGATATAAAATAAACCACGACTATTTTGGATTTTTCCCCTTACCTGACGAAAAATTTAAAATAAAAGGATTAGAACGATTTTCGGTAGCGCAACTACAGCAATTGAGTGCAGATGCCGATATGGTTTATGTTACCGATACTTACGGCATTTACAAAAACGAATGGTACAGCGGCAAGGGCAGTACAGAACGTTCGGGCATAGTATATGGTGGAATGAGCGATAACGACGTAACCTTACTCGACGATATGAAAGCGAAACACAAGCTAATTGTGACTGAGTTTAACAGCATAGGATCGCCCACTACCCTAGAAGTGAGGGGTCGGTTTGAACGTTTGTTTGCTATGCATTGGAGCGGTTGGACAGCAAGATATTTCGATAGTTTTGATACCCTTAAAAATAAAGAATTACCCAAATGGCTTATCAGGAGTTACAAAAGGGAGCATGATAATAAATGGCCGTTTCATAAATCGGGGATAGCATTTGTGAGCGATGATGACCGGGTTGCCGTATTGGAGGACAGCACCCATTTGACCGACCCCGTACCACATATATTAACCCTGGCTTACGGCCAGGAAAAATTAGGACTTCCTGAAAAAATGAAATATCCCTTTTGGTTTGATATTATTATTCCAGACAAGGTGGTTAACCAGGTGGTTTCCACCTTTGACATTAGCGCAAACGCTAATGGCGTAGCCGAATTAAAAAAATATGGTATCCCCTTAACTTTCCCTGCCGTATTGATGCATCGTGGGGCGGACTATCAATTTTATTATTTTTCGGGAGATTTTTGTGATAATCCCATTACTACAATAACCTCCTATTTTAAAGGCATCCATTATTTTAAATGGCTATTTTACAACGAGGATGATCCTATTGAACGCAACAGCTTTTTCTGGAAATTCTATCAGCCATTAATGAAGAATATTCTGAATGATGACGTGAATAGGCTATCGAAAAAATAAGCAGGAACTCCGTCGAAATAACTTCCGCAAAATCTACAATATCATTAACCTGGTAGTTGAGCAGCTTTTTTTCGATGTTTAATTGCGGAACTTATTTTGAAAGTATTAGCTAAGTTATTTTTTGGGCGCATAATGCCGGCTAATGCTATCCGGGATGATTTTTGCGCCGTTTATTACCAGGTTATTACGCTTTTTAAACGCCTCAAAAGCATTTTGTAACTGATTAAGCTTATTGTCGTCCTGTACCGGTTCCTCGCCTAAGTCGGATGACAGTTTAAATAGACTTGTACCGTTTAAATGATACTCCCCCATAATAAAATCAATCATGTCGGTTTTAGTTTGCATCAGTGGGTATTGATGCAGGTTTTGAAAGTTAACGCTGGTATCTAAGCCCTGCCCCATCCAGCTTACCAATGACGGCCCTTTAATTTTAAAATTAGTTTTCAAATAAGCCACCAAGCTTGGGCTGATGTCAAAATGAGTGGATATGGAAGACAGCTGAGCAGTTCGCTTTAGCATTGGCGAGTAAATAATCAGCGGTACATGATAGCGATCTATCTTATCACTCATGGGTATTTCGGGCATACGGTGGTCGCCGGTAATTAAAAACATGGTGTTGGCGTAATCGCTTCTTTTACGGTAAGCCGCAAAAAAATCTCGCATGGCATCATCCAAATACAAAATACTGGCGTATTGATTTTGGTAACTGCGGTACTTGCTTTTCTTTGCGCCATCAAACCCTAATTTTACCATTCGCTGCTCAAACCGTTGCAGGTAGGCGGTTTCTTCATTTATTATAAAGGGATCGTGAGTGGCAACGGTTAATATCACACTTAACTGCGGCGCAGATGGCTGGTTACCGGTACTTCTGGTTGTTAAATAATGACGGAATAATTCTTTATCATTATACCCCCAGGTAAACCCATTAGTTGCAGGTAATTTAGTATAACCTGCCGGGAACGATTTTTCATCATTCAGTTCATCAACCTGGTTTTTCCGCAAAAACACATCCATATTATCAAAGTGCGAATCGCCCCCATAATAAAACGAAGTATGATAACCGTTATACTTTAATAAACTCATCAACGACAAATGTGCAGGCATCTGTTCGCCGAGTTCCAGGAACCCATTTTTAGCAAAAGGTAATGAGCCCAACAATGATGGCAGCACGGCAAAGGTGCGACCGCCTTCGCTTAAAAAATTGCGCCAGTATAAACTCTGGTTAGATAATGAATCGATAAAGGGCGTGAAATTACCCAGGTACGCGCCTTCATTGGTGAAAGCCCGACCCAGGCCTTCAACCAACACAATTACGATATTGGGCGGTGTGGCTGTTGCTTTAAAAAATGGTGATAATACATCCTTGCTGCTATCGGTATGCAAAAATGGGAAGTTACCGGCATCAACGTAATTATAAGCCGCGATGCTTTGCTGTCCGCCGTAATCGCCAATATAGCTATCGGCATAAATGTCTACCTCATCTTCGTCCGGGAAAAAGTGATTTAGTGTAGAACTATAAAAGAAATCAGATTTATTGACCACTAAGCTGTTGGCAAAATCCGAATGAAGATTACCATGCGTAATCATTTTTGATGTACTGGTAACATACAGCAATAACGACAGCGCCGGCAAAACCACAGCAGCGCCGAAACCTAACTTAATTTTGCCTGGAAGCCATTTAAGTACTGTAATAATACAGGCGATGCATACTACAAACCCTAAAACCATTATCACGCTTACCCCGCCCGATGCCCCTATGGTTTGTTTAATATCCGCTATTGAATATCCATACAGGTCGGCGCCTAATGGTAACAGGGCCTTGCTAAAATATAGGATAAGACTTATATGTATAACCACCAGCACCGCAATAAATACTTTGTAAAGTATTTTTGCCAGCAACGGGCGAAACAAGAATACCGGGATGTAAACCAGGTATATGATAAATAAATAATTAAGTAAAAAGAGTGTATCTGCCAGAAACGACCAAAATATGATTCCAGCTATATTGGGGGGAAACTCATGAATTTTTCCGTTATAAACTATCTCGAAAATGCTTAATACAAACAGCATTAAAAGCCATAACAGCGATAAAACCGAAAAGGAAATGGTTGCTGCTTTTATTTTGCCAACTATGGGCTGCGTTTTCAGATCCTCAAGCTTCATAGTGAATTATTTTTTTTTCGGTGATGACAAGCCCTGGCGGGTCATTTCGCCCCATGCGTTCTTTTTCCGTAATAAATCAATATTGCCTTTTATAGCCGACCATACCACAAAAGGGTGAAAAATAAAAGGCTCTAAAAATGCAGTTAACATTAAGTTAGCAATATCTTTTTGCTGCTTGTATTGATGGTAAGTTAATACCTCCATTAAGACGGCAAAAATTGAATACAAAAACCCAAAGCAAAATACAAAAGCTAACAGGATAAAAAAGAAACTCCAGTTTATTAATCCAAATATCCCGAAAATGATGAATACCGACATGCCAACAAATTCAACAATGGGGGCTAAAAATTCAAAAAAGAACCAATAGGGATAACTGATCATACCCAGCAAGCCATAGCTTGGGTTAAAGAACATAATTTTATGAAAACGCAATGTTTCAATGGTTCCGCGCGTCCATCGGTTGCGCTGCCGGCCCAGTATTTTAAATGAAGCGGGAGCCTCCGTCCAGCATAGCGGATCGGGAATAAAAGCCACCTTATAGGGTTGTTTTAATTCTTCCATATAACGGCGCATCCTCACCACCAGCTCCATATCTTCACCTACAGTTTTATGGTTATAGCCGCCGCATTTTATTACAATTTCCTTATCAAAGGCCCCAAACGCACCCGATATAAGCAGCAAACCGTTTAGTCGGCTCCAGGCCATACGTCCCAGTAAAAAGGCACGTATGTATTCAAGTGTTTGTACACGCGGTAAAAACTGTTCGGGTAAGTGTACCTTTATCAGCCTTCCGTTTTCAATTTCGCAGCCGTTGGCAATGCGTATTACGCCGCCGGTTGCAATTACCCTATGATTTGGGTATTCCAAAAACGGTTTGGCCAATTTCAATAACGCGTCCTGCTCTAAAACACAATCCACATCAATGCATACAATATAATCGTTTTTGGCAATGTTAACACCCACATTCAGGGCATCTGCTTTACCCCCGTTTTCTTTATCAACTACAATTAGTTTTCGGTACACGTGGTTACGGCTTTTATAAACGCCACGCACTTTTTTTGTGTGAATTTGCTGATTTACAAAAAAGTCGATTTTGTACAGGTCATAAGCGGCAATTAATTTTTCTAATGAATCGTCCTTACTGCCATCGTTCAGGATAATTACCTCCATATTATTATAATAAATGGAAAGCAGCGACCTTACGTTCTCAATTATATTTGCGCCTTCGTTATAGGCCGGCGCCAAAATACTCATGCTGGGCGTTTGTGTTGAACCAGCTAATATCCGGTAATCAGTAAAACTATTTTTATGCAGGTAATTATTTACGGCGCCACTGGAGTATATCCCAATAAAAATATAGCACGACATTAACGTAACAGAATAAGCCAGTATAGCATAAGTAAAAAAATCAAATACAAAGGTTTGCCAACTCATATAGCCAATTCGTTTTTAACCTGCGCAATTATTTCAATAAACGGATATTGCAACGCTTGTTTGTGGTTCATTAAACTTTCAAGTCCTTTGGCGCTAATATTTGCAAGTGCGCGGGCGGCAAATAGTTTTATTTCTACATTTTCATGATCAAGCTGCTGTAGTAAAAAAGGAATATCATCATCAGTAGCAATATTTTGTAATACCTTAATAATGGCCAACTGATGTTTGGGATGGGCGCTTAAAAACTGGCCAATTAACAGGCGGGAAGTTTCGGCAGTGTATATTTCGCCCAGGCTTATTATCGCCTGTAACTTCACTTGCTTATCGGCATCTGCCAGGCATCCCACCACACTATCGTGCAGCTCAAAACGATGATAGCCCCTAACTAACTTTAAGGCAAAAACAACCACCGTTTTATTCGGGGATTTAAGCCATTTCTCAATCCCCTTAAAATTATCGGGCGAGATACGTAACAGTTCCTGTAATAATTTAATTTGCTGCCATTCCGTAATAGGGTACGATACCACATCTAAAAAGCGCAGGCCTTCAAAGCCATAAAAATTAACAATAGCAATCTGCGCCTCCATGCGCACCAGCTCGTTGGCGTTATTGGTAAACCTGTAAATTTTGGTTAAATATTCTTTAAGGCCCATAACAGATAATTCTTGTATGGCTTGTGCTTTTAAGTACCAACGGCGATTTTTAAGGCCGGCGAGGGCATATTGATTAAGGTTAAGCTGCAGGTACAGTTGTTTAATATTTTCGGCGGCACTGCCGCTTACATTCTTTTTGGCTTTTAACAGTTCGTTTGTTAAAAATTTCCGGAAGGGAGTTTGTTTTAATGATTGCTGCACCCGGAGAGTAACCGGTATATCATCCTCTATCTCTTCAAAAAATATAGCTTTCCTTATTAACAAATTAGCCATAACCGTCCATTTTTGTTGCTTTTTAGTACTCTTATTTCTTAAATACATATAAATAAGTATAAAAGCAATGAGCGATAAAGCAACTAAAATGAAAAAAAAGATAGCCAGAATAAAATAGTAAGGCCTAATCATAATAGCTTACAAAGCGTTTTAAGCATGCACGGCGTGGGCAAAACCGAAACGTCTGACCCGTACAGTGAGTTCATTTGGACTAAACGGCTTCGTAATATAATCATCGGCGCCTAATTGAAAAGCTTCCAGCACCACATCTTCCTGGTACATTCCCGAAAGTATAATTATCGGAATCCGGTTCACATAATTTTGTCGTACAGCGCTTATAATTTCTAATCCCGATGAGTAGGGCATCATAATATCGGTAATCACCAGGTCGGGGCTGTGTATCGCTATTTGTTCTAAAGCCTCTTTACCATCGTGTGTCACAATCACTTCATGTCCGTCTCTTTTCAAACGAAATTCTAAAGTTTTAAGCATTAAATCATCATCTTCCGCTACTAAAATCCTCATAACTCTTTATACTAAATAACACAACAAAAAGTTGTTAAGTAAAACGTATATTTTTGCGCAATGTGGTAATATCCCGCTAATTATAAAGCTACTATTAAATCTATTAAAATGCTATATTTACTTCAAAAAAGTTTATTTGCGGCATCATTGCTGCCTGCAATTGTCATTGATTAAATACATGTTAAACAACAAGCCACCGGTACCAAAACATGAGTCGGATAGAATTTTAGAACTATCTAAACTCGATTTGGATTATTCAACACTCGAAGATAATTTCAAGTACCTCACCAGGTTAGCCGCAAAAATAACCGGAAAGCCCATTGCTTTAATTAATCTGATTGATTCCTTTACCCAATGGACCATTTCAAATCATGGGTTTCCTTTAAAATCAATGCCCCGCGAGGATTCTGTTTGTCAATATACAATTGCCGGTGATCACAACTATTTCGAGGTTAAGAACTTGTTACAGGATGAACGATTTAAGGATAAGCCCTATGTTAGCCCGCCCGATGGCTTGCGGTATTATATGGGGGTTCCATTAAAAAGTGAAGACGGCAACTCTATTGGCGCCTTATGTGTTGTTGACATGCAGGTAAGTGAACTTAGCGCTGAACAAATAGATTTTTTAGAAATTATTGCTGATGAAATAGTTAACAGGCTGTACGAATTAAAACGTACGCACCAATTATTTAACAAGTTTACCGCAGCGCAGGAAGAGCATAAAACATTGGCGCGCAATATACGCGAGCCCTTAGCCGGTATAATTGGCATTTTACAGGTAATAATAGAAGATGCCGGCAATACCAAAATTGACGGCGAGGTTTTACAATATATTAAACTGATAGAGAAAAGCAGTAATTCGATATTAAACCTTACGGACGCTGTATTAGATACCGACGAAGAAAGGCACCTGAATAAAGACCAAGGCGATTTAATATGGCTAAAAACTACCATCGAAACGCTTTACATGCCCCTGTGCCTGCAAAAAAACATCGGCTTTAAAATAAACGTTTCAACCCGGACGGAACGAATACCTTTTTCAAAAAACAAGCTCGTGCAGATAACCGGTAATTTAATAACCTACGCTATCCGGAGTATTCCTGATTTTGAAAACATAACGCTTGACTTAATTTTAAAAGTTGAAGCGAGCCAAAATGTTCTTTGTATAAATTTATCGTTTTTGGATAGCGGAACGGACATCATCAATAAAGTATTTGATAAAACCGGGCTTTCCGCTTCCGAACAAAAAAACACCGGCGTTCAGGCTTTGGTACTTGTTCAAAAAATGATTGAGAGCTTAAATGGCCAAATAGAAACCAGTATTATGCCGGGAACAAAAAGAGTATTTAACATCATAATTCCACAAAATCAGCCGAAATAAAAATACTTTTAATTACCGGGCCCATCATGTTACCGGAATTTTACTAACTTCCACTATTAAACAAACCAGGCATTATGAACCGTTTTAAACTTATTCTCGTTTTTTTTGTGGTACAATTTTCATTTGCTTTCAGTACGATGGCGCAAAAGCAATTCAAAGTTCTATTGGTAACAACTACCAGGGGTTGGCATCACGAGTCGTTGCATGCAGGTGTACTGGCCATTCAGCAATTAGGTGTCCACAATTTTTTTGATGTAGTTTTATGGGAAGATCCCAACGGATTCACCGATAAATACCTGGAACAATTTCAGGCGGTGATATTTTTAAATACCACCGGCGATATTTTTGACGAAACCCAGCAAAAAGTAATGGAGCGCTTTATTGAATCAGGAAAAGGATTTGTGGGCATTCATAGTGCGTCGGATACGGAATATGGATGGGAATGGTACACCAAGCTTGTTGGGCGAATGTTTCATATTCATCCAGCGGTACAAACAGCCAAAATGAAGGTGCTCGACCCCTCGTTTCCCGGGCTGCAGGGTTTTGCTAACGACAAGCTATGGACGGAGGAGTGGTATGAATTCGGCCCCGAAAAAATTTCAGGCTTAAATTATATTTTAGGGGTGGATGAGTCTACCTACAATCCGAAGGCCGATTGGGGAGCAAGGGGAAAAGGAGAAGGAATGGGGAAATTACATCCGCTGGCCTGGTATCACAACTATGATGGCGGCCGCGCATTTTATACAGCGCTGGGGCACTTACCAACAAACTTTAGCGAACCTGCTTTTTTGGACCATTTATATGCCGGCATATTATGGGCTGCTACCGGTAAAAAATAAGTAATTGCTACTTTGGTGAAAATTGACGGGGCGGCCAGGGCTATCCCGTTTTTTTATGCTCTTTTATGCAACAAATTTACCTGCCCTGTTACTTCCATGTAAGCTAACTAAAGCAAACATGAAGCAAGTAACATTCACCCTATTATTTATTCTTTCTATCAGCACCGCATCCGCCCAAACCGGCCGTCAAATACAAGGCATGCTCATCGACTCCTCAAAAACGCCGCTTACCGGAAGCAGCGTTAGGCTAAAAACAGAAAAAGGCGACAGCAGTACAACTATAGCTAATGCAAAAGGCATGTTTGTTTTTACCGGGATAACCGGCAATAAACTCACGCTGACCATCAGCTCAATTGGCTATCAAACATTAATAAGGCACTATATTTTGGATAACAATCCCGCCCCTGCCCTGCTTGGCGTTATCACCCTGAAACAACAACCCAATATGCTTAACCAGGTAAATATTGTGGCTACAAACGCTGTTTCGATAAAGGAAGATACCGTTGAATACAAAGCCAGTGCATACAAAGTACGCGATAATGCGCCGGTTGAAGACCTGTTGAGAAAAATGCCCGGGGTAGACGTTGATGCCAACGGCAATGTTACCGCGCAGGGAAAGGCAGTTACCAAAGTAAGAGTGAACGGTAAGGATTTTTTTGGCGGGGATGTACAATCAGCCACACGAAACCTGCCGGCTGATATCGTAGATAATGTACAGGTGATTGATGACTATGGTGATCAGGCCAACCTCACCGGCATTAAAACCGGCGACCCGGCAAAAATCATGAACATCAACATCCGCAAGGATAAAAATTACGGTTACACCGGCCAGGCTACGCTTGGTGATGGTTCGGATGCCTTACCGGCAAACCCGGGTATAACAAACGATAATCGGTATATAGGTTTAGCAAATGCCTTTAAATTCAATGGCGATCAGCAAATTGCATTTTTGGGAAACATAAATAATACCAACGTTAATACATTTTCATTCGGATCGCCGGCAATGGGACCGTCATCCGGATCGGTGCTACTGAACAAAAAAATCGCTGCCGATGCCATGATGGGCGGTGGCGGTGTTAAACTCACCATTGGCAGCGGCGGCAACTTTACCAGCCAGGCCAGCCAGCAAAACGGCATAACTGATGCCCATGCAATCGGCGCAAATTTCCGTGATCAATGGGGGAAAAACCTCTCGGTATATGGCAGTTATAGTTTTGCCGATAATACGATTTTTACCAAAACCAGCACCTTACAACAGAACACCTCGGCCGATAATCCAGGCAACACTAATCAAACCAACAATCAAATCGACAGAAACATTAATCATCGCTTTACATGGAACATGGAGTATAAGCCTGATACGGTTAACTATTTTAAAATAACGCCAAACTTTTCGTACGCAAATACTATAAGCAATGGTAGTGGACAGGTTACCTCGGCACACAATAACGTAATGGATGGCGCGTATAATTCAACCACTTATGGCACTTTAACTTCGCCCAATTATGGCTTTACGGCCTTATATAATCATCGTTTTAACAGCAAGGGAAGGGATTTCAGCATAAATATTAATCTAAATTCCTCGCACGAAACACAATATCAAAACCCGGTTTTTGATTATACCACCGGCACGGGAACTGCACCCTCAAACCAAATGATCATCACCAGCAGTCGCTCCAACAATATCGGGACCACCCTATCCTACCTGGAGCCGTTGGGTAATTTTTCATACATGGAGTTTAATTACACGTTCAGCCGTTCGGCCACATCGAACGATAAAAAATCGGATGTTTTAGATACAGTGCAAGATGTTTTTAAACGGGACACTGCACTCAGTAACCGTTACAATTACACATTTATCACCAACCGATTCGATTTAAATTACCATTATGCACAAAAAGGAAAATATAACTACACGCTGGGTTTAAGTGTTGAACCATCGGAACTGAATGGAAATTCAGTTTTATCAGGTATTACCACCCATGTATCTGCAGTTAACCTTACGCCAACAGCACATTTTGTTTATAATTTATCGCGCAGCCGGTCGTTCAATTTTAATTACAGCGGATCAAGCAGTCAACCTAATTTTACTCAATTACAACCTGTTACCGATTTCACTAATGCTTTATATCCGGTAACTGGTAACCCCAACCTGAAGCCTTCATTTACGAGCAATATATCTGCCAGGTATAATCAGTTTAGTTTTGATACGGGTAATTTGCTTTTTACCAATTTGTCGTATACGCAAACTCAAAACCAGGTGGTAACCAATACCATTATTTATCCTGCAGTTTATAAACCAAATGCTGCACTTGAAAATACGTATTTAACCCGGTACCTAAATGCAAACGGCTATTACACGGCGTCTGGTTACATAAGCTATGCCAAACCCTGGGATAACCGCAGGTACACCCTGATGTTTAACGGCACAGTTGCCTATACCAACAACATTGGTTATATTACCGACATCGCCCCCGGTACCTATACCGAAGCTATGAACAAAAACATCGCAAAGAATTGGACGGTAGCGCCCGGCATACGTTTTCGCACAGATATACCTGACGTAATTGACGCCCAGATTTTAACTAACTACAGTGTCAGTAAAACCGATAACTCCGTGCATAATGAATTTACCAATGCTTCGGCAAACATCCGTACCTGGAACATGGGCCTTAGTGGTAAAAATTACTTTCACAACTGGACGGTAAGCTACGATTACAGCAAGGCTATTAATTATGGCTATGCGCAAAGTATAAACGTCGTCAACCCTAATATTTTAAATATGTACGTTGAACGGCGTTTGATGAAGGGCAATAAAGCCACCATACGCTTTGCTGCATTTGATCTTTTTAACCAAAACACCGGTTTTTCGACGACGACAACCGCAAGCTCCGTAATACAAACCAACAACAACAGGCTGGGGAGGTATTACCTGGCTACGTTTACGCTTAGGCTACAGAAGTTTGCAGGAAGATGATTTATTGCTTCATAATATATTCAGATTTGGCTTGTATTATTGTTCAGAAAATTCAAATATTATCGGAGTTATTAAACTCAATAATAAATGCCGTTTCATGTTAACAACCATTTAAACTAATGCTTTTTAAAGCATCGCAACCCTGATTATTATTTCCGTTACGCCGTAAGCTCTTGAATTACCCAAAAAGGCTTTTACTGTTAATAACCATTTTTACAGCTTTAAGGTTGTTATTTAGCTGCGCTACAGAATTGGGCGCCGACGAGGCTTATTACTGGACCTATGCATTAAAATTGCAATGGAACTATTTTGACCACCCGCCAATTGTAGGCTGGCTGATACGATTAACTACTTTAAACCTTTTAATTCATAATGAACTTTTTGTACGGCTGGGCGCGGTAATTTGCTGCGGCGTTTGCACCTGGCTAATTTTTAAAATCGGCAACGTTATTCATAATGAACGGGCCGGCTGGTTTGTCGCCTTATTATACACTTCGTCTATTTACTGCAGCATCAGAGTGGGTGCGAATATTTTGCCCGACAGCCCCCAAATGATTTTTTGGCTCGCCGGCGTTTTAATCTTAGTAAAAATTACACGCCTGTCAAATTGCAGCCCAAAATCCAATTTACTTTGGTGCCTCTTTGGGCTGACGGCGGGATTGTGCATCATGTGCAAAATTCATGGGTCATTTTTATGGCTTGCTGCGTTGCTTTACCTATTGCTATTCAGCCGTAACTGGCTAAAAAACAGCGGCATTTATTTAGCAGCTATTATTACCCTGGTTATTATATCCCCAATCGTCATCTGGAATATCCAAAATAACTTTATCAGTTACCAGTTTCACAGTAGCCGTGTCAGTCCTGCCGGGTCGGGCATTGACCTGTTGAGGTTTATCAAGGCTATATTACAACAAATCGGTATCTGTAACCCTATCAATTTCTTCCTCATTTGCAGCAGCGGTGTGTGGCTTTACAAAAGGAAAGCTGTGGTTGATAAAAAGGCAATAATCATTATATTATGCTGCAGTCTGCCACTCATTTTAACTGTAATATTTCTCTCTTTATTCAGGGAGACATTTCCGCATTGGAGTGGTCCGGCTTACAGTAGTCTTTTGATATTGCCTGCAATACATTTGGCATCGGCCCCCAAAAACCAAACACGCATCGTTCCAAAAGTGCTTAAATGGGCGTTGGCGTACATGGTATTTATCGGATCATTACAAATTCTGTCCACAAACTTTTTCCCGGGAGCGTTATCAACACAACAAGAGGGACCGAAATTGGGTTCGGGGGACCTTACATTAGATAGCTATGGATGGAAGGATGCGGGCGAAAAAATCGACTCGTTATACCGAAGCGACGTGGCAAAAAATATTATGCCCAATGGCGCTCCTATAATTATCACCAATTGGGATTCGGCCGCGGCTATTGAATTTTACGTAACCAACAAAACAAAGCAGGAAGTAATTGGCATTGGCGACGTTGCTGACCTTCATCAATATTATTGGACCAATAAATATAAAAAACAATTAAGGCGAGGAGACTGCGCTTACTTTATAGTTCCTTCGGAGACATTTTACTTTCGGACGTCAAATTTAGTATACAAAAACTTCGCTGGCCATAACAACCCGTTTGTATTTTATCAATATCGTGGCGGACTACCGTGCAGGCTTATATCTGTTTACAGAATGCTGGGGTACCTGGGAGACCGTTAATGTTTAAATGTATTACATAATATTGCAGCCGGTATTATCGTTATTATTTACAAACCAAAATCTTTTAACGCGCTGTAGCGTTTAACCTTTTAAAACCGTTATAATTTATATTTTCGTTAAATATTTCCGCATTATGATTATAAACCCTACAAATTTTAAAAAAACATTACCCCTTATCTGCGTCGTTGGTTTACTTGGCTTGTTATTTGCCTCGTGCCAAAAAATAACAGTGCCTCCGGTGTCGAATACACCCAGTGCAAAATTAGCGATCACACAAGGTTCACCTGATCAGCCCTTTTTGGATATATCAATAGATAACATATTGGTTAACCAGGCGCCGGTTGAATATGCTACAAGCTCTTCATACATTAGTGTTGCAGCGGGGCCAACCCCCGTAGTTTTCATGAATGACGGCACCGGGAAAACAGTTTTGATGGATACACTTAATTTGGCGCAAAATACCTATTACTCCCTTTTTTTAGCTAATACAACAAGCAAAACCGAAAGTTTTTTATTGACAGATACCCTGAACAAGCCGGCAGCCGGTAATGCCTCATTACGCTTCATTAACCTAAGCCCTGATGCACCCGCAGTTGACCTTGTTGTAACCGGTGGCGCCACACTGGTATCAAACCGGGGATTTAAAGGATTTTCGTCGTTTGCACCTATGGCAGCAGCTAATGGCTATAATTTAGAAGTTCATAAGGCCGGTACAAGTACAGTATTAGCTACCTTTACAAATTTCAACATGAACGCGGGTTTTGTTTATACCATTTGGCTGCACGGTCTTGTTGCCGGCACTACCTCTGCCGATAAACTGGCGCTCGACGTTATTGATAATGCAGCGTTTTTGTAAAAGCGTCTGTTATATCCCTCCCAGGCTTACGAAGTTTTAAAAACTTCGTAAGTTTTCACCCTCTTTCAATTTAGCCATAGTGATAGCCGCATGAAAAAACTTCTTTTGGTTTCAATTAATCGTGCTTTTTAATATCTTGCAACTCAGTTTATTTGCAAGGCTATATAAATCCCCTTCTTGCGCGCTCAACTTATTAATTGTAACGCACTATCAACCAAACTCCTAAAAACTATCAAATGAAATTAAATGTTTTTTTGCTTACGCTGATCATTTCTGCTGTTTTTTCTGTAAATACTTTTGGCCAGGCCACCAAATTAATAGCCGGGCAAACCGTCGAAAAAAAATTACTAAAAGGAGAAGATCACCTTTATACCTTTTTTCTTAAAAAAGGTGAATATGCAACGTTAGTTGTGATGCAAAAAGGTGTGGACCTGGCTGTTGATATCAAAGACCCTTCGGGCAAAAAGCTAAATACGGTAGATTCACCTAACGGCAAACAAGGTCCCGAGCCAGTGTCAATTGAAGCGTTACAAACCGGGAACTATCAATTGAGCATTTACCCAATGCTGGAACAAACTGGCATGAGCGATGCGGAGAAAACCAAATGGGCCGAGGAGGATCAGGGCGACTACGCTATTACTGACATTAAAAAACTTACAATAAAAGAATACGAGCAAAAGTTGGCCAAAATAGCAGCAGACAAAAATGTATTTGCCCAATGGGTAGCCAATAATGCCAACGAAATAAAATCGGTTGATGCCGGTAGCGGTTTTGAAGACCTGCAGGTTTTTAAGTCTGTTTTAAAAGATGTGCGTGTGGTTGGTTTCGGCGAGGCATCGCACGGCACGAGCGAATTTTTCAGGATGAAACACCGGATGCTGGAATTCCTGGTTAAGGAAATGGGCTTTACCTCGTTTTATATTGAGGCCAGTATGAGTCGTTGCCGCTATATTAATAATTATGTATTGACCGGAAAAGGCAACCTGGACACGGCAACAGCAATACAGGGTTTTGTTACCTGGCGGGTAGAGGAAGTCAAAAACATGATTGGCTGGATGCGTCAATATAATGCATCTGTACCGGACGAAAAGAAAGTGAAGTTTTATGGATACGATTTGCAGGTAAACGATGCAGGCTGGAAAGAATTAAAGGCCTTTTACAGTACGGTAAACCCCTCGAAATTGCCACACCTCGACAGTTTACAAAGCAAATTGGATACCGCCGCAAAAATATCAAACAACACCGAGAGGCGAATGGAAGGTGCTAAGCTTTTTAAAGATGCCTATAAACAGTGTTTAACCCTAATGGACGACATGGTGCTGAACCAGGGTCAGTACGCCTATATTACGGATAAACAGGTTTACGACGAAAACGAACTAAACATCAGGCTGATTGTGGAGGAAGTGGAATCGTACCAGGAGGGCTTTAACGACCGGCGCGATTATTACATGGCGCAAAATATTTTATACCTGCTAAATCACGAAAAACCAAATACAAAAGTGATGGTTTGGGCACACAACGGCCATATTCAAAAAAAATTGGGCGATGGTTTTGGCAGCATGGGCGGTTATTTGGCAAATACATTGAAAGATAAATATTATGCCGTTGGCTTTGAATTCTACTCGGGGTCATTCCAAACGCGGAATATGGATATCAATAATAAATCGAAAAACTGGGATGTAATGTCGGTTGGCGAACCGCCGGCGGAATCATTAGCCTGGTATTTTAATAAAGCAGGTAAAACAAAGTTTTTTATTGATTTCAGGAATACAGGGGCTGATAAAGTGGCGATTTTCCCAAATATGTTTAATATGCACTCCTTCGGGTCTATGAATTCGGCAAAATGGCCGCAAATTTTTCCCGATTTGCTGACAAGTTTTGATGGGATGATTTATATTAAGGAATCCACGGCTGCGAAGAATTTAACTACGGTTTATTTGAGGTAAATTGCAATTGGTACTCCGCCAAACTTAGTTTTGAAAACTTCGTAGATTTTACATCCACCGCGTTCGCCACCTATTTTATTTCTCTTAGCGCCTTAATTTTAGATGGCTTTCTTGCGGAATGAATAATACCAAGCACAAATTATTTGTGGCGGAACAATCTTGTAAATGATGTACCATTTAAAGCAAGATTTTTGCCGGTACATTTTTGATTTAGTAGGTATTAAGCTACATTCTTTATATATATGGGGATACTTTTCAATTTTCGAAAATGCTTTAAAAAAAGCATCGCCAACTTTTATAGCGTTCAGAGGCTGATGATTAATGAACGCTATATAGCCTGTTATTTCATCAATATTTTTAACAGCATTTTCCGAAAGCCTTATTTGATAAGTTGTAGCAGCTTTTCGCGTTGGTTTGTCCATTGGCTTTTGGCATCTTCTAAAGAAATAGTTGGCATTAATTCAGCCTGTTTAATCCAATTTACAAACTGATGGTTAGTTAATGGACTGCCTGGCAATGCCGGCGACACCATCCCTGCTGATTCAAATTCTTGTAAACCATCTTTTTTTAGAAATGCAATAACTTCCATTTCTTCCCCAATAAAATCTTCGGGAACAGCAATGGCAAGATTTACCAAACGAGTTTTGGGTACTATAACTTTATGTATCATAATGCTAGTATTTCTTCAATGTTTAAAGTTAGCGATAATTAATAAAAGTGTTGCAAAATCATTTACCCAACAATTTCAATTCCAATTAATTCATTATTATCAAAATCTAAATATATCGACGGTCCAATATATTTCCCTATCAAGTCATTTAGTGAAATCACCTTATCAGATTGACGAGTACCGGGTTCGCGACCGTCTAGATAGATATACCCAACGGCAGGATCGCTTTTACTCACTTTCAACAAAATTTTCTTTTTTTCCATACCAGCAAAGATTTATATTTTAAATCGGACACCAAACTTACGAAGCTTTAAAAACTTCGTAAGTTTTTCCCGGCATCGAAGCAATTTATTTCTTTACCGTAAATCCCAGTTTTTTCAACCCATCCTGAATCTCCGGACAACCCATAAACAGTTTCCATATCAACCCGCTGCGGTAGTTTTCAATCATTACTACAATAGGGCCCTGGTCAATGGCTAAGTGTGTTTTGGCGTACCAGTTATGGCTCTCGCTAAAGCCATCCGCAAAGCCGTATGGTCCCCATATTTTATCACCCAAATCATAATAAAAATGTTTTAATGCCTGCATGGAATATTCCGGTGTGTAGGGAAATGATGATAAGGCAGCTGTCGGCTGTATTACACCCCGGTCATCCTCGGGGCAATGGGCAACGTAGCCTTTAAAGCTATCGCCGGCGGTAAGGCCCCAGCAGTTTTCGCCATAACCTTTGAATTTTTTAGGGTTAGCTATACAATAGGCCCGGTTAATGAGCGTATGATTTTTTGTTTGTTCAGCATAATCAATGCCGTTATCATCTTTCAATCCATTGGGGTTTATCCCCATATAGGTATATTGCTCAAAAAACAACGGACCACCGCCTTCGTAGTTTCCTAAAGGCAGTTTGTAACCATAATAGGTTTTGCCATTCTTCCAGCCGTTGCCTTTTACCCATGAGTTTTCGTACAACTCCTTTGATATGGGATGGTTAGGCGATGACGCCGCAACAATATAGGTAATTAGCGCTTCATCATAGCCAAATACCGGGAAGTTCATATCAAAATCGTTAGCAGGGCTCCAATGCCAGTACAGGTGCTTGTCGTCGCCTTTGCTGTGCCAGTTCCAATCGGCCGAGCCCCACATATCAGCTACCCTGTTACGGAAATATTTTTCGAGCGGAGTATCCCCGTTAAAATACTGGCGGGCGGTGAGCAGGCCCATAAAAAGGTAAGATGTTTCTACGATATCGGCGCCGTCATCCAACCTGCCAAAGGGAATGGTTTTGCCGGTTACGCCGTTCATAAAATGCGGATAAATACCGTGATAGCAGTCAGCTTTTATTAAAAAATCAACAATTTTAACTAATCGTTTTAAGGCTGTGTCGCGGCCTATCCATCCTCTGTTAACGGCAACAACGGTAGACATAATGCCAAATCCGCTGCCGCCAATGGCGCAGGCCTCCGGGCCAAAAGTGCCCTTGCTAAAGTTAGGCTGATCATCGGCTTCGTTAATATAATCCCAGTAATAATTTGCCTTTACCGTATTATCCCGCTCGCGGGCTAAACCACTTACCGGATGACCAAAATCCCAGAAATAACGAAAAGTTTGCCGTTGTACAATATCCAGCAAAACGGAATCCGGGATATTTTTGATGATGCCAACAGGAACTATGGTACTCTTAGCAGCAATATGCGCCTTTTTTACCGGCAACTGGGCAAATAAATTAAAGGCGACCAGCAAAGAAGCCGCCAAAACAGACAAATAACGAAACATAAGGTACAATAATTGGGTTGCACAATTATAAGCAAAAAGGCCCGCTTCTTTCAAAGCAGGCCCCTTTATCATTGTTATTTTTTTGATTCCGCCCCCGATAGCATCGGGACGAAATTCCGACTTCCGAAATAAAAAGCTTTCGCCTTTTACCTTTCGGCTTTCACTTTATTTCCCGTTCCACACATTATTTTTCCTGTCAACATCAGGTAACTGATGATCAGGATCGAGTTCGATGGATTGAATAGCCGAAGTGGATGGATATTTAAACGTCCAAACCCCATTACGTTGCCAAATGTTAACCGGCAGGTGGATGGTTTCTACCGTTCCGTTTGCCTGCGTAATTTTTGCATCAACCGGCATCGCCATTTTTTCTTTATTAACAAAAGTGATTAAGGCGCCGTTCGCAGCGTCATCCTTTACATATTTAACGCCTTGTACAGCCTGATCCAATTTCCAGGTGGTGAAGAACCAGGGTTGGAAAAACCAGTTCAAATCCTCGCCCGAAGCATCGTTCATGGCGCGGAAAAAGTCGTAAGGCAGTGGGTGTTTAAATGCCCAGTGTTTAATATACTCGTGGAAAGCATAATCAAACCTGTCCGGACCAAGTACTACGTTGCGCAGCATATCTAAACCCAAAGCGGTTTTGTTATAATACTGACCATAATCGTTAATAGCCTCAGGAGCTACCATTAACGGGTCCTTTGCCCTGCGCATCAAGCCGGCAATACCGTTTGCCGCACGGCCTTTAGCATTAAAATATTCGCCGTTGTTAAATTTTTCGGTCGAGTATTCGTTGATAAAAGTGTTGAAACCTTCGTCCATCCACATGTATTTACGCTCGTTCGAGCCGACGATCATCGGGAACCAGTTGTGCCCAATTTCGTGGGTAACATCGCCAAAAAGGTTGCCATTTTTTAAGTTGCTCAAGCAAAAAATAGCGCCGGGATATTCCATACCCAATGCCACACCTGATACGTTTACAGCAGAGTTCCATGGATATTCGTAATATTTTTCTGAATAAATTTCCATACTGCGTTTCAGGTACTCGGTTGAGCGGCCCCATGATTCGTTGCCCGAACTTTCAACCGGATAAGCACTCATCGCAATACCCTTACGGCCGGATGGGAAGTTAACCTTAGCAGCATCCCAGATAAACGAAGTTGAAGCACCCCAGGCAATATCGCGGGTATTCTCCATTTTAAAATGCCAGGTTAACGTGCCTTTAAAAGGATGTGTTGCAGCTTGCCCTACTTCATCAGGATTAATGATCATTACGGTTTTGTCGCTTTTGCGTGCTTCGGCCAACCGGCTTTGCTGGGTTGCAGAAAGCACCTGTGCGCCGTTTTGCAAATCGCCCGAGCCAACAACTGTCATGTTTGCGGGTGCGGTTATATAGTAATCAAAATCGCCGTATTCGCAATAAAACTCGCCTAAGCCCATGTAGGGTAAAGTGTTCCAGCCTTCCACGTCGTCATAAACGCACATGCGGGGATACCATTCGGCAATTTCATAAACATAGCCATCTTTAAACTTTTTGCGGCCCATCCTGTCGGCGCCATAAAAAGGGATCGAAAAGCTGTAGTTTACTTTTACCTGTATTTTATCGCCTTTACCACTCATTGGCGTATTTAAACGCAACTGCATACGGGCATCGGTAATAACAGGATCGGTTTTATAGGTTTGACCTTTGTAGGTTACCGAAACCGATTCGATATGGTAACCGCCGCGGCTAAAACCTTTAACGTCAAAGCGGTCGCCCCCTATTGGTACGGTAGCTGCTCCGCGCGAATCGGGTTTAAACAGGTTCTGATCTAATTGCAGCCATAAATAATCCAAATTATCCGGACTGTTATTGGTATAAGATATAGTTACTTCGCCGGTAATGGTTGTATCTTTTGCATCTTCGTTAAGGCTCGCTTTAATTAAATAATCAGCGCGGTTTTGCCAGTAATGTTCACCGGGGGTTCCGTTTGCCGAGCGTGTGCCGGCACCGGTAACCGGCCAGGTAATAGGTCCGAAAACATCAAGGTGGTTATATTGAATAGAATCGGGCGTAGTTTGCGCCGATGCTGTTACAGTGGCAAGGCATAACCCCACGCCGCATAGTAAATAGTTTAATTTTTTACTGAACATTTTTTAGTTTTAATATTAAAGAGGGCGAATCTATTGAAAAAATTATGAATTTGATAATTTGTATGATTGATGATACAATGCGGATAACTACCGTCAAGTCCTATTTGTAATAACACCCAAATTTCGCATATTTATATTTATGTCCCAGTCACCCTTAGAGGGTGATTTTTTTTAATATCTACTGCCATCGCTAATGCGAGTTCTTGCGGTGAAACCAGGTTACTCACCCGCGTAGCGTTCCATTTTTAAATTTCCGGAACACCTTATGCATTATGGAACATGCTGGTTATCAGGGCATTTATTTTACAAATCGCTAAATTTCCGTAAACATCTGATTATCAATATCTATTTGAACTACATTTCAACACCACCGATGTAATTATCTAAAAATCAAGAGTTCCAGGTTTTATCGTCCTGAAAATTTGGTAAGATTGATAATTTTGTGCGTTTTTCTGGTATTGTCGGGGTTGTCACCAACGATCCGGAATGAGAGTCGGGCCCCCATTTAGATGTTGAGTGAACGGAAAACATTACGCGCGTAAATATTAATTGCTTGACAAATAATGTAAAAGGTAATTTACTATTTTTGTAATATGGAAACAGTGATAATGCACCCCAAAACACAGGATCAATTAGATGCGTTAAAAGCCATAGCTAAAGCATTAAAAGTTTCTTTTGAAACCGATAAAGGTTCCACTTATGATCCTGTATTTGTAGCAAAAATATTAGCTGGTGAGAAGGCAAAAAATGAAGGCAAAGAGCCGTTGATTGTTGACGTTGACAATTTATGGAAATAGCCTTACACGAAGATGCCAAATTAGACTTCGAATATTGGTCTAAATCGGGGAATAAAGCAATCCAAAAGAAAATTCAACAACTATTTGTAGATATGAAAGCCCATCCTTTTGAAGGCCTAGGTAAACCAGAACGGCTTAAATACGCACTTTCCGGTAAATGGTCGAGGCGCATTAATGACGAGCATCGGATTGTTTATGATGTTGAAGGTGACTTTATAAACGTCTATTCTTTAAGGGGGCATTATTAGCCAATGTTTACTTTGCGTATGTCAATATTGTTGTCTGTGTTAAGGTTGTCGCCAACAGTCTATTATAGAAGTCAAAAAAAAATTCGGCGGTTGCGATGAAATCGAAACATGTATTTTGTGACAATTGCGGAGTAGGACGCTGATGTTAAACCATATTTTATATTGAAATGACGACAACGAGAAAAATATTAATCGGCGCTGTTGGCGTGATTTGTTTTTTTGTTATTACCAATCCATCTATAAGGTCTTTTAAAGAGCATCAAGGTAAATCAAGCCTTGCCGGGCTTGTCAGAAAATACGACTTCTTTATATTCAGCATATATTATGATCGAGCAAATTATTTGGGTATTGCCGGAAACTTTTTTCAAATTAAAGAAAGTGACATAATCGTAAAGACTGACTATTCAAAAACTCATTTGGTGAAAGTGGATTCCCCAGCTACTCTTGACAGGAATAATAATATGAGTAATGGCATTGATCTTTTCTCTAAAGACTCAACAACTCATTATGTACCTAATGCTAAAATTGATAGTGAACTTGATGCTTATATAAAAAAACACCCAATCAAAAAGAAATAACGATGGATGAGCTCGAAGAAAAAATCATATCGCTGCTTAAAGCAAAAAAAGAAAGTGGCGAAGAGAAAAATCTCACAGAAAATGATTTAAGAGGAATACAGTACGGATGGACCGACAAGGATTCTCCTTTTATTTCAGAAACTATCGCGAGGAAAATATCACCCCAAACTCTTAAAGAGGTTTACCATCTGTTCCCGAAAGTATAATAAACCCCTATTTTCATCTTGAATAAATTAAAATACATATCGTCGCTAATAACCTGTCAGAACCCCTATAACAATGTGTTTTTTCACTTACCGACACAGGGTTCCAAAGCTATCGGCAATGAAGACAAGTGGAATCCACTAATAAAACCTAGCGGTACGAGTAATCATCTAAGCATTCTCGGTGGACCTTGGTATCCACTGCCATCCTCTAACGCAGCCGTTTCATGCAAAAATTCCCAACGATTCGTTTATTTATTTTGTAAAACTTTCCCAAAATCTCATTAGGCTACCTTAAAATGCCTCATTTATCGCCACTTTTGCCTTACAAACACTTACTATGAATCATCTCGCTAATTCCACCTCGCCATACTTGCTGCAACACGCCAATAACCCCGTTGACTGGTATCCATGGGGACCCGAAGGTTTGCAAAGAGCCAAAGACGAAAATAAACTGATATTGGTTAGCATCGGCTACTCGGCCTGCCACTGGTGCCATGTAATGGAGCACGAAAGCTTTGAGGACGAAAAAGTAGCTGCCGTAATGAACGAATATTTCATCTGCATCAAAGTTGACCGTGAAGAACGCCCGGATGTTGACCAGGTGTACATGAGCGCTATACAACTCATGAGCGGCCGCGGCGGCTGGCCCTTAAACTGCATCTGCCTGCCCGATCAGCGACCCATTTATGGTGGCACTTATTTCCGTAAAAACGAGTGGACCAGCTTGCTTTTTAATCTTGCTGATTTTTACAAACAAAAACCCGAAGAGGCTGAAGAATATGCTGCCCGCCTTACCGAAGGCATTCAACAATATGAATCGGTTCCCTTTGTTAAGGAGCAGCCCACGTATACCAAAAATGACCTGGAACGAATCATCACCGCCTGGAAAGGATATTTTGATAAAAACGAGGGAGGTATGGGCACTGCGCCCAAGTTCCCCATGCCCAATAACTGGCAATGTTTAATGCGCTATGCCCATTTGGCCAATGACGAAGTTGCAGCAAAAGCAGTAAAGCTAACTCTGCACAAAATGGCATTCGGGGGAATTTATGATCATGTTGGCGGCGGCTTTGCGCGGTATTCGGTTGACGGGTTGTGGCATGTGCCGCACTTTGAAAAAATGCTGTATGATAATGCGCAGTTAATTAGCCTGTATGCCGAAGCGTATACCTGGAATCCTGATCAGCTATATCAAAAAGTTGTGGATGAGATCATCAGTTTTACCTTGCGGGAACTAACATCGCCTGATTTTGGATTTTACTCGGCGCTTGATGCCGACAGTGAAGGCAAGGAAGGCAAGTTTTATATTTTTGCTAAAACCGAAATCGAAGAAATATTAGGCGACGATGCGGAAGTGTTTTGCATCTATTATCGCATTACCGATGATGGTAACTGGGAGGAAGAACGGTCAAATGTGCTGTTTCGCCGCGAGAGTGATGACAATTTGGCAAAAAAGTTAGGTTTGCCTGTTGATGAACTATTAGAAAAAGTCGAAACATCCCGCCAAAAAGTATTTGAAGCCCGCAGTCACCGTGTTAGACCGGGGTTAGATAATAAGATATTGGCATCGTGGAATGGTTTGATGCTAAAAGGGCTTTGCGATGCCTATCGCGCGTTTAATAAGCCGGAATATTTGGAAGTGGCGCTAAAGAACGCCGGGTTTATTTTGGATAACCTGGTGACTTTAGGTGGCAGGTTGAATCGCATATACGCCTCACCTAAATCCTCTCCAAAGGAGAGGACTTTAAACAGCCCCCCTCTCCTTTGGAGAGGGGTTGGGGGTGAGGCGTTTACCAACCAGGTTGTGGCCTTCCTGGATGATTACGCCAACCTCATCGATGCTTTCATCGCCTTATATGAAGTAACCTTTGATGAACAATGGCTTGCACAAGCCAAAAAGCTTAGCAACCAGGCCATCAAACACTATTACAACCAGGAAAACGGCATCTTCTTTTACACCGCCGAAGATGATGAACAATTAATTGCCAGAAAGTCAGAAATTATGGACGGGGTGATACCAGCTTCTAACTCGGTTATGGCCCGAAATCTTAAAAAACTGGGCTTATTATTCGATAATGAGCAGTACCTGGAAATATCGGCTCAATTATTGAGAAACATTTTTCCGCATCTGGCGCGATATGGTTCGTCCTATTCAAACTGGATCATGTTATTAACAGAAGAGGTTTTCGGTACGTACGAAATAGCTATAGCAGGAGAACAGGCTGAAGGCTTCCGCCGGCAAATGGAAAATAATTACATCCCCAACAAAATAATGTTGGGCGGTAAAAAAGGAAGTTTACCTTTGCTGCAGGATAAATTTGGCGCTGAAACACAAATATTTATTTGTAAAGATAAAACTTGCGGGCTGCCTGCTAACACTATTGAAGATGCGTTAAAAGAACTGAACCGGGAGTAGAAAGCCTACTATGCTATCGAACGTCCGCTATGTCATTTCGAACGAAGTGAGAAAACTTTTGAGACATACAAATCGAACAATGCATAACAAACTATACGGAGCTTGCAATGGATGGCGCTTAAGCAAAGATTGTAAAGTTTTCTCACTGCGTTCGAAATGACATGGCTTTTTAAATCACTGTAATCAAAAATAATCACTGTAATCCCCATAAATAAAAATAAGAACGATAATAATGAAGATTAATCCCCAACACGTAGTGTCACTAACTTACGATTTGTATGTTGACCAGGAAGGTGCCGAAGTTTTAGCCGAAAGTGCAACTGAAGAGCAGCCGCTTACTTTTTTATATGGCGCAGGACAAATGCTGCCAAAATTCGAGGAAAATTTAAGCGCCCTTTCAACAGGTGATGCTTACGATTTCCATTTATCAGCCGAAGACGCTTACGGCGAATACGACGAAGAAGCCGTAGCCAATCTACCTTTAGATATGTTTAAAGAATCGGGCACACCCGAAATCGGCAGCATATTACCTTTGCAGGATAATCATGGCAACCGTTTTCAGGGCCAGGTAGTATCAGTTGCCGAAGATTCGGTAATTGTTGATCTTAACCACCCTATGGCCGGCCAGGAGCTACATTTTAAAGGCAATATTATCAATGTTCGACCGGCTACGCCAGAGGAACTATCGCATGGACATGCACATGGTGCGGATGGACATCATGCGCACTAAGTAAAAAATTAGTAGAGGCGCGATGCATCGCGTCTCCCACATGCAGGTAACGACATAAATGCAAGTGCATTAATTGATACGTATGGTGGGAGACGCGAAGCATCGCGTGTTTACGAAATTAACTATTCTTTAACGTCGACCCCCTCACCATTAATTTCGGTTTGATACTGATAATTTTCGGTATCACCACTGTATCATTATTTTCCATTTCCTGAAAATACAAATTGGCTACGGTTTTACCCATGTACACGCTAAACTGATCAATTGTGGTGATGGATGGGCTGGTTATTTCGGTAAATGCTTCGTTGGAGTAACCGCAAATACCCAACTCGGATGGCACTTTAATCGCCAGATCGTTCGCTACTTCCAATACACCGAGGGCCGAAAAATCGGAGGTGGAAGCAAATATAGCATCTGGCAAATCGGTTAGGCTTAGCAGTTTGCGGGTTGCTTCGGCGCCCAGTTCTTTTGTCCAGGCGTTGGCGATGATAAACTCCTCTCTGATGGGCATATTATATTTTTTGAGCGCATTCAGATACCCCTCCTTTCGCTGCCTGAAAATATTTAGGTTTTGCGGTCCTTCTAACAAGGCAATTTTCTTGTAGCCCTGTTCAATCATGTGGCAAACGGCTTCAAACGATGCCTGTTCATTATCATTTATTACTTTCAGCGTTTCTAACTCATCAGCCACGCGGTCAAATTGGATGAGTTGAATTCCCTGATCGAGCACATTTTGCAGGTGCTGGTAGTCGTTACTATCTACCGATACCGAAATCACGATGCAATCCACATGCTGATTGATCAGGGTGTTTACACATTTTATCTCCTTTTCGTGCGATTCGTTCGACTGGCAAATAATTAAATTATAGTTTTTTTGATAGGTAGCTTCTTCAATTCCGGCAATAACATTCGAAAAAAAGTTCTGATTAATACGCGGAACAACTACGCCAATGGTTTTTGTTTGCCCCTTACGCAGGTTTGATGCCAGGGTATTGCGCTTATAATTGAGTTCCTCGGCCGTTTTAAGGATCAGCTTTTTGGTAGCCTCATTTACATAACTGCTGTTATTTAGCGCTCTGGATACAGAAGAAGCGGTAATATTCAGCTTTTCGGCAATGTCATAAATGGTGGTGCGTTTCTTTCCTCTCATATAGATTGTAAATATGACAAAATAAATTTCGACAATCGATTGCAATTTGAAAAAATAATTTAATTTCGTTGCGTTAAAAGTTCAAATTGTAAACCAATACGTCTTTCGTACAAACTATTATATAAAGCATGTTATTATTAGGCATTGATATAGGCACCTCGTCCATAAAAGCGTCCATTGTTGATGCGGCTACTCAAAAAGTAGTAGCATCGGCACAATACCCCGATGAGGAATCGCCCATCATTGCGGTACACCCCGGCTGGGCCGAACAATCGCCCGATATGTGGTGGGAGCATACCCAAAAAGCTATTGAAATGTGCCATAGCACAGCAAAATACAGCCCTGCCGATATTGCAGCCATTGGCATTGCCTATCAAATGCATGGCTTGGTGCTGGTGGATAAACACCAAAACGTACTGCGTAACAGCATTATATGGTGCGATAGTCGCGCGGTTGAAATTGGCGACGAAGCATTTGAGGCTATTGGTCCCGAGCATTGTTTATCGCACCTGTTAAATTCGCCCGGCAACTTTACCGCATCCAAATTAGCCTGGGTAAAAAAGAACGAGCCCGAAATTTATGCCCAAATTGATAAATTTATGCTTCCCGGCGATTTTATCAGCATGAAACTGACCGGCGAAATCACCACTTCTATAGCATCTTTATCCGAAGGCGTTTTTTTTGACTTTAAAAACAATCGATTGTCGAAAGATATAATCGACTATTTTGGCTTCGACGAGTCTCTGTTTCCTGAAATTAAACCAGTATTTTCCGAACATGGCGGACTTAGGGTAGCTATAGCACAAAAATTACAGTTAAAGCCCGGTATCCCGGTTACCTACAAAGCCGGCGACCAGCCGAATAATGCACTCTCGTTAAATGTTTTAAACCCCGGCGAGGTTGCCGCAACGGCAGGCACCTCGGGCGTTATTTATGGCGTAAGTGACCAATTGGCTTATGACCCGCAATCGCGGGTAAACACATTTGCGCACGTAAACTATACCGAAGAACAACGCCGGTTAGGTATATTGCTTTGCATCAACGGTACGGGCAGCCTAAACCGCTGGGCCAAAAACGCGTTCGGCAGTACGTTAAACTACCTGCAAATGAATAACGAAGCCAGCACGGCTCCTATTGGCAGCGATGGCCTGTTTGTATTGCCGTTCGGCAACGGTGCCGAGCGTATGCTGAACAACAAGCAAATTGGCGCCCATTTCCACAATATCGATTTAAACTTACATACCCGTGCACACTTGTTAAGGGCGGTTCAGGAAGGGATTGCCTTCTCGTTCCGCTACGGGTTGGATATTATGCGTTCCAACGGAATGAATCCAACCGTAATCAGGGCCGGTAAGAACAACCTGTTTTTAAGCGAGCTGTTTACCGAATCGTTTGTAAACATAACCGGTGTACCCGTTGAACTTTATAAAAATGACGGCAGTGCCGGCGCGGCGTTAGGTGCAGGCATAGGGGCAAAAATATTCGCCTCTCCTGCCGAAGCATTTGAATTTATGCATCCGGTACAATTGGTTGAACCAACGCACCGGGATTTGGAGTGGCCTTACCAGGAATGGAAAATATTGTTGGAAAGGCAATTAGCGGGGTAGCGCAATGCTGCCCTTTTGCAAGTAACCCGCCATGTCATTTCGAACGCAATGAGAAAACTTTACAAACATGCGTAGCGAATGTGCGCGGCAGGCTACATGACGCAAAAGATCTCTCAATGCGTTTATAATGACATCAGAGGGAGCAAAATCACCGTAACAAAAAGATAATCACTGTAATCCAAAAAAAATAAAAATAAATAATATAACATCATGAGTATCATCACAGGCGACAAAGAATTTTTTAAAGGCATAGGCCAAATAAAATACGAAGGGCTACAATCAGACAACCCGCTGGCATTCCGCTGGTACGACGAGAACCGCGTTGTTGCGGGTAAAACCATGAAAGAGCATTTGCGCTTTGCATGCGCCTACTGGCATTCGTTCTGCGGCAACGGCGCCGATCCGTTTGGCGAGGCTACCCACATTTTTCCATGGAATGAAAAAAGCGATGCCGTTGAACGTGCAAAAGACAAAATGGATGCTGCGTTTGAGTTCATCACCAAAATGAACATGGAATATTATTGCTTCCACGATGTTGACGTGGTTGACTATACCAACGACATTAAAGAAAACGACCGCCGCTTACAGGCGCTGGTTGAATATGCTAAACAAAAACAAGCCGCCAGCGGTGTAAAACTACTTTGGGGTACTGCCAACCTGTTTAGCAACCGCAGGTATATGAACGGTGCGGCTACCAATCCTGATTTTCATGTGTTGAGCCATGGGGCTGCACAGGTGAAAGCTGCATTGGATGCTACAATCGCTTTAGGTGGTGAGAATTATGTGTTCTGGGGTGGCCGCGAAGGCTATATGTCGCTGTTGAATACCAACATGAAACGCGAACAGGAACATTTGGCCAAATTCCTTCATGCATCTAAAGATTACGCCCGCAAACAAGGCTTTAAAGGCACTTTCTTTATCGAACCAAAACCATGCGAGCCTACCAAGCATCAATATGATTACGATGCTGCAACCGTTTTAGGCTTCTTGCAGAAATACGATTTAATCAACGATTTTAAATTAAACCTGGAAGTAAACCACGCTACCTTAGCCGGTCACACTTTCCAGCACGATTTACAGGTAGCTGCTGATGCCGGTATTTTAGGTTCGATAGATGCCAACCGTGGTGACATCCAAAACGGGTGGGATACCGACCAGTTCCCGTATGACGTTACCGAAGTAACCGAATACATGCTGATTATATTGGAAGCTGGCGGTTTCGGCGGTGGAGGTATCAACTTTGATGCTAAAATTCGCCGTAACTCAACCGATCCGGCTGATTTATTCTACGCACACGTTGGCGGTATGGACGTGTTTGCCCGCGCATTGGTAACGGCTGATAATATCCTTCAAAAATCAGAATACAAAAAACTGCGCAGCGACAGGTATTCATCGTACGATAGCGGTAAAGGAAAGGACTTTGAGGACGGAAAACTGACCCTGGAAGACTTACGCGCGTATGCCATTGAAAACGGCGAACCGAAAGTAACCAGCGGAAAACAAGAATATATAGAAAATTTGATAAACAGATATATATAACCTATAATTGTCAAACCAACAAATTAAAATTAAACTATAATTATGAGACAATTATCTTACGGCGATTACATAGTATTCTTTATATACTTTGTAATTGTCGCATCCTACGGCTTAATCGTTTATCGCCGGAAAAAAATTGCAAGCGTTTCCCAATCAAAGGACTATTTTTTAGCAGAAGGTTCACTTACCTGGTGGGCCATTGGCGCGTCATTAATTGCGTCGAATATATCTGCCGAGCAAATGGTTGCCATGAGCAGCAACGGGTTTACAATGGGCCTGGCCATATCAACCTACGAATGGATGGCTGCGCTTACATTGGTCATTGTAGCCGTGTTTTTCATCCCGGTTTATCTTAAGAATAAGATATTTACGATGCCGCAGTTTTTACATCAACGGTACAATAGTACAGTTGCCATGATTATGGCGGTGTTTTGGTTATTACTTTACGTAATTGTAAATCTTACCTCCATACTTTATCTGGGCGCAATTGCTATCCATGGAATATCCGGTGTTGATTTTAATGTTTGTATTGGCTTACTGGCTGTTTTTGCAATAATTATTACCCTTGGCGGGATGAAAGTTATTGGCTATACCGACGTTATACAGGTATTTTTCCTGATATTAGGTGGCCTTGTAACTACCTACATAGCCGTTAACCTGGTATCAACTCATTATGGGCAAAGCGGATTTGGCAGTGGTTTATCTATTATGTACAATCAATTTCATGATCACTTTCACATGATCCTGAAAAAAGACAATGCCAGTTATGGCGACCTGCCGGGATTAACCGTGTTAATTGGCGGTATGTGGATAGTTAATTTAAATTATTGGGGATGTAATCAATATATTACACAACGTGCGCTGGGTGCCGATCTGCCAACAGCACGCGGTGGCATTTTATTCGCTGCATTTTTGAAGCTTTTAATGCCGATGATTGTGGTATTGCCCGGAATTGCTGCTTTTGTTTTATACAAACAAAACGTGTTTAACAGCGATATGACCAGCAGTATTACCAATAATCATGACAATGCTTATCCTGTTCTGCTAAACTTACTGCCGAGCGGGATAAAAGGCTTGGCATTTGCTGCATTAACAGCTGCCGTTGTAGCATCGTTAGCCGGTAAAGCAAATAGTATAGCAACCATATTTACGCTTGATATTTACAAAAAGAAAATTAACCCCGGAGCGTCAGAAACTAAATTGGTTTCGGTAGGTAAAATCGCGGTTGTAGTGGCTATGATACTTGGGGTAGTTATTTCACCATTTTTGGGAATAGATAAAAAAGGCGGCTTCCAGTTTATACAGGAATATACAGGCTTTGTATCTCCCGGGATTTTTGCAATGTTTATTTTAGGATTTTTCTGGAAAAAAGCATCCTCAAATGCGGCCATGTTTGCTACAATAGGCGGCTTTATTTTCTCGGTATTCTTTAAATTTTTGCCGAAGATGACCGACCTCTCCTACCTGGCGTCATCTGGTTTTTCTTATAAAAATGCCGATAGTGGTCTTTACGAAATCCCTTTTCTTGACCGGATGGGGTTTGTTTTCGTAATCTGTATTGTGGGTATGATTGTAATCAGTTTAATTGACCATGCACGCGGTAAAGCAACGCATGGATTAGAAATTGATGCTAAAATGTTCCGTACCACCAATGGTTTTGCAGTAGGCGCATTGCTTATTTGCGGAATACTGGCAGCTTTATATACCGTGTTTTGGTAGCAATTGGTTATTGATCATAAAAAAAGCGTTGGGTTTAAAATCCAACGCTTTTTTTGTGATAAAATGTCATTTGAAAAGCAAATGAGAATTGATCTGAGAGATCAGGAATGAACAATTTACTAATCCTTTTCACTTTTCTTTTTAAATTCATCTAACTGAACCACATCCAACCAATCTTTTGCCCGGTGCGTTAGGACTTTCATTTTTCTCAAATAGTCAAAATCAACTACTCTCAAAACAACTCCATTACCAATATCGTGTTTTATCGCATGGTTTTCAGCATCGTCAAAATTGATGTTCGGGTGAACTATTGTTAAGCAATCTATTGTAAAAGGAGGTTCGCCTATTTCACATTTAAAGAAAGTTGTGAAATCTTCCTTTTTGTATTCAGAAATTTCTTCATCGGTATACCCTAAATCAAGCAGTACTTTATAAAAAACATCACGATTTTCGTTAGTTGGCGCAAGCCAAATATCCATATCCTGCGTATTGCGAGACACTCCGTGAAAATTTACGGCAAGGCCGCCAATTAACATATACCTTACCTCCCTGTGTTGCATAGCAGCGAGAAATGCCACAAAAAACTCGTCTCCAATATCAAATTGCATCGTGCGAACGGTATATCTTAAATATCTTGCCCTTTGGAAAGGATTGTTTACGAAAATTGACGAAAGTTCGTAGTTTGAAATAATACCTCAACCGCTCCGAATACGATAAACCCGCAAAAAACTTTATGCGTTCGTCATTGTCTTCCTCCCAGGTGGTATTAAATTTAATGCGCTTCATATTAGTTATCAACGGTTATAAATAGCTGCAAGAGTTATAAAGTTTTAAAATTTCGGTTGATAAACTGATGTCAACGTCTTAAACCTTTATAATAGCAAGTGAAACTTTTTCAACTCTTACAACATCTTCAACCTTCCACAACTTCTCCAACCTCTTTGGCAACCCCCGGCTTCCCGTTCTTAAATGCTTTCCTCGGTTTCAAGCCCAGCAATTCAAACATGGCCATATCTGTATCAAATGATGGATTTGGCGTGGTCAGTAATTTTTCGCCGGCAAAAATAGAGTTTGCGCCGGCCATAAAACAAAAAGCCTGTTCAACCACACTCATTTCGGTGCGGCCGGCTGAAAGGCGCACTACAGTTTTTGGCATAATAATGCGTGTCGTAGCTATCATCCGTACCATATCCCAAATGGATACCCTTGGCTGATCGGCCATTGGCGTGCCCTTAACGGGAACCAACGCATTGATAGGCACTGATTCAGGGTGTTTGGGCAAATTTGATAATGTTTTCAGCATAGATATACGATCAGCTACCGTTTCGCCCAGGCCGATTATGCCGCCGCTGCAAACGGTAATTTTCGCTTTGCGCACATGCTCCAGTGTTTTTAAACGATCATCATAAGTACGGGTGGTGATGATCCGTTTGTAATCTTCTTCGGATGTATCGAGGTTATGGTTATAGGCATACAAACCGGCATCGGCCAGGCGCTGGGCCTGGTGTTCGTTCAGCATGCCTAATGTGCAGCAAACTTCCATATCCATAGCATTAACAGCGGTTACCATTTCAATCACCTTGTCGAAATCGCGGTTATCGCGTACTTCGCGCCATGCTGCACCCATACAAAGGCGCGATGCGCCGCCATCTTTGGCTTTTTGCGCCGCCATAATTACTTCGTTCATCGGCATAATGGCATGCACATCAACCCCTGTATTATAACGCGCCGCCTGGGGGCAATACGCGCAATCCTCCGGGCATCCGCCGGTCTTTATCGATATCAATGAGCTGATCTGTACTTCTGAATAATCCTTATTTTCGCGATGTACGGTTGCTGCTTCGTAAACCAAATCCAGTAATGGGCGGTGGTATATTTCAGCTATCTCTTCCTTTGTCCAGTTATGTCTAACTTCAGTCATTCTGTTATGTTTATTATATATATAAATCGTAAAGTTCGTAAAGATTTGACAACTTTTAAAAAGTTGTCAAATCTATTCCATTGTTAATGTTTCAATAAAAGTTTGGTGGCAAACCACAACGGCAGTAAAAATCCCGCGCAATCCGTAAATGTGGTAATGATGATAGATGATGCCACAGCCGGGTCAATACCCACTCTTTTTAAAACTAACGGTATCGAGGCTCCTGTTAAGCCTGCTACAATGAGGTTGCCGGTCATTGCTAAAAACAACACCAGGCCCAGCATGGGGTTGCTGTCATAAAACAGCGCTATTACAAAAACTATCAGCCCGTTGGCAGCGCCGTTTAGTAATCCTACCAGAAACTCTTTTAATACCGTATTATACGCTTGTTTATCGGTTAGATCACTCAGCGAGATACGCCTTACAGTTACTGCCAGCGCCTGCGTGGCGGCGTTGCCTCCCATACCGGCAATGATCGTCATGTATGCCGCCAGAATAGGCAATTTTTCGACGGTTGCATCAAAATGCCGGATAACCGAAGCTGCTAAATAAGCAGTACCCAGGTTAATAACCAGCCAGGGAAGGCGGCTTTTTACGGCTTCTTTCCAGTTACCGCTCAACTCTTCGTCTTCGGATACACCGGATATCTTCAGGATGTCCTCGGTACTTTCCTGCTCCATTACGTCCATGATGTCATCGACCGTAACACGACCGAGGAGCTTCATATTGTCATCAACAACAGGGATAGTAGTTAAGTTATATTGAGATATCAGGCCGGCTACGTCTTCCTGATCCAGATCGGCCTTAACGTATACAAAATCGGTGTTTACCAAATCGCGCACATGGGCATCGGCTTTGGCTTTGATGATGGATTTTACGGATAAAATCCCGAGCAAAATATCATAGTCGTCCACCACGTAAATGGTGTAAAACTCTTCCATTTCTTCGCTTTGGCGGATAATCTCGTCCAGCGCGTCTTTTTTATCAAGGTTAATATTTACCTTGATAATTTCGGAGTTCATCAAACCACCTGCGGTATCCTCATCGTATTTTAACAGCGCGCGGATACTGTCGGCATCGTCCTGGTCAATGTCGCCCAATATTTCTTTCTGCTCATCTTCGTCAAGCTGCGAAATAATATCGGTGGCATCATCATAATCCAGCTCCTCCACAATCTCCGATCGTTTTTCGGGATGCAGGTTAATCAACAACTCCCCCGGACGATGTTCCTCATCCATTTCCGAAATCACTTCCGATGCGATGTCGGTCGGCAGGATATTGATGATTCTTTCTTTAGCTTCCTGCGGCAGTCGTTCAAATAGCTCTAAACCAGCGTCATCACCCTCAAGCGCCGTTTCGAAGCGCGCCAGGTCGGTTTTATCAATTTCAAACGATTGCATACGCGCCTAAAATACGCATTTATTTATTGGAATTTTCCACCCTACAAACTAAAATCATACTTCACCCCTACCCCAACCAGCTTATTTAATTTCGCCAGCGTTTGATTAACCTGTGTCTTCCGGATGGATACTTGTACAGTGCAGCTATTATCAAACGATTGATGTATCACACCCAAATTTTCCTCCTTTATCAGCCGCATTATATCATTCATCAGCAAATAATCAAAAGCTATAGTATAAACGTCGTTCGCGGTTTTTTCTAAAATCACGGCGATTTTTAAAGCTTCTTCCGTTGCTGCTTTATAGGCATTAATTAATCCGGGCACACCCAACAAGGTTCCGCCAAAATAGCGGACAACAACCACGGCAATATTGGTTAAATCGCGCGACAGCAGCGTGTTTAATATCGGGCGGCCGGCGGTTCCGGAAGGTTCACCATCGTCACTAACTCTGAAAACAGAACGGTCAATAGTTAAACGCATGGCCCAGCAATGATGATTTGCTTTGGGATGCTGGCTTTTTAAAATGGTAAGGTGTTGCCTCAGATCACTTTCTCCGGCAACCGGATAGGCGAAAGCCAAAAACTTACTGCCCCGGTCGCGAAAAATGCCTTCGGCAGGTTTTGCAATAGTGCGGTAAGTATCGTCAAATAACATTAAAAAATATGGGAGAACAGGTGTGTAAAATAATCGGCATAAAAATTAATAGTAATGGCAATAACGGCCAGTAAGATACCAGCTTTGTTCATCATACTTAGTTTTTCTTTAAATATAAAGATACCTATCAGCGTGCCTAAAACTATTACCCCGATATTTACCGACGAAAAAAACGGTTGAGGGTGATTTGGCTAAAACCTGGTGCGCCTTTATATAAAACAGGATATTGGCAAAGTTAGTCACACCCAACGCCCAGCCAATTAAAATATGCGGCCATGAAAATTTCATTTTTTTGGTAAATACCTGGTAAAACAGCCCCGCCAGCGAAAGAATAAATGCCAGCGAATAGACTATAAAAAGCGAGGTGCCGTTTGATACGTCTTTAAATACGGCAACTTGTTTAAACAAAACATCAATAATACCCATCCCCAAAAAAACAGTTAACAGGTATACCCAGCTATTGGCCGGCACCCGCTTGCCGGCAATTTGCCTTTGCCAGGGTATAGAACATACAATTGCTCCAAAACCGATAACAATACCGATGATTTTGACGGCAGAAGTTGTTTCGCCAAAAATAAAAAAGGCCGCTAAAACAGGAATAAATAGCGATAACCGCTGGGCCACATCCGTGCGTACAATGCCGGTAATCTTTACCGAGGCGGCAATAACAATAAACAGCAGCGGCAGCAACAAACCAAGCAAGCAATACAAAACAAAGGGCGCCTGTTGCAGGTGATCAAACTTTGGTTTTAAAAATACCCAGGTCAGCAAAATGGCCATTGAATAGTTCCATGTAATGGCCTGGTAAACGTCGATATGGTACCGTTTGGCCAGTTTTAACATCACTGAAACGACAACACTAAAGCAAACACTTAGAAAAACGTATATCATTCGTATGGTTTAAGTTTGGTTCTGT
>Ga0206947_1005_pt1 | contig 89278 bp, 77 predicted proteins | sample Alteio_BWOrgHeat_3_FD_153239 | JGI IMG/M metagenome (GOLD analysis project Ga0206947, IMG submission 153239) | Enriched cells from forest soil in Barre Woods Harvard Forest LTER site, Petersham, Massachusetts, United States -... | ecosystem: Environmental > Terrestrial > Soil > Temperate forest > O...
GATTCGCCAATTGGCGGACCGAATTCCGAAATTATAACAATAGTCTTACCGGTTCTTCCAGCAACGATTTTAACGTTTGCAGGAATGAAGCGCCAGTTGCGCCATCAACCACGCGGTGGTCGCAGCTTAGGGTTACTTTCATTACATTGCCTGGTACTACGGCGCCGTTTTTAACAACAGGCACCTGTTGTATACCGGCTACAGCCAGGATACATGCATTTGGCGTATTGATAATGGCGGTAAACTCGTCGACACCAAACATACCTAAGTTTGATATGGTGAAAGTTGAACCTTCCATTTCGTTAGGCTGTAATTTTTTCGATTTTGCTTTTCCTGCAAAGTCTTTAACCTCGGCACTGATGCGGCTTAACGATTTGCCATCCGCAAATTTAATAACCGGAACCAGCAAACCTTCGTCAACCGCTACGGCAACGCCAATGTTTACATGCTCGTTAAAACGTATTTTATCGCCCTGGAACGATGAGTTAATAGCCGGGTGCTGTTTTAAGGCAACAGCGCAAGCTTTTAACACAAAATCGTTAAACGATATTTTCACAGGGGCTACTTCGTTAATACGGGTACGGGCAGCAATAGCCTGATCCATATCAATGCTCATGGTTACATAAAAATGCGGTGCGGTAAACAAGCTTTCGGATAAACGACGGCTGATGGCTTTGCGCATTTGGCTAACCGGTTTCTCGGTAAATTTCTCTTCGCCTGTGTATGGAGGCAGAGGAGCAGGAGCCGGTTTTGCCGGAGCCTGAGGAGCAGCTGTAGTGGTTTCAGCAGGTACGGCCGGAGCAGCAGCAGCTTTCGCAGCCGGAACATATTCCTCAACGTCCTTCTTAATAATACGACCACCTTCGGCGCTACCTTTTATCAGGGTAAGGCTAATACCACGTTCCTTAGCTATTTTACGGGCAAGCGGCGATGCTTTAATGCGGCTTTCGTCGGCTTCTTCGGTGTCAGTTGCGGCTTCTTCGCTGCTGGTGCTACTTTCCGCTGCTGCTACTTCAGTACTTTCAGTAGCAGTTGCGACTGGCGCATCGTCATCCAATAACGCAGTAATATCAGTACCGGCTTTACCCACAATGGCAATAATGCCGTTAACAGGGGCAGCTTCACCTTCTTTAGGGCCTATATATAAAAGGGTGCCGGCTTCGTAGCCTACCACTTCCATAGTAGCCTTGTCGGTTTCCACGTCGGCCAACGAATCGTCTGATTTTACAGTATCGCCTACTTTAAAATTCCATTTATTAATAACACCCTCGGTCATGGTGTCGCTAAGTGCAGGCATACGTATTACGGTAGCCGGGATGCTTGCTTTATCAACCTTTGGTTTAGCTTCAACTGCTTCCTGAGGTTTTTTATCTTCGGCAACTTTAGCAGTTTTGCCTTTAGCAGGAACTGTAGTTTCTGCAGCTACAGCCTCCTTAGGTGCCGCAGCTCCACCAGCCGCAATGGCAGCTTTGTAGTCTTCGCCGGCAGCGCCTAAAACGGCGATGATCGCGTCAACCGGAACGGCCTGGCCTTCTTCAACACCGATATAAAGCAGTGTGCCGTCCTGATAAGATTCAAAATCCATCGTGGCTTTGTCAGTTTCAATCTCGGCCAGTACATCGCCCGATTTTACCTTGTCGCCCACTTTTTTATGCCACTTTGCCAATACCCCTTCGGTCATGGTATCGCTCATTTTGGGCATTTTAACTAATTCGGCCATATTATGCTTGATGAATAGTTCTTTAAAAATTCAGTATAAATATATATTATTAGTCCCTGATGTAAGGATAATCTTTTTGCGTATACACATCAGTATATAATTCTGATGCTTCCGGCCATGGCGATTCTTCGGCAAATTTTACCGATGCATCCACTTCAGCCTTCACTTTTGCGTCAATTTCTTCAAACCATTTGGCATCAGCGTATCCTTCTGTCTCAATGATGTGTTTGGTCCACTCAATTGGGTCTTTGGCTTTATAAGCCTCCAACTCTTCCTTGGTGCGGTATTTTTGCGGATCGGACATCGAGTGACCTTTGTAACGATAGGTACGCATTTCCAGGAAAGTAGGTCCTTCGCCGGCGCGTGCACGCTGAATGGCTTCGTCCATTGCTTTGTGTACAGCTGCGGGGTCCATACCGTCAACCGGCGATGAAGGTATCCCATAAGGTAAGCCTAATTTATAAATGTCGGTTTGTACAGTAGTACGTTCAACCGATGTACCCATGGCGTAACCATTGTTTTCGCAAACAAATATTACAGGTAGTTTCCAAAGGGCGGCCATGTTAAAGGTTTCGGTAAGTGCGCCCTGCCGTACGGCACCATCACCCATGTAGGCGATGTTTACAAATTCGGTGCCTTTGTATTTTTCGGCGAAGGCAATGCCTGCACCCAATGGCACCTGGCCGCCAACAATACCGTGACCGCCATAAAAATGGTGCTCTTTGCTAAACATGTGCATCGAGCCGCCTTTTCCTTTGGAGCATCCGGTAGCTTTACCATACAGTTCGGCCATTATTGAGTCTGACGATACGCCTTTGGCAATGGCGTGTGCATGATCACGATATGCAGTTATCATACTGTCTTCGGGTTTCATAACCGACATGGCGCCGGCTAAAACAGCTTCCTGTCCTATGTATAAATGGCAAAAGCCCCGTATCTTTTGCTGCCCATATAATTGCCCTGCTTTTTCTTCAAACTTGCGCATTAAAAGCATCGACTCGTACCACATCAGGTAGGTGTCTTTAGTTATTTCGATTGAACCCATGTATTCTTTTAAACAATCAATTTTCTGAGTAAAGCGCAAATCTAATTATATCCTTGAAATTATCGAAACTGCAACGAATTTGTTGGAAATATTTATTTTTTTTGACGTTACGCCTACTTGGCAAAATCGATAATTGTTTTTCTGACGGCAAAACTTAAAAAGTATGCGCTGTTTTTGCTGAAATGGACTTTTGTCAGAAAAATCAATGCGAAAATAAATCAGGACGACGCTGGTTGTCGTAAGAAATGGAGGTGGAATTTTTATTTAAAACGTAAGATTTAAGTTGAAATATAAAGTAAATTAATTAACCATCGCAACAATATGTGTTTCAGCGACGTATAAATGTGTGAAACTTTCTATTGATTTAAAATTTTCGAAAAAAAAAGGTCATTTTCTTGCAATTTTGAAAATAATCGATAGTTTTGTGTCGAACAATAGACATACTGTACTATTTAATAAACAATTTGTTGACCCTAATTACAACAAAACTGCGATTAAATGAAGAAATTAGCGATTGCTATTGCATTACTTTTCAGCGTTTTAGCCGTTCAGGCTCAAACAAAAATCAGTCCAAATATTTCGGACGATAAACCTGCTGACGAGCAGGAAAGTTTAGCCAAAGATTATTTATCGCAAATTATGGGTGTAGCCTTATCGGCGACATCGAATATGAAGCTTTTTAATTTTGTTTACGATTGGATAGGCACACCATACCGTTTTGGCGGAAACACCCGTAAAGGGATTGATTGCTCGGCCTTTACCAAAGAATTATATAGCCAGGTATTTAATATGGATATTGAACGCAGTTCGCGCGATATATTCAGCATGGTTACGCCCGTTAGGCGCGACGACCTGAAAGAAGGTGATTTGGTTTTCTTTAAAATACACAGCCGCCGTATATCGCACGTTGGTATTTATTTGGGGAATAACCGCTTTGCACATGCATCAGTAAAAGGTGTAGCCATAGGCAGTTTAGATGATCCTTATTATAAGCGTTACTTTTACAGAGGCGGCCGCATGCTTGAGTCATTTAAAGCCGAGCTGCAAAAAGGCGATGCCGACAAAAACTAAAAAATATTAAAAAAAGAAAAAAAATCCTTTCATTTACGTGAAAGGATTTTTTTTTTGATGAGAGCGAGGTTCCTGCCTTTTATTATTGCGATGCTTTTAATGGCCGGATGCGGAAACGATACCGACGACCGGCAGGCGGCTGCTTTAGCGAAAGCTGCTAAACAAGTAGCAGCAGATGGTAGCATCTCACGAACGGCAGATACTGCTACTGCCAATACTATTGCTAATAGATCTAATCCCGATTCTCTTTCCATCATAGCCGTTGGCGATATCATGCTTGGTACATCCTATCCCGACAACAAAACCTTACCTCCTGATAGCGCCAAAGGCAGTTTCAAAAATGCCATTAACGAGTTGCATAATGCCGATATAACCTTTGGTAATTTAGAGGGAACGCTGCTGGACACCGGGGCGCCTGCTTATTTTAAACTACATCAACTGAGTAAATCGTATATGTTTAAATCGCCTGTTAGCTACGGTGGTGTTTTAAAAGATGCAGGGTTTAAGGTATTAAGTCTTGCCAATAACCATATCGGCGATTTTGGCGACCCTGGTCGCGCCAGCACTATACAAACACTGGATAGCCTGGGTATTCAACATGGCGGACAGGTAAGCCATCCTTCATCTATTTTTAAGATTAATGGTATAACCTATGGGTTTTGTGCTTTTGCACCCAATAGCCAAACGCTATCAATATTTGATTTAAAACATGCCGCCCAAATTATCCGCGATTTAAAGCAGCAATGCAATGTGGTAATAGTATCGTTTCATGGTGGTGGGGAAGGCGAATTTTACGAACATGTTTCGTGCACCAATGAATCATTCAATAACGAAAAGCGCGGCGATGTACATGCCTTTGCCCGCAACGCCGTTGATGCAGGGGCAGATTTGGTGTTTGGCAACGGGCCGCATGTTTGCCGGGCCATGGAGTTGTATAAAAACCGGCTGATAGCCTACAGCCTGGGTAATTTTTGCACTTACAAGTGCGTAAGTGTAGCCGGTATATGTGGCCTGGCGCCGATGCTAAAGGTTTATGTAAACAAAAAGGGCGAATTTTTGAGCGGCCGCATCATCAGCTTTAAACAAACGCACTACAGCGGCCTGGAAGCCGATACTTTAAACCGCGCCGCCAAACGCATAGCACTGTTAACCCGGCTTGATTTTGAAGAACCGGGTCTAAGTGTTTTGGATGATGGGGAGATAGTGGCGGTGGATAAAGCGAAAACTATTGAGTAATTTGGAACGTTATACTTATATTTGAATAATTAAAATAGGTTATGACACAGAAAAGTATTGACGAGCAAATTGCAGCTTTGAAGGCGGCCGGAGCAAAGGCGTTAGTATCTAAAGAAGCCGCATTGGCATTTTTAAGAAGCGCCGGGATCCCAGATACGCCAGCAATTGACAGCTCTGAATCAGAAATGATAGAATCAGAAAATCTTCAAGAAGAAGTTACCGGGCATGCCTGAATATCAAACAGGCTATCTAATTGGTTTTCATAGCTGCGACAGGGAAGTCGGCCTTCGTCTGATAAATGGACGAGATGAAATTAGGCCCAGCAATAATAATTGGGATTGGTTAGGGCCAGGCAGTTATTTTTGGGAACAAGATCCTTCAAGGGCACTGCAATATGCAACTGAAAATGCAGCAGGTTTACAAAAAAATAAAATCGCCGCAGAAACCCCTTTCGTAATTGGGGCTATTATCGATCCCGGTAATTGTTTGAACCTTGTCGAATTTATATCTCTCGAGATATTAAAAACTGCTTATTACATCTTAAAGGAAATAAAGGATGCAACTGGTCAAAAAATGCCAGTTAATAATGGCAACAACAGAGCGTTAGATTGCGACGTAATAAAGTATATTCATAAATCGAATGCCGACGAAGGAAAAATGCCTTACGATACTATTCGCTGCGCTTTCCCTGAAGGTGAAGAAGCCTATCCCGGTGCTATGATTAGCTCAAGATTGCATATCCAAATTTGCGTATGTAATCCGGAATGTATAAAAGGCTATTTCCTTCCCAAACCTTTGGATAAATATAATCCTCATCTGTTAGAGATGATTGATCGTTAATCCCCTCACCTTCTCCACCGCCCTCTTCAAAATCCCAACCCCCTGTTCCAGTTCTTTTAAATTTAACGACGCAAACCCAAGCCTTATAAAATTGCAATCATCATTACGATAGTAATACCCGCTGCCATCACTTACAGATAAGCCCATTTCCGCAGCTTTGGCAGCAACCAAACGCGCACTCACTCCATTTAGATACTGCATCCAAATAGCAAAACCACCATCGGGAACTTTAAAAGATATGCTATCGCCCAGCTGATCGTTCAAAAGTGCGCAAAGGACACCCAGTCGTTCGTGGTAAATTTTGTTTGTTTTTTTTAGGTGGCGGCTAATGTCGCCGTTTTTAAGCAGGTTGGCCATAGCTTCTTCCAGCAGTTGCTCGCCCTGGCGGTCAATCATGCGGCGGAGGCGGTTTAGTTGTACCATCAGGTTTGGCGGCGCAGCAACAAAACCAATGCGTATGCCGGGTGCAATGGTTTTACTAAACGACCCTACATAAATTACACTGCCATAATAATCGGCGCTGGCCAGCGGCAATATGGGGCTGCTGGTGTAATGAAAATCGTAATCATAGTCGTCTTCAATAATGGCGAACCGGTATTTCATAGCCAGTTCCAATAAGCGCATACGCCGTGCCGAACTTAATGTTACTGCGGTGGGCCGGTGATGATGGGGGATTACATACAGCAGCTTTACCTTTTTGGTTTTGCAGATGGCCTCAACGGCATCTAAATCAATACCGCACTCATCAACGGGCACGAGGGCTAATTCGGCTCCGGCTTGTTCAAAAGTATCGTTGGCTGCCGGGTAGCCTGGGTCAGCCGCAATTACAACATCGCCCTTTGATATTAAAACCTGTGCTATTAAATACACGGCCATCTGCACGCCTTTTGTGATTAAAATATCCGCCGGACTTACCTGTAAGCCCCGTGTTTCGGAAAGGAAACGGGCCAGTTCATTTCTCAGATTTTCGGAACCCTGCTCGGGGCCGTACAGCAGATATTTGGATGTGAAGTGATAGTTGCCATAACGCCTGTATTCGCGCACCAGTAAATCAACCGGGGCGAGGCGTGTATCGGGGAAACCCTCATCAAAAACCAGGTGATGTTCGGGGTTGGGTTTAAACACTTCCGGGTAGGGCACATATTCATCAACTTTGAAAAAGGTTTGGGCTGCAAACCCGGTTACTTTTTCATTTTTTTGCAAAGGCTTTGGCGTTATATCGGGCAGGTTTTTGGCTACAAAAATGCCTTTACGGGGATACACATCCACCCAGCTTTGGGCATATAACTCATCGTACGCGGCAATTACGGTTTTACGGTGAACTTTTAGCGCAGCGGCCAGCGCCCTGCTTCCCGGCAAAGCGCTTTCGGGTTTTAACGTGCCAAGGCGGATGTGGCCAATGATGCCGTTTGCAATCTGTAAATAAACGGCCACCGGCAACTCTTTGTCGATGGTTAAAAGGCTTTCAATAATCATTCTACCTGGACTACCTTACTTGTATTTTCTGGACTATAAATATAGTCCATTTACCCCATACCTTAGTACTATAAATTAAAAATAACCGATATGCAATTCATACAAAACACCAAACTTCAACAATTATACCTTCGGGCGGCCATTGGCATTGCCTATTTGTGGGAAGTAGCCGACCGCCTGGGTCTGTTGGGCGCCAATGGCCATCCTCACGTTGGCTGGGGCGACTGGTCACATTTTATGACCTACGCCCGCCAGGTAATGGGCTTTTTGCCGGGTAAAATTATTCCGGTATTTGCTGTCATCGCTACGGTTGGCGAGGCTCTTTGCGGCCTGCTCATTCTTGCGGGCTTTTTTACCCGCATGGCCGCTATAGGCAGCGGTATACTAAGTTTATGTTTTGCCATCGCCATGGCTATATCCTTTGGCATCGACTCGCCTATTGGCTACTCTGTTTTTACCCTAAGCGCGGCCAGCTTCGTTTTGGCAGGTTTGCCCAATTATGCCTGGAGTATCGACAACTGGGACACCACCAACAGCATCAACAAACAATTGAAAAACTACGTCGCAGAAAATAAATAAGGCAAAACTTTACAACGTTTCAACATTAAAACATTACAACACAAAATATGAAAACAATATCAAACAATAAACCCTCCTTACTTCTATTAGTCATCGCTTTCGCCACCGTTTATATCGTGTGGGGATCAACCTATTTTTTTATCGGCATGGCCGTGCATGGTTTCCCGCCAATGCTGATGGGAGCCTTGCGCTATTTTACCGCCGGCATATTATTATTAGGCTGGTGTTACCTTAAAGGCGATAAAATATGGGTACTCAAAAACATAATAACCTCGGCTGTAAGTGGTTTGCTGATGCTGTTTATAGCTACCGGCCTTATCATGTATGTAGAAAAAACCTTACCAAGCATCATCGTTGCCATTATGGTATCGGCCAACCCGGTATGGTTTGTGGTGTTAGACAGGGCCAACTGGAAAATTAATCTGAGTAATAAAAGTACTATTGCGGGTATTGTGCTGGGTTTTGCCGGGGTACTGCTGCTTTTTGGTGAAGCGGTAAGCAAAACTATTTCGGCTGGAATGGGCCATGGGCAATTAGCGGGTTTGCTGCTGTTGCTGATCAGTCCTATAGCCTGGTGTGGCGGATCGTTATACTCCAAAAAACGTGGCAGTGATGCACCCGCACGTGTAAATACTGCCTGGCAAATGATTATTGCCGGTTTAGCGTTTGTGCCCGCAAGCTTTGTTCGTCAGGAATATGCTTCATTTCATATTAGCCAGGTGCCCGTACAGGCATGGATGGCATTGGGCTATTTAATTGTATTTGGCTCCATAGCTGCCTTTAGCGCTTATGTGTGGCTGTTATCGGTAAAACCCGCAACGCAGGTGAGTACACACTCTTATATCAATCCGGTTATTGCCGTGTTATTAGGAGTTTTGTTTGGTGGAGAAAGCTTTTCGGGCCTGCAATTTGTAGGGCTGCTGGTTATTTTATTGAGTGTGCTGCTGGTTAATATTACCAAATACGCTTTTAAAAAGCCGAAAATAAAGCTGCCGGAATTGAGTATCAATAAACCGGTTTGTTACGAAGCCGGGGGCAAGTGTTAAATCTCGCCGGGCTTTTTAAAAATATTATCTTTCGAAGCACTTATTCCCATGGATGGTATGGTATACACTTTCAGGCGGCTAAATTTTTCAATTTCACTTAAAATGGTGAAGGCTAATTGGCGGAAAGGCATATACTCATACCACCCATCTTCCTGCAAATGACTATAAATATTTTCGAGGCGATGGCGGTTCACAGGTTTTATATCCCAGGGCAATTCAAAATTGCGGGCCAGTTCCTTCCACTCCAAAAAAGTTGCGCGGTCGTTTTTTGCGAAAAATGAGATATAGATATTGAGATCGGGGTTGGAGATATTAAGGGTTAACAAATCTTCCATCAGTTCTATTTGTACCGGCTGTATACTTCCTGCCAATACAACCTCCAAACGGTTTCTTAGAAAATTAATATCGGCGTTGCTGCCGTCTTCAGTAATTCCCAAAAAAACAAAAAGAGAAGTCCTCATACTATAAATTAAAAGGCTTAGGATATAAATTTACAATTTTTTTAAAGTATAACAGCATTTTACAATCCAACAATGGTAGCCCGCACTTGTTCTGTTTTAAAATGAATAAAAGCTTCGGCAGCTTTTACACCAGCTTCTAAACCTCTGAATTCTTCCAGCGGCTTAAAGTAATCGTTATACGTATTTATTGGGTCCTGTGTTTTGTGGGCAAACATGGCTGCTTTTTTTCTTTCGCGCAGGGCGGTAATATCCACATAGTCGGTAGGGACAAAGCCCATAGTCTCCACGCCGGTGTTTACTTCGTAAAAATAGAGGTGAAAAGCGCGCGCCGATTTCACCCAGGCAGTTAAGGCTAACATACCTGTAACCTGGTGGTCGGGATGCCCGTCAACAGGCCATTGGGCAAATACGATATCGGGGTTTAACGCCAATAGCATTTTGCCAATCTTCTCATTTTGTGTTTTGTTCAGTTCGGTGTTTCCATCAATTTGCCCGGCAAATTGTGGCGTGGCGTTTAATATTTTGCAGGCTGTTTCGGCTTCTTTGGTGCGCGCTGCAGCCATTGCTTCGTAGGTTACTTTTGGGTCGCTGGCCTCGCCGCGGGTAAGGTATAAAAAGGTAACCTGGTGCCCGGCATCGCTGTATTTGGCCATGGTGCCACCGCAACCAAACTCAGGGTCGCCGGGGTGGGCACCAAGACAAACGATGTGCAGTTTTTTATCAGCTGCATTTGATTTGGCAGTCTTATGTGCCATTCCGGTCATGGGCGCTATAGCGATGCCGCCTAAAGCCATTGCGGAACGCTTGATAAAATCGCGCCTTGCAGGTTTCTTTTTTTCCATGGATTGAGGCAGTTGATTAAGTTGATTTACTGAGTGGTTGATTGGGTTAAGAAATGGTACCTCACAAACTTAATCAACTTATTCAACTCAATCAACTTAATCCAACCCAATCAACTCACCTCACTCCCAACCGCAACAACGCCTTTTTCCCCTCTTCGTTACCCGGCCATAAAACAATAGACCTCCGGTACATCGCAATAGCTTCTTCCTTTTTGCCGTTGCGCTCCAGTGCATCCGCATAGCTATCATAAGTGTTACCGCTGTTTGGATAGAGCAATGTGTTTAGCTTAAAAACTTCAAGTGCGTACGTTTTATATTGCAGCGAGGGGGCAGCAAGCAGATCGAACCCTAAATGGTTCATTTCCATTTCGTCCATATAGTAGTTTGTGGTATCGCTTTTCAGCTCATTGAATTTGACCGCTGCATAATCTATCCCTTTATTTACCAGCGTTTCGCCATACACCCGCACCAACGATTGCCTTACTTCTATCTTTTGCGGTGGCAACCCGTTCAGGATATTGGATATGGAAACCATGGGCTGCAAGGGAGCGTTATCTGTGTTGTCGTAAAAAATGATGGTTTGTCTTTTCTCGAGGTTACGATGCAGGAAGGTGGTTAACCCTACAATATGCCCGTCGTGAAAGGCAAATTTGGTAAAGGGCTCGGTTTTGTTGTTATAGGTGCTCCAACCCAACCCGTACGACCTGGTGCTGCTGCCCTGGTGAAAAACTTTGCCATTGTTAAGCGTTACCGGTGTAAACGCTATTTTCATTAAATCGGCATTGATCAGTTTGCCGGCAGCTAATGTATTGTCGAAATTAAACAGATCCTGTAAAGTGCTTATAACATTGCCCGGTCCGTAAATAGCGCCCAAATTATAATAAGTATTATATTGGTGATGGTCCAGTGAATCGACATTTTGCCGGGTAGTGGTGTACATTGAAGTGTAGGTATAGCGTATGGTATTAGCCATGTTTGCGGATCTTAGATAGGTGTGGGGCATGTTAGCCGGCAAAAAAATGTTCTTTTTCAGATAGGCAGCAAACGGCATCTTGCTCACCTTTTCAACCAGCATAGCCAGCACCATGTAGTTGGCATTGTTATAACCCCAATTGTCGCCGGGTTGATAGTATAAGGGTAGTTTCAATTGCACCAATTGCGCATAGGCACTTTCATTGCTTACCGGCTCATCCGGATGTGCTTTAATATAATCAGCTTCGTATCGTTCCAGAACCGGCAGGCCCGAGGTGTGATTTAACAAGTGCTTTATGGTTACTGTGGGGTATGGAAAGTCGGGCAGATATTTTGCGCAGACGTCATCCAGTTTTATTTTGCCTTTTTGAACTAACTGCAAAACTGCGATGGCTGTAAACGGCTTTGACAGCGACGCCAGGTTAAAATGTGTAGTATCTGAATTTGGAATGCGATGGGCCGCATCCAAATAGCCGATGGATTTTTTATAAATGATTCTCCCGTCTTCGGCAACCAAAACACTGCCATTAAATAAGTGGTGATTGGCTAAGGTGGTCAACAGGGAATCAATCCGGCTGTTTCTGTTTTGGGCAATAACCGGCTGGTTTATTAATAATACAAATAGCAAAAGCGATAGCCTGCCGCAATTAATTTTTCTTTTCATGATGATAATTTTTTGAAATAAAATGAGTTTTAAACTTTAAATAAGAAATATTTCTTATGTTTATTGCTTTGTTGACCAGTTAACTGCGGCAATTGTAAATAAAAAATTTGGAGATAAGAAATATTTCTTATGTTTGTATTATGAAAGTTAAAAAAGACAAAGGATCGTCCACGGAACCCACCAAATCGGAACTGGAAATATTACAGGTATTGTGGCAGTTCGGCCCGCAGACGGCGCGTTTTATTAATGATCACCTGAATAAGGAAAAACGTGAGGTAATCTATATGTCGACCTTAAAGCTAATGCAGATAATGGTGGAAAAAGGTTTCCTGAAAAAGGACGAAAGCCAGATGGCGCATATTTACCGGGCAGCGGTTGAAGAGGGGAAAACAAAAAGCATGCTGCTGGATAAGGTAGTGGATACGCTGTTTAACGGCTCGGCGGGTAGCCTGATGATGCAGCTACTGGGTAACAAAAAGCTATCGCCGCAGGAGATGGAAGAATATAAAGAACTGATTAAAAAAATTGACGAAAAACCATAATGCCATGAATACTTCATTTTTAGCGCCATATATTTCGGACAATACCATTAAAGCCATCAGCTGGACAATGATCCATTCGCTATGGATTGGCTTAGTCATTGCCCTGTTAACAGGATTGCTGATAACCTTTAGCCGGAAAGCTACCGCCGACTTGCGTTACCGTTTGCTTTGTGGCTTGCTGGTGATTTTTATTATCGCTGTTGGTATTACTTTTTATATTGAACTGGGAAAATCAACAGGAGTAAACGAAGGAACAGCAACCACAATTACAAATAACCACCCTGTAAAAGCCATTGTCGCACCGGCTAATTTTATACCGGCGCAGCAACGCCTCGTGAGCAAGGTTACGGCATTTATTGACCGGCAATTGGATGTGCTGTTTTTAATATGGTTGCTTTTCTTCGCGATGAAGAGCTTAAAGATGATGGGCGGATTATGGTATATCCAAAGAATACGACGTCGCAAAATATCGGCTGTTGGCAAAGATATCAAACTTAAGCTCACCCTATTTGCCGAAAGGATGGGGATAAAGCGAAAAGTGGATTTGCTATATTCTGAATTGGTTAAAGTACCGGTAGCTGTAGGCTGGCTTAAACCGGTGATACTATTGCCCGCTGGTATTTTTTTACAGCTAACCCCCGAACAAATTGACAGCGTCTTATTGCACGAACTGGCTCATATCCGCCGCCGCGATTACCTCGTTAATATGCTGCAGGGTTTGGCTGAAGCTGTTTTCTTTTTTAACCCTGCATTGTTGTGGTTGTCGTCGCTCATCCGTGCCGAAAGGGAGGCTTGTTGTGATGATATGGTATTGTGCCGCACCAGCCGGAAGGCAAACTACCTGGAGGCCCTGCTGGCTTTCGGGATGATGAATGGCAATCAAACTAACCTGGCGATGAGTTTAGGCTCGGGAAACGAGTTAAAAAACAGGCTAAAAAGGATGGTGAACCAGGAAAACGAAAAACTAAGCATAACAGAACGGGCAGTTTTAATAACAGGGTTACTGTTGTTAACAATTTTTACCATACTACCAAAAGCCGATCAGGCAGCAAAGCACATTGCCCGCGGGTTTGTGAACAGCTTTGTGCCCTCAACTAAAAAGGCTGTTGATGCTGCTTCGGCATCCGAAAACCGAAAAGCTTCTGCGAATCTGCGAAAGCGTAAGGAAGTGGATACCACATCAAAACGGGATACGGTTATCCGATTTACCAGTGTGCTGTTTAAACAAAACGATGCCGACATAGCCAATGCCGATATGAGCGCAATGGACGATAAAGGAAATATATATCACCTAATTGTTGCTGATAATAAGTTAACCAGCCTTGAAATAAACAATATAAAAGTAATAGACAGCCAACTGCCTGGATATGAATACATGGTTAGGCAGATTGACAGAGAACTGGCAATGAAAAAGCGCGTAAGAGAGCAGGATAATGCCGGATTAAAAGCAACATCGCCGGCTGCCAAATTTAAGGGCACTGTGCCACCGGCAGACCAGCCTTTTGTAAAAAAGTGGAGAACTGGCGATCCTGAACCGAAATTTATGATGGCCGGGGCAAAGCCTGTAAAAAAATATCACGATAATACTGAAATAACAGCCGACCAACAACGCGCACGCGGTGTAATAGCCGCCCTGGTATCCGAAAAGATTATAGCAAGCCCTGCAGAGCTGCAATGGTTTGGCCTGAGCGACACCGAACTGGTTGTTAATGGCCAAAAGCAACCAGAAGCGCTGCATCAAAAGCTTAAAGAACAGTATGGTATAAAACCGCAATACGGGCTGTACTATGGGCCGGTTAAAATGTATGGGACGGGGGTGTTTTTGGATAGGGGGGATTTGTAAAAAGTCCGTAAAATATGCAATCAGCTTTTTTAACAATTATCATAGAAAACAAAATAAAATTTAAGGATGCACAATAGCCCAGCCGTCATAGTGCCGCAATATAATTTCGCCATTGCCGCTGGGTACATACGATATAAAAGGGAATAAATCGTTTTTGTCGATATTCCGTTCGCGCACTGTATTGCTGCATTGGGCCAAAATAACGCCCTTATCCTGCAGGTCTTTTAGTTGTTGTTCAAATATTCCGCTTTTCATATAAACTGCAACGCCATCACCAAAGCAAATGAGCTCAATATGCAGCTTGTCTTTTAACCGGGGATCATTTAGGGCATTGGCTATATTACGCAGTGTACCTTTTATCTTTTTTTCATCGCCCGAGTTTATTACATATAAAGCGTCGTAATGGTTCAGTTTAGCCGTTGCTCCGGTAAATGCCGCCGGATCAGTTTGCGCAATGGCGGGTTTTGCCACGGTCAGCAACGCGAACGCTGTTAAAATAAAGGCGTACTTTTTCATCATGTTATTATTTCAGGATTTTTTAATTGGTTCTTTCTGCGCGTCTTTTATTGGCTTAAACGGTCCAAATTTATGCTGTTGTTCGCTGAATTTGTCGGCATAGGGGCCGAAAGGAAAATCAATGGGTTTATTTTTCAGGTCTGCCCAATCCTGGTGCTGGTCTTTATGCGGACGGGGCTGTGAATTTACAAAAGCGGCTACATTCCAGGCTTCCTCGTTAGTTAAAGCGGGCGACCGGTACGTTGCGCCAAAGGGCATATTATTTTTTACAAAACCGGCGAAATTACCCAGGCGATATAGCCCAGCGCCGTCGTTATAGCTGTGTTTGCCCCATAGCGGTGGGTAGGTGTATGATTTTTTATCTGCGGCAAGCAAGCCGCCGCCATCGGCGCCATGGCAGCTTTGGCACTTGGCAACAAAAACCATTTTTCCTTTTGCAGGATCGGCAGCTACCGGCAAAAAAGGTAATTTTTCGCTTGCATTGCCAAACAGTTTTTGTCCCTTTTTAACATCCTGACCAATCCATTTCATATAGGCCAGCATGGCCCTTACCTCGCGGCCGTTGGTATCCGGTACGGTTCCGTTTAAACTGCGGTTAAAACATTCGGCAATGCGTTGCGATGCCGGTGAAATATTATTGCTGCGCGGACTAAACTTTGGGTAAGTACTGATAAAACTGCCGTAATTATTGGCAAAAAGCTTGCTGCCGCCATCCAGGTGGCAGTTTTGACAATTCATGCCGTTAGATATTTGGGCAACACTGCCCTTCGGTCCGAAGTAATTGGAGGTATGTGCCAATAATTCGCGGCCGTAACGGATCATGGCGCCAGCTTTTCCGGCGGGAATAGCGGATGTATCGGGGGCTTTCCAGGCGACCAAAACCGGCTTTGTTTTTGAGGTTGCCGATGATGTTGCGGCTGCGGTACCAGCGTTTGTGTGGGTTGAACTTAGAGGTGCATGGCTAAAAAACACGATAACCAGGATTGCTAAACAACCCAGTGCAGCAAGAACAATATATAAAGTATTTCGCGACATTTTGATGAAGGCATTATCCCGCCAAGGTTGACCGGTTTAAAAATGTTGGATTAAGGTAGGGATAATTTTCGAAGATTGTAAAGTATTCTCATTTCCCAATCGTCTTCCCCAAAACAAAAAGCAGCATTCGCGGTAATTAATTTTATAAAAAATAATAAAACCGCCCCCTTGTTAATCAATCGATTGATTTTTTACTGCAGTAAATCAAGCGGTTACAGAATATGACAAATGAATTATATTGTCAATCAATCGCTTGATTAACTTTGTTCTGTGATAACAATGGAAAAGGAAAAAACAGATAAAAAGGATCATATCCTGGATGTTGCTGAACGGGTGTTTTCAGACCTGGGATTTGACGGCGCCTCCACCCGCATGATTTCGGGTGAAGCCGGCGTGAATATGGCCATGTTAAATTATTATTTCGGATCGAAGGAAGGATTATTCCTCGCTATATTTGAGCGTAAAATTTCTTCCTTCCAAACGCTGCTGCAAAATATAGGTAGTGATGAAAGTATTTCATCATGGGATAAACTGGCCAAATGCATTGACAATTACGTTGAGCGAATCATCGTAAATAACTGCTTTCAAAAATTAATAACGCGGGAAATGTCCATGAGCAAACGCTCGGACCTTACGGACAAAATCACCCGGATATTAATGGTAAACATAATTGAAATTAAAAAGATACTGGACGAAGGCGTTAAAACTGGTGGGTTTTATAAAAATACTGATACCGAATTATTAATAGCTACTATTTTCGGTACCAAAAGCTATATCATCAATTCGCCTCACGTTGCTTCACTTTTGCTGGGGCACGATATCCGCGACGAAAAGTTTTTGGAAGAAGAACTTAAACCCCGCATCAAAACGTATATGAAACGACTTTTAAAAGCTTACTTAATGAATGACAATGACAACACTAAATAAAACCATCGACCTCCACTTTTTTAAGAACCTGGCGATAACGGTTAAGCGTTATGCCGTTCCGGTAATCATTATGGCTTCGCTGTCTGTTAAAACAGCAAGCGCACAGGATAGGGAAATCACTTTAGCCGAAGCCCTTAAACTGGGTGTGGAAAGCAGCAATGTAGTAAAGCTTTCGCACGCCCGTGTTGACGAAGCCATAAGCGAATACGAACAGGCAAAAGACCGTGTTAACCCAAGCGGTAAAGCAAGCTTTGGTTATACCCGTGCCGAAATTCCTATCAACACGCTTGATTTTGGCACCAACAGCATCGGCTTGCCAAAAAACGATAATGCTTACATCGGAACTGCATCAGTAAGTGAAGTGATTTTTGGCGGCAATAAATTAAAATATGCCCAGCAAAGCACCGAGTTGTTAACCCAGGTGGCCCGCATGAATGCCGTTAACGACAAGGATCAAATTACTTACGATATTATTGCAGCCTATTATAACCTGTACAAAGTGCTGCAAAGCCAGAAGGTAGTTAAACAAAACTTAAATACTATTGACGAGCAGATACACCAGGCACAACGCTTTTTTGACCAGGGTTTGGTCACCAAAAATGATGTATTGCGCTTTCAGTTGCAGCGTTCCAATATCGAGTTAAATGGTATCGACCTGGAAACTAATCGTAAAATTGTAAATTATAACCTTGATGTGTTGCTGGGCCTGCCCGAAACTACCCAGTTAAGTATTAAAGATATTGACGAGGCCCAACGGGAAATTGGTCCGCTTACTACTTACGTTGATACGGCGCTTGCAGTTCGTGCTGAATTACGGACGCTTGATTTACGCACCCAGGTTGCGGAAACTCAAATAAAAAATGTAAACGCCAATACGCTGCCAACGCTGGCCGCATCGGGTGCCGCTTATTATGTGGGTACTAATTTAAACCCTGTTAGGGGAGGTTCGTACATTACGCCAATAACGCTTGGTTTAAACCTTTCGTGGGATTTTTCGACACTGTGGAACAACAAACACAAAGTTAGCGAAGCTAAAGTGCAACGCGACGAAGTGGAACTGAACAAAGCCATTAAAATAAATGATGTAAAACGGGAAGTAAATCAAAACTATCAAAGTTATGTAATGGCTTTAGATAAGATAAAGCTTTTACAAACATCAATAGAGCAAGCAGGCGAAAACAATAAAATCCTCGACTCGAAATATAAAAGCAACATAGCATCGGCTACCGACCGTGCAGATGCCGAGACATTACTTTACCAGGCCCAAATAAACCTTGAGCTGGCAAAGGCCGATGCAGGGTTGGCTTACTATACTTTAATCAAATCAACCGGAAAACTTAGCAAATAATCTTCCTAATCAATCATTCACAGATACACTAATTAAAAATATCATGGCACAAGAAACATCAGAAAATGCAACCAAAAAGAAACCTAACCGGGTATTGCCAATTATATTGGGCATTATATTAATAGCCGGCGTTGCTTTTGGAATAAAAGAATATATATACTACGGCAAACACATTGATACCGATGATGCTCAAATTGACGGCGACATTAGCCAGGTTGTGGCCCGCGTGGGAGGCTATGTTGACAGTATTTATTTCCAGGAAAATACTCACGTAAATAAAGATCAGGAACTGGTGAAAATTGACGACCAGGATTACAAGCTGAAATTAGAGCAGGCACAAGCAGCACAAGTTGGCGCAAGTGCCAATATCAACGTTGGCCAATCGCAAATATTTGCCAATGCAGCTAACTCGGCAAGTGCAAAAGCACAGGTTGAATCGGCAGCTGCAAGGTTGGAAAAAGTTACCAAAGATTACGCACGTTATGCTAACCTGATAAAAGACGGCTCAATAACACAGCAACAGTTTGATCAGGCTAAAGCCGATTTAGATGTTGCAAAAGCAACCTACAATGCATCGCAAGATCAATACAAAGCTGCCGAAGAACAAGTTGGAGCTACCAAAAGCCAGTTGAACGTAACCAATAAAGGTGTAAGCCAAAAGCAGGTTGATGTTGATTATGCCAAACTGCAATTATCATATACAAATGTAAAATCGCCATCGAGCGGTATTGCATCTAAAAAGAATGTACAGGTTGGTCAGTTGGTACAGGCCGGGCAAACTCTGTTCTCGATTGTAAACGATAACAGTATTTATATCACTGCTAACTTTAAAGAAACGCAGTTAGACAAAATTGCGAACGGCCAGCCGGTAAATATTGAGGTTGATGCTTATCCAGACTTGAAATTAACCGGAACAGTGTTCAATTTTTCGCCTGCAACCGGCGCTAAATTCTCCCTGTTGCCACCGGATAATGCTACCGGTAACTTTGTAAAAGTGGTACAACGTATCCCTATCAAAATAAAAATTAACGGCAGCAAAGAAGACATGGAAAAACTGCGCCCGGGCATGAGCGTGAATGTGAGTGTGATTATAGGGAAATAAGAGGTTCATAGTTGATGGTTAATAGCCGGAAAGGGATTGGTTCATAGTTGATGGTTTATAGTTCATAGCCGGAGGACAGCACAAAAGTGCGCATCTTTTCTACCATGAACTAAAGCGAACCATGAGCTAAAGTGAACCATGAACTAACAATAAACGAAGTTTAAATAAAAAAACAATGGCTGAAACTGGCTTTAAAAAATGGATCATCACCATTACGGTTATCGTGGCTTCGTTACTGGAGCTGATAGATACCACGATAGTGAATGTATCCTTACCGGTTATCCAGGGCAACCTGGGTGCCACATTGGAAGACGTTGCCTGGGTTGTTACCGGGTACGCCGTTGCAAACGTAATTATCTTGCCTATGTCGGGCTGGCTGGGCAGCAGGTTCGGTCGCAAACAGTATTTTATAACGTCTATAGTTGTATTTACCATCGCATCGTTTTTGTGCGGTAATGCAACCAGCCTGAATGAATTGGTAATATTCAGGATATTGCAGGGCCTTGCCGGTGGCGGTTTAATATCAACGTCGCAGGCTATATTAATTGAAACCTGGCCCCGCGAACAAATAGGAACCGCAACTGCGCTGTTTGGCTTAGGCGCTGTAGTAGGCCCAACTGTAGGGCCAACCATTGGCGGCTATATCACCGATCACTCTACATGGCGCTGGATATTTTATGTAAACATACCTGTGGGTGCTGTCGCTGCGTTTTGTGCTTACACTTTTGTGCGCGAAACCCCGAAGGAGGCCAAGGGAAAACCAATAGATTGGTGGGGCATAGCCCTGCTGGCTGTAGCTGTAGGCAGTTTACAAACCATATTGGAAAAAGGCGAATCGGAAGATTGGTTTGCCAAAACATACATTCTGGTGCTTACCATCACCGCTGTATTAGGCGTGTTCCTGTTCATCTGGCGCGAAACGAGTATCGAATTCCCGATTGTAAACTTTGGCATCCTCCGACATCGAAGTTTCGCGGTGGGTATGTTTACCTCCTTTGTGCTCGGGTTTGGCTTGTATGGGTCAGTGTTCGTGTTCCCGGTGTTCTGTCAAAATCTGCTCGGCTTTTCATCGCAGCAAACTGGCGAACTATTATTTCCCGGTGGGTTATGTACCATTATAATGATGCCCTTTATTGGTAAGATGCTAAATAAAGGTATCCCTGCACAGTTTATGGCTACAGGCGGCATGTTTTTGTTCTTTGTGTTTACCACGATGCTCAGCAACTCAACCCTGGGCACGGGTGAAAAGGATGTACTGGTTCCGTTACTGATAAGAGGCGTAGGTATGGCGCTGTTGTTTGTACCGCTTACCACCCTTGCCATAGCCGATTTAAAGGGCCCTGAATTAGGGCAGGGTACGGGCTTAAATAACATGATGCGCCAGTTAGGCGGTTCGTTTGGTATTGCCGTATTAACTACTATTATCCATATACGTGTGGCCAAGCACCGGAGCGACCTGTTAACCAACGTAAACCCGTACAATAATGCCTTTACCGAAAGGCTGAATATGCTGCAACATGCGTTTATGGCCAAAGGCAAGTCGGCATTGGATGCTTTGCACATGGCCTACATGGCTATTGACGGGGCAGTAACCCGCCAGTCGTTATTGTTAACTTATGATGATGCTTACTGGATATCGGGGTTGGTAATGTTATTCTCTATACCGCTGCTTTACCTGCAGCCGTTTAAAAAGGCAGTTAAACTGCCGGTAGACTCTCACTAAATAACAAAGCCGTGTGCCAAAAGGTACACGGCTTTGCCAAAAAAAACTTACAATTAAAATTTATCACTCCTCCCGGGAAACAATTTACTTCTCGCGAAAATAATAAGGGATCCGGGTTTTGTTTAATCTACGCCATAAATGTAGCGCTTTTTGAGTGACAATAGCAAATTTTATTTATTGTAAAACAACAATTTATGAAGAACAGATGAAAATTTGTTTTTTAACAGGTTTTTTACAGAGTAGTCAGGGGAGTCCGCAAAGTCAGAGAGTCCCGAAATCCGAAATAAGCTGCAAGGAAGTTGGAAGATGGTACCCAACCTAATTTTCGCTGAAATTTTGAACCATTATAGCCCTAAACATGTCTTTATTGGCAAATAAATTACGGCAAAAAAGTTTTTTAGAAGAAAAACTAACTGGGTTTAAGCAGGTTAAATGCATATATGGTCTATTTTTCAAAAAATATTTGTGAGAAACAAAATGCTGCGTATATTTGCACACCCAAACGGAGTGGTAGTTCAGCTGGTTAGAATACGTGCCTGTCACGCACGGGGTCGCGGGTTCGAGTCCCGTCCATTCCGCTAAAAAGGACGAAGATCCTTTTAAAACGCTTAAATCATTTGGTTTAAGCGTTTTTTTTTGCCCCAAAAAACATTTAGTTACCCATATTTAGGGATCAAGTAAATTAAGCATAGATATTAGCAAGCCTGAAAAGGAAAAAGTTTTTCATTCGCGATGAAATCGCACTTTTTTGCTTTAGATGTGTCAAACTCCGAAAGAAAAATGCGGTTATCAAACTAACATGGCGGCCGGATATTGTCACAAGACGGACGAGATGAACCAAGCGGCTTCCAGGTTAAATATCATCAAATGATTATTAAAATCTACCTAACTTGTAAAATAAGGGATAATGAAGTTTAAAAAAGGCGCTCCCATTTTGCCTGAAGCGCCTATCTAACCAACCAAATAACAGGAGCCCACCTGCTATATTTTTAATTTTTTAAACTAACTATCATAATTAAACTAAATCATCCTCCTGCTCAGGATATTCCTAAAAGCTTGTCAACATTTGGGAATAGGTCACTTTGCCGCAATATCCACCGGAAACCAAACAGTCATTTCACCCGGCCCCCTATTTGCCCATGAATAATAAGGTATTGCAGTTAGCGTTACTTTTTTTGTTCCTGTTTGCAAACTATCCTTTCTAACCACTTCACCTTTTAAAACTGTTACGCCATTTAACAGGCCCTTTTCATACTGCGGTTTAAAAATTGTTTTATCAGGAATTATTAAGTCGCTCACTTTACCATCATTATCTTTCCACTCTGCACTGTACATGATAGGGCCACGTTGTAAGGCAACCTTATTTCTGTCATCCACCAATTCTTTGTTGGCAATAACTTTTTCAACCTCCATAGGTAGGTTCAACTGCACCTGGTCGCCCTTTTTCCAAACCCGGCTAATTACAGCGTAGCCGTTTTCCATTTGATATTTAACCGGTTTGCCGTTCACCTTAATGTCAAATTTTGAAGGGTTAAGTTTTTGTAAGCATACAGATCAGACGGAATAGCCTGTGCACGCACCCATCCGGGGATACGCATGCGCAGGTTGAAATTGGTAGCCGATGAAGGATCGATATTAAAGGATAATAAACCATTCCACGGATAATTGTTAACCTGGGTGATTTTTACATTCCTGTCATTCACCTTCATATCGGCAGTGCCGGCAATAAAAAGGTTTACATAAATGCCATTATCTTTTTGTGCATAAATATATCCGGGCAGCGAAGGCAGAAAACGCACCATATTAGTAGGGCAGCAGGAACACTCAAACCAACCAGATCTGCCCGGCTCTAACGCAGCGTGGGTAAATCCATTGGTTACCTGCATTGCATTGGTATAAAAAAAAGATTTACCATCCAGACCGAGACCAGATATCAAGCCGTTATACAGTACTTTTTCTAAAAGGTCGATGTATTTCGAATAGCCGTGAAGCAGAAACATGCGCTGGTTCCAAAATACTTCGCCTATTGCCGCGCAAGTTTCATTGTAGGCGGTAGTGTTGGGCAGTTCATAATCTGCGCCAAAACGTTCGCCATTGGGCACTGCGCCAATCCCTCCTTGCACGTATGTTTTTTTGCTAACCATGTTATTCCAAATCCTGTCAATTGCGGCAATGTATTGTTTATCGCCGGTTAAAGCAGCTACATCCGCAATTCCTGAATATAGATACATAGCGCGCACGGCATGGCCCTCGGCCGCGTCCTGATCAACTACCGGTTCATCATCCTGCCAATACATGCCGTTTTTCCATTCGTCAGCATTCGTTTTATCATAAGTACGGTGACCGCGCTCATCTATAAAAAATTTGGCCAGGTCCAGGTAATCCTTTTTTCCGGTAATGCGGTATAAGCGCACCAAACCCATTTCTACAATTTCGTGACCCGGCGCCACATGCCTTTTACCGGGGCCAAAAACGCTTACCAGCAGATCGGCATTTTTTAAGGCGATATTCAGGAAATTTCTTTCGCCGGTCGCCAGGTAATGAGCACTTGCAGCCTCAAACATGTGGCCCGAATTGTATAACTCGTGGCTCAATTCATTTTCTTTTACCCAGCGCTCGGGGCCAGACCATTCGTGCGGGTGCAGCGGATCAATTGTACGGGCGGTATATAAATAACCGTCAGGCTCCTGCGCTTTGCCTACTATGGTGATCAATGAATCGACATAAGCCTGCAGCGTTGGATCTGGATGTACCGCCATGGAATAGGATGCGCCTTCAATAGTTTTATAAATATCCGTATCATCAAAAGGGAATTTGGTACAAAACTTTCCTTTTCGCGCCGCAGCCATCTCAAAGTTTTTAACACGACCGGTATTTTCACAACGTGCAAAGGATGCCGGTATGGTTACCGTGCGGTTGGTCTCAATCCGCGGCAGCCAGAATTTGTCATCCAGCTTCACCCTGGTAAAGGCAACCGGCTGAATAGGGTAATCTTTCACCTGAGCACCAGCTGTGCCGGCAAACAGGAAACAAGCAATAATTAACTTTCTCATTTTTTTAAATTTACTGGTGACCTTTCTTAAATATTCCCCTTCTTCAACTCATCTACTGCAAAGGCTGCCGCCCTTGCCGTCATAGCCATATAAGTTAACGATGGATTTTGGCAGGCACTTGATACCATGGCCGCGCCATCCGTCACAAATACGTTTTGCGCATCCCAAACCTGGTTGTTCCCATTAAGTACCGACGTTTTTGGGTCCCGGCCCATACGTGCGCTGCCCATTTCGTGGATGCCCTGGCCTATGGCATAGTTTTTATAATCCCAGGTGGTGATATTTTTCACGCCTACGGCTTCGTACATGGCCACTAACTCCTTCACTATATCTTTGCGCATTTTAAATTCGTTTTCGCGTAAAACGGCATCCATGGCCAATACCGGCAGTCCCCATTTATCTTTTACTGTTTTATCAAGACTGATTTTATTATCATGGTAAGGCAATATTTCGCCAAAACCAGTTGCGCCAATATGCCAGGCACCGGGTTCGGTAATCGTGTCTTTGTAAGCTCCACCTATATTCATTTCGGCCACATCGCGGCTCCAGCCTTCGCGGCTGGCGCTGCCCTGGTAGCCATAACCCCGCAAAAAGTCGCGTTTATCGCCAAATAGATTGGCAAAACGTGGTATATAAAAACCATTTGCCCGGCGACCAAAGTAGTATTTATCCTCAAAACCCTCAATAGTACCCTGTGCACCCAACATGTAGTGATGGTCCATAATGTTATGGCCAAGTTCGCCGCTGCTGCTGCCTAAGCCACCTTCCCAAACATCGGTAGCCGAGTTCATGAGTACCCAGGCGCTATTGAGCGCCGAGGCATTTAGGAACACTATTTTTGAGTTATACACGTAAGTTTGATTGGTTTCGGCATCCAAAACCTCAACGCCGGTGGCCTTTTTGGTGTCTTTATTGTAGATAATTTTGGTTACGATAGAAAACGGCCTTACCGTTAAATTACCCGTTGCCACTGCAGCCGGCAATGTTGATGATTGCGTGCTGAAATACCCGCCAAATGGGCAGCCCTCCCAACACCTGTTGCGGTATTGGCATTGCGTGCGGGCCTGTAGCGGCGCTGTTAAATTGGCCACCCGCCCTATTATCATGTGGCGCTGCTCTTTATAGGCTGCTTTTATACGCGCGGCTACATCTTTCTCCACCACGTTTAACAGCATGGGCGGCAGGTAATGGCCGTCGGGCAGTTGCGGCAAACCTTCGAGGCTACCACTTATGCCGGCAAACTTCTCCACATAATCGTACCAGGGCGCCATATCTTTATAACGGATGGGCCAGTCGATGGCTACACCGTCTTTTAAATTGGCTTCAAAATCCAAATCGCTCCAGCGATAGCTTTGCCTGCCCCATAAGGTTGAACGACCGCCTAATTTGTACGATCTCCACCAGGTAAACGGCTTCACCTCTACATAAGGCGATTCCTTTTCGTTTACCCACAAATTCATCAGCGGTTCCTGGGCCGCGGTGCCATACATAGCCCAATCGCGCGATATCACGGGGTTGTCGGTTTTTTGCTTCAACGTAGCCGCGCCGCGGTGTTCAAACTCCCATGGGTCTTTGTTAGCGGTTACATAATCCTTAATGTGCTCGTAGTTACGGCCGCGTTCCAGCATTAATACTTTCAAACCCTTTTCGGTGAGCTCTTTTGCTGCCCAACCGCCGCTAATGCCCGAACCGATGACAATGGCATCGTATGTGTTTTGCTTTACCGCCTTGTTATTTAAATTTGATGAATCAACTGGCATACTCTTTTGGTTTATATATATACTTTCTAATTCCTAAAATATTTCATTATAATCTGTCTATTACATAATCGATCAGTTCTTTGTTATGTTTTGTATCAGCAATTCCGGCGCTTCGTTGTTTTTGGCGAAAATGAACAGCTTTTTGCCGCCCGCTTTTATCGCTGTAATATCACGTACTGCACCCTTAACTACAACGCCGCTGCTTTGAGGGCCAAGCGTTTTAAAACCGCCCTTGCCATCGCCCTTTAACAATAGTCCATAGCTGGCATCGTAAATTCCCACCTCCGGCTTTGATTGGTAAAAATTGCCTCCTAACAGTATATCAGGTTTCCCGTCGCCATCAAAATCTTCTATATTCAGCCCGAAAACGGTAGAGAACTGTGCTTCCACGGGCAATGGTTTTAGGGTAAACGTGCCATTTTTATTATTCATGATCACGCTGCTGCGCATTTCATAAGCATTCAATTTTAACATACCCTGCAACTTCTGCGTGCCAAAAATATCGTTCATCGTTTGCTCTTTATATTGCCCAAATCGCAGGTATTTTTTCTTCAACATCGGGATGCTTCCCACCATATCCTGCCTTAAAACCAATGGATATTGCTTAGCGCCGTTATAGGTGCACACAATTTGCTCAGTGTTCCCATTGTCATCAAAATCGCCCACGTACATGCTCACCGGTTTATCCTTGCTGGCTTTAAAACGGGAGTTTAACCCGTGATTGCCCGCTACAATATCGGGGTATCCGTCCCCATCTATATCGGCTATTTGCAAGCGGTTCCACCAGCCGTTGGTATTATCTAATCCTGCCTCGCGGGTCACCTCCTTTAAGCGCCCGCCCTCATTATGAAAAATCCGGATAGGCATATACTCTCCGCAAATCACCAGGTCAGGTTTCCCGTCTCTGTCATAGTCAAACCATTTCGCATCGGTAACCATACCCAATTCCTTTAAGCCGGGGGCTACCTTGTCAGTTACATCTGTAAAAATTCCTTTCCCGTTATTTTGTAAAATGTAACCTTTACAGGGATAACCATACTTGCCGGGCTTTAAGCGAACACCAACAAACAGGTCCTGGTCGCCATCGCCATCAAAGTCAGCCGCTGTTACGCACGAGCCGCTCTCAAACTGAAAAGAGGGGAGCACCTGTGGTGATTTGGTAAAATGCCCCTTACCATCGTTAATGTATAACCGGCTGATGAGTTCGGTAGAATTTTCGGAGTATTGATTGCCGCCGCTGCACACGTAAAGGTCCAGGTCGCCATCACCGTCGGCATCAAAAAAAAGGCAGTCGGTATCCTCACTTGCTTTATCCTTTTCAAACAATTGTTCGTTACTTCGTTTAAAACGGCCGTCTTTGGTTTGGATGTAAAGCGCCCCCGGCTGGTCTTTTGCCCCGCAGATGTAGAAATCCTCCAGTCCGTCGCCGTTAACATCGCCTTTGGTTATTCGTGGGCCATCGGTACAGTGCATCTGGAATATCAGTCTTTCCCGGTCAAAATCGGAGTATTCGGTATTCTTGTGTACAAAGTCAATCCCGTGGTTATCCTTAGTGGCCTCCAGCAAGGTTTTAGCTGGTACAGGCTTGCTAATTATTTTTTTTGGCCATGCCGATTCACTTTGCTTAACCTTTATCATTTGATTGGGCAATACGCCTTTCAATATTTTCTGTTTACCATCGGGCCAGTTCACCACTACCGAATCGATAATTTTAACCTTACCTAAACCAAAGTTCAACCGCGTATCCATGCTCGATTCAAATCCACGCGAGGGCATCTCCTCCTGGTAGTTTAGTGTGTGATTATAGTAAACCGTTACCTGCGTTCCTACGCCAAAACGGTTTTTCCCTTCACCCTGAAGGGCCACTTTGAGGTATTTGTTTTGAGGCATCAGCCTGCGCCCATTGTTGCGGTAAATAAATGCCGGCATGTTCACGTTATTCACCACCAAATCCAATGCGCCATCGTTATTTAAGTCGCCATAAGCCGAGCCGTTCGAAAAGCTGGGCTGCCCGAGGCCCCAATCATCTGCCTTATTGGTAAAGGTAAGGTTGCCATTATTATGATAGGCGTAGTTGGGCACCGCCTGCGATGGCATGCTGTCTATCAGTTTTTTATAATTTAACCCTTTGGCGGTTATGGCGCTGCCCATCACCTCGCGGTTGGATAGGTGTTGAATATAATCCTGGTTGGTGAGATCCTTATAAATGCCGTTGGCTATAAAAATATCCTTAAACCCATCGTTATCCATATCGGTTATCAGGGCGCCCCAACTCCAGTCGGTAGCGTGTACACCCGCCAGCCGGCCTATCTCGCTAAAGGTGCCGTTACCGTTGTTAAGCTGCAGCGTGTTTCGCGTAAACTGGTGATAATAGTCGTATTTTAAATCGAGCTGGTATTTGTCCCAGTTCTCGAAAGTTGTATTTGTTTTGAGGCGAGATTCACTTTCAGGCAACATATCGGTTGTGAAAATATCCGGATGCCCATCGTTGTTGATATCGGCCAGGTCGGCCCCCATCGAAGCGTTGCTGATGCTCTTCATCTGGTCTTCCAGCTGCTCCTTAAACGTGCCGTTTTTTTGGTTGATATATAGATAATCACGCTCAAAAAAATCATTTGACACATAAATATCGTCCCAGCCATCGCCGTTTACATCGCCTACGCTTACTCCTAAACCAAACCCTATAACGCTTCCAAAAATACCTGCCTGCTTGCTTACATCGGTAAAATGCCCGCCATCATTCCTGAATAATTTTTGACCGCCCAATGGGTCTCTCACATTCCGTTCATTGGCTTGTAAATTAAAGCTGCCTATGGCCTTAAACGAATTACTAAGGATAAAAAGGTCCAAATCGCCATCGTGGTCATAATCAAAAAACACAGCATGTGTTGAATAGCCGTTTACCCCGATGCCGTATTCCTTAGCCCTTTCGGTAAAAGTAAGATCGCCGTTATTTATGTATAATTCATTCTGTTTATGATCGCCTTTAATATCGCCGCTGTTGCAAACATAAATATCCAGCAGACCATCGCCGTTCACATCCGCCATGGTAACGCCGGTTGACCATTTGCCTAATTTATTGATACCCGATTTCTCGGTAATATCCTCAAACTGAAAGTTGCCCTTGTTGAGATAAAGGCGGCTTGGCACCATATTTCCCACCAAAAAAATATCGGGCAGCCCATCATTATTGATATCCCCTATGGCTACTCCGCCGCCGTTGTAGAAATTGCGATAAGTAAAAATATTGAAGTCATTATTGTACGATAACTGGTTGATAAAATCAATATTGGTTTTATCGGCACTTAACAATTCAAACAGCTTGTTCCCGGCGTCCGGCTTTGGGTGCCGGCAACCGCCTATAACCAATAACAGCAGTACTAAACAATAACGCATTTTACCAGCAAGGGAATTGTTCTTAAAAAGACTGATAACTGCGAGATAGCTACGGGTTTGAAACTTTGAGTTTCCGAAACCTTGCAAAAAGCGTTGGGATGTGCGATCCCTTCCCTGGAGAAGGAGGAGGAAGCGGTTCGAAAGTTTGCTAAACCCCACCCTACACCCGCCCAAAGGCGGGAATCGCACGTGCCTCTGTGCTCGAAAAAGCATGTTTCGGACGCTCGAGGTTTGAAACCTATCGCTATGAAAAAATCTATCATAAATCGCTAAAAGATATCTCATGTTATTTAGTCGCCTTATCATTTGCCAGCAAATCGGTGTAATCAACCTTTACATGCGCCTCATCGTACTTTCCGATGATAATCCGCCGGTTCCCATCCACCTTTACATAGATGGTTCCTTTGAGCGAATCCTTCATGGTAATAAAATCGGTTCCCTTATACCATTTTTTAAACAGGCTTAACACGTCCAATTGCAGGCTATCGGCATACAGCCGTTTATTCCATGGGGCAAATGCATCATAACCAAACATTGCCCTCATTTTGTATACCTTATCGTGCTGAAATGCAGGGAAGAAATTCATCGACGCCGGATACTTTAGCTCGTTATTCAGTTTATATAAAACGGTCATGCTATTAGCCCCATCAACAAAGAGCCCTTTTTTATTCATGGCCCAGCAATAGGTATAAAACTCCTTTTGGGTCATCCCAAACTTTATCCCCATAAATAAACTGTCCTTGTGTACACCGCTCGAAAGTTCATTTTTAACCATCTTATCGTACTTGCTATTATCCGAATTACAGGAATATACAGCAGTAATTACTACCACAAAAGTCAACCATTTAAAACATCTCATCATTATCACTACCCTATTTAAAACTTAATATTTCTGTTTTATCATTATTTTTTGCGAAAACCAGCAGCTTCTTTTTGCCCGCCTTAATCTCTGCAATATCGCGCACAGCGCCCTTCACCATTACGCCACTGCCTTGCGGGCTAACGGATTTAAAGCCGCCCTTCCCATCGCCTTTAAGCAGCAATCCATAACTGGCATCGTAAATCCCCACTTCGGGTTTCGATTGATAAAAGTTGCCACCAAGTAGTATATCCGGTTTCCCATCGCCATCAAAATCCCTTATATCCAGGCCAAAAACGGGCGAAAACTGTGCTTCTACCGGCAAGGGTTTTAAGGTAAATTTGCCGTTGCGGTTGTTCATGATCACACTGCTCCGCATTTCATAGGCATTCAATTTTAACATGCCCTGTAACTTCCCGGCCCCGAAAATATCTTCCATTGTTTGTTCCTTGTATTGTTCGTAGCGCAGGTATTTCTTTTTCAGGTAGGGAATGCTTGCCACCATATCCTGTCTTAATACCAATGGGTATTGTTTGGCGCCGTTGTAGGTACATACAATTTGCTCGGTGTTACCGTTTTCATCAAAATCGCCCACGTACATGCTTACCGGTTTATCCAGACTTGCCTTAAACCGGGAGTTTAACCCGTGATTGCCGGCTACGATATCCGGATAACCGTCGCCATCAATATCAGCTATCTGCAACCGGTTCCACCAGCCGTTGGTGTTATCCAATCCGGCCTCGTGGGTTACTTCCTTTAAGCGACCACCCTCGTTATGAAATATCCGGATGGGCATATACTCGCCGCAGATTACTAAATCCGGCTTTCCATCTCTGTCATAATCAAACCATTTGGCATCGGTTACCATGCCCAGTTCATTTAAGCCAGGGGCCACTTGAGCGGTTACATCTGTAAAAACCCCCTTGCCGTTGTTTTGTAAAATATAACCTTTACATGGATAGCCATACTTGCCTGGCTTTAAGCGTACGCCAACAAACAGGTCCTGGTCGCCATCGCCATCAAAATCGGCAGCGGTTACGCACGAGCTGCTCTCAAACTGAAACGAGGGTAGTACCTGTGGTGATTTGGTAAAATGCCCCTTACCATCGTTGATGTATAAACGGCTGATGAGTTCGGTGGAGTTTTCGGAATATTGACTGCCGCCGCTGCAAACGTAAAGGTCCAGGTCGCCATCGCCATCGGCATCAAAAAAAAGGCAGTCGGTATCCTCGCTGTCTTTATCCTTTTCAAACAATTGTTCGTTGCTGCGTTTAAAGCGGCCATCCTTAGTCTGGATGTATAGCGCTCCGGGCTGCCCCTTTGCTCCGCAGATGTAAAAATCCTCCAGCCCGTCGCCGTTTACATCGCCTTTGGCAATGCGCGGACCATCGGTACAGTGCATCTGGAAGATCAGCCGCTCCCGGTCGAAATCCGAAAAACCATCACTCTTATGCTCAAAATCTATCCCGTGATTATCAGCACTCGGTTCAAACAGGGTTTTGTCCGGGGCCCGGACATTGTTCAACTTCTTCGGCAACATGGATTCACTTTGCTTTACCGTTATCATTTGATTGGGAAGCACATTTTTCAATATCTTTTGTTTGCCATCGGGCCAGTTTACTATTACCGAATCTATGATCCTGGTTTTACCGAGACCGAAATTTAAACGGGTATCCACGCTTGACTCAAATCCCCGCGAGGGAATTTGCTCCTGGTAACTTAGGGTATGATTATAGTAAACCGTTACCTGTGAGCCTACCCCAAAACGATTTTTGCCCTCGCCTACCAAGGCCACTTTAAGGTATTTATTTTGAGGCAATAGTTTCGGGCTGTTGTTACGATACACAAATGCCGGCATGTTCACGTTGTTCACTACCAGGTCGAGCGCACCGTCGTTATTTAAATCGCCATAAGCCGAACCGTTCGAAAAACTGGGTTCGGCCAAACCCCAGTCTGCTGCTTTGTTGCTAAAGGTGAGGTTACCATTATTGTGAAATGCGTAATTGGACAAAGGCTGCGAAGGCATTTTATCGATCAGCTTACGGATGACATTTTTTTGAGTACCTATCATTTTTCTAACCTCGGTTGGATTAGCTGTAAACTGGATATAATCCTGGTCGGTTAAATCCTTGTAAATACCGTTACTCACAAAAATGTCCTTAAACCCGTCGTTATCCAGGTCGGTAATTAAGGCGCCCCAGCTCCAATCGGTGGCTTGCACACCCGCCATCCGGCCAATCTCGCTAAAGTTTGTTTGGCCTCCATTGGCATTTTTACCCGGTGCCGCACCCTGGTTCAGTTGCAGAACATTGCGTAAAAACTGTTGGTAATAACCATTTTTAAGGTCAGATTGATATTTGTCCCAATTTTCAAACGCTGTTTTGGTTTTTACCCTACCCTCCAACTCGGGCAACATATCGGTAACATAAATATCTGGCTTGCCGTCGTTATTAATGTCGGCGATATCTGCGCCCATCGAGTTTTGGCTTAGTTCGCGGATAGCATCCGGCAGGCATTCTTTAAAAGTTCCGTCTTTATTATTGAGGTATAAATAATCACGCTCAAAAAAATCATTTGACACATAAATATCGTCCCAGCCATCGCCGTTAACATCGGCAATGGTAACACCAAGCCCAAAACCTATTTTACTGCTTAAAATACCGGCTTGCTGTGTTACATCAGTAAAATGTCCGCCATCGTTTCGATACAGTTTGTTTCCGCCAAGCGGATCGGGAGTATTGCGCTGGTCTTTAATCAAATCATAGTTACCAACCGACCTAAATGAATTATTGAGAAGATAACAGTCCAAATCACCGTCGTGATCGTAATCGAAGAAAACGGCCTGGGTACATAGGCCCTTATTGTTGAGGCCATATTTTTCGGCCTCCTCGGTAAACGTAAGGTTACCATTATTAATAAACAATTGGTTACTACGGTTTTTGCCCGAAAAATCTCCGGATTTGCATATATAAATATCCAGCAGGCCATCGCCATTCACGTCTGCAAAGGTTACCCCTGTTGACCATACGCCGGCCGATGAAAGCCCCGCCTTTTCTGTGATGTCTTCAAATTGAAAGTTTCCCTTGTTGAGATATAACCTGTTTGATTGCTGGTTACCGCAAAAGAATATATCGGGTAACCCGTCATTGTTAATATCGCCAATAGCCACACCGCCTCCGTTGTAAAAGTTGCGGTAGGTATAAACGTTCAGTTGTTCGGTATAATCCACATTGTTGGCAAAAGTTACGCCTGTAGCCGATGCCGGTAATGATGAAAAAAGCAGGTTATCCTGTTTACCTGAGTTTGCCCCTGTTTTACAAGACGTTACCATCATCAGTATGCAAAAAAGTATGCCTGCGAAATACCTGGTAAAATCAAAAAATAAAAATGCATTGGCGCAGGGGTATCTCATTTTTAGTAGTATCAGTAATTCGGCAGCAAATAAAATGCGGCGTTGTATAAGTATAAAGGAAGGCAAGCAATAAAGCCTGCCTTCCGTAAAATTGGATTCATTAAACCAGGGTTAGTGGCTTAATTATACCCCGGGTTTTGTTTAAGATTTGGATTTGCATTAATTTGAGTGGCCGGTACCGGGAATATATTTACGTGCGTATCCGGATCGGCATCGTGGAAGCGGTATTTATCGTTATACACACCAAAGCGTATCATATCCTGCCTTCTGTAACTTTCGGCAAACATTTCTCTGCCGCGTTCGGCTAAGAAAGTTGCTGCAGTTAAACTGGCAAACGGCGTAACCCCACCATGTACTGTACGTATTTGGTTAACCAATGCCAACGTAACCGGATCGTTCCAATTGCCACTTTTGCGGGCCACTAATTCAGCCTTCATCAGTAGGATATCGGCGTAGCGGTAAATGGCCAAATCGTTATCAATGGCAGCTTGCATACCCTTGTAAAACTGCCATTTACCAATACGAGCGCCAGCTTGTCTCCAGGCATTTGGCTGCAGCTCATTAATATATGGCGTAAAGGTAATGGCGGGTCCATCCGGATCGGTAGCATCGGCACCGCCATCAAGCAACGGGCTTATACCATCAGCACGATATTGAGGGCCAACTAAAAAGTTGTTTAACATCCGTTTATCCAACGTACCTGTAGTTGGTGTGCCCTTAGGGTCAAGACCAACAACGGTTCCCTGTGGCCCCGGGTTTTGTGCCGGATCGATATAGGATTGATAAAACTCCTGTACGGAGGCAAAACCATTCCAAGGCTGCGCATTCATTTGATAAGTATCCTGGCTTTGCAGGTGCAAGGTAGTCATCGGGATATTAAAATTAGCTGCATGCACCGCGTCAAACGGTATGGCCCAGATAGATTCAGTAGAACCGATGTTATTACGTGAAAAATTGTCGGCGTAATTTCCCATCAGCGAATATTTGCCCGAGTTGATAATAACATCACAGGCGGCAATAGCTTTATCGTATTGCTGTGTACCGGTATAAACCTGGGCATTTAAATACAATTTAGCCAAAGTAGCCTCGGCGACATAATAGGTAACACGACCGTAGTAAGGGCCATCGCCTGTGCCGATTTTTGGCAATGCCTCTATATTGGCTAATAACTCCTTTTCAACAAAGGCATACACATCGGCACGGTTACTGGTTGCAGGTGGAGCAGTGTTGGAGAAATCAGTACTCAGCGGTACATTGCCAAACAGATCCAATAACCAGTAGTAATAAATAGCACGTAAACATTTTAACTCCGAAACATAGGCCGCTGCCTTTGGCGATTTACTGGCAGCCAGCGCAACCAACAGCTTGTTACAGGTAGTAACCCCGTTAAAGCCAAAGTTCCATGCGCCATTTGGCCGGGTATCCTGACTGGTGGTGGTATGGGTTTTTAACCTAACCCAATGGCCGCCGTCGCCCCAGTCGGCACCGCGTGTTGGCACTACTATCTCGTCGGTAGTTACCTCGTTTAAGTCAAAGAATGGATTATTTGGCCCGTTATAGTTACTAAAAATGGGTGAGTAGGCTGCACCAACGGCTGCAGCTAACTGCCTGTCGGTTTGGTAAAAATTATCTTCTGTTACCTGGTCATAAAGTAATGATTTTTCATCAAGCTTGGTGCACGATGCTGTTATTAGCAAAATGCCAAACAGCGTATATTTTTTAAATGATAGTTTCATAATTGAAAGTGTTGCTGTTAAAATTTTAATTAAAATCCGATATTAAGGCCAAGGGTAAATGAGCGGGTATAAACCCAGGTCTCTCTCCTGTCGATACCCGGCGCCAGTACGTTGGTGCCATCGGTATACCTTACCTCAGGGTCAACACCTGTGTAACCGGTTATAGTAAATAAATTCTGGCCCGAGATATAAGCCCTTAAGCTGCTGATCATTCCCGGTTTAGCACTTTTGCCAATTTTAAAGGTGTAGCCTAATGTTGCGTTATCCAATTTCAGGAACGATGCATTTTCAACATCGTAGCTGCTGTAGGCTGCTCCGTCGGTTACGGTTGGGTTAAAGAATTTGGTATTCACGATATTGTAGCTGGTAGCCACATTCGGGTTTTCATAAAATGCCCGGTAGGTATTGATCAGGTCGTGACCCATTGATGCCCGCAGGAAGAAGTTAAAATCAAAATTCTTGTATTTAAACCCGTTGGTAATGCCAAACTCATATTTAGGCAAGCCGTTACCGATAACCTGGTCAACTGCGTTAGCAAACGGAACCTTCCCGCCTTTGCCATCCGAGTAAAGGTATTTGCCATTGGCATCAACACCTTCATATTTAGGGCCCCAAAGAATACCAATTGCCTGGCCTTCAACCGCGCGGGTTAATTGCGTTTGCTCCTGACCCGGTGTGCCCAAATTGGTCGATCCAACATACGATCCCTTTAACGAACTGGCAAGCTCTGCTAAAACAACATGGTAACTTGAAATATTGAAGCCCGGTGTCCAGCTAAAGTTGCTGCTCTTAACAGCCTCGTAAGTCATGGCTAACTCCACGCCCGAGTTGGTTAACTTGCCGATATTTTCCCAGGTGTTGTTATTTAAAGCAGGTGGCGAAGGCACAATTACGTCGAAGATCAAATCGGTTGTCTTCCTGTTAAAGTAATCAAACGTACCGTTTAAGCGGCCATTCAGTAAGCTAAAATCTAAACCGATATCCGCTTCCGCTTTCTTTTCCCATTTCAAACCGGGGTTGGAATTCACAAACGTGCTGTAAGTACTTGCGTAAACACCACCGCCTGCATAATAGGTGCCGGTTGTTGTTAAACGCTGTAATGATAGGTAAGGGTTAGGTGGCAATGCACCTGTAACACCGTAACTGCCCCTTAATTTAAGGTTGCTTACGGATGGCAGTGTTAATATCTTGGTTAAATCCAAACCAGCGCTTACCGAGGGGAATAGTCCCCATTTATCGGCAGCACCAAACTCTGTTGAACCATCCCGACGTAAACTTGCCGAAAGGAAGGCGATGTTGTCATAATTTAAGTTTACCCGGCCGAAGAACGAGATTAACCGGTTTTCGTTTTTGTAACTGGTTACTGAACCGATACCATTCTGAAAGTCAAGTGCGGCACTAAAATTTTGTCCGGATGCATCGGTTACAAAATTGCCACCACCTGCACCAAAGCCCTGGTACAAGTAATCCTGGTACGAATAGCCTACTACCGACGATAACTCCAGCTTATTAAATGTTTTATCGTATGCCAGGGTATTTTGATAAAGGGTATTTGCACTCTCGTCATCATTTTTAATGGAAAGGCCCGAACGCGAGAAACCGCTACCTAACGGAAAACCGCGCGAAATAAAGGCATCAATAGGCGAATATTCTGAATGATAGTTGCTTGATGTTTGTTTATAATATTCTGTCGCAAACTTTAAGCCCGGCATTATTTCATAAGTAACCGTTCCGCCAATATTGAATTTTTTGATAGTTCCCTCGTTGGTATTCTGTTGCAGCATGGCAACAGGGTTTGAGTAATCAACAAAGTTCGATTCAAAATAACCGCCGCCGGTAAGGTCATACAACGGATTGGTAGAATGTACAGGTGCGGTAGGGTTAAAAATAGTGGCATATTTAAAGGCATCAGGGAAGCCATACTGTGCATTCCTATTGGTTGTATTGATATTGAAATTGAAAACCAACTTATTATTCAGAGCCTTGTGCGTTAAGTTTATACGCCCGTTTAACTGGTTGAAACCTGTTGTAATGGCAACGCCCTGGGCATTTCTGTAGTTTAATGTGGCTTCGTAGGTTGTACGTTCGTCGCCGCCCGAAAAGCTGATGTTGTGCACCTGCGATAATGCGGTGCGGGTAATTTCTTTATCCCAATCGGTTGTCGAGCCATAATCAGTGCCTTTGCCCAATGCCTTAAACTGCGCTGCGGTCATGTGCTGGGTAAACTTGGCGGGAGTTTCGGCAGTACCCGAAACATTGTAAGCAACCTTCGACAGACCTCTTTTTCCAGATTTAGTGGTGATGATAATAACCCCCGCCGAACCGCGTGTTCCGTAAATAGCAGCGGCAGAACCATCCTTTAATACGTCGATACTTTTAATATCGTTGGGGTCGATGGTGTTGATATCAACGTCCACCTGGCCGTCAAGCACAATCAATGGTTGCGTGTTGGCGCCCAAAGTTGAAAGCCCCCTTAAACGGATGGTAAAACCGCCGTTAGGATCGCCGCCGGGGCGGGCTACTGATAAACCGGCAACCTTACCCTGCAGTAACTGCGCAACATCATTGATATTACCTTTGTTAAATTGCTCGGAACTGATGGTGGTAATAGCGCTGGTTACCTCACGTTTTTTCTGGGTACCATAACCTACTACCACAACTTCGTCCAGTTTACTGGTGCTTTCCAGCAAAACAATATTGTTTACGCTTTCCTGTCCGTCACTTAGGCTAATAGTTTTAGTTAATGTTACGAAGCCGACGAAAGTAAAGCTAATGGTGTAATTACCGGCGGGTAAATTCGAAAAGCTGAAAGCACCATTAACGTCCGTACCTTTGCTTAATGATACAGCGCCATTCAGTTTTACGGTTACACCAGGCAGCGTTGCGCCCTTTGAATCAGATACTGTTCCTTTGATAACCCCGGTTGAGACGGGCACGGCATCGTTCGAAACAGTTGAGACAGCATCGGGGCTATTTGGCTCCTGCCGGATTTTTGTAATCAATATTTGGTTATCAATTTGCCTGAAGCGAAGTGTGGTATTTACCAATAATGTCTTCAGCACCAAAGCCACTGATTCATTACTCGCCGTAAGCTGAAGGTTTTGAATGTACTTAACATCCTCGTTACGATACATAAAGTGAAACGGGCTTTGTGCTTCAATTTTCTTAAATGCCTTTACAAGCGATTCGTTTTTGAGCGTAAGGTTCACGTCTACCTGGTCCATGGCCTGACCCTTCGCTGAGGTAGCGGAAAAAACTGGAATTGAGGCAACTAAAATAAATATTGAAACTATCCCTATTCTCATAAATTGTTTAAGATTATTTGAGGTTAGCAGATGAACCTTAAGAGGAAGTTTAATAAAATCCCGTAGGTCTGCAGAAACTATAGAAAAATTCATAATTTTAATGCGTTTTAATTATTAATGTCGATGAGTTAAATGTTGATTTTTAAAGCAAAAAGCTTATACAATCGATTGCAGTCGAATTGCAAAAGCGACCCTCTGAGGATAATTTCTGTAAGGAAAAAATTCAGAGGGTTTTTTTATGTCGGTGGGCCGTTCAGGTCTTTTTCCGATTCAAATCCGGGAGGGATCGCAGTGTAGTTTTTCTTCATAATTCTTTGATTTTGAGATTAATTAGTTTGAGGATCGCTGATAATGGTTATAGTAGATTTGTCTTTATCATAAGTATAGCTGGCTTCGTTAAACTCGCAGATGCTTTTTAAATCCTTATCCAGGCTTGCTGTGTTATCAAATGTTGAGGTAAACCGTTTTGACAGAACAATCTGGTCCTTGAAAATAATTTTTACCTTAAACCGCTGCTCCAATAATTTGGCAGCTTCTGCTACCGTAACATCTTCAAAATATAAGTTCTCCTGCGATGTCCAGTTGGTAATAACTTTGGCGTCTATCTTACTTTGAGTGGCATTAAGTTCGGCTTTGTTATAAATAATTTGCTGATTGGGTATAATTACACCCAATTCTCTCTGTTGATCGCTAACTTTTACCCGCCCCCTGGTTACTGTTACGGTTATGATTTTATCATCCGGCATGGCTTTGATATTAAAGGCTGTGCCCAGTACGGTAGTTTCAACTTTACCGGTATGTACAATAAATGGCTTTGAAGCATCGTGTTTAATATCAAAATAAGCCTGCCCTTCCAGGTAAACTTCGCGCTTGGGCAAACCGGTAAAGGTTGTTGCATACCTGAGCTTACTACCATAACTAAGGATGACGCTGCTGCCATCAGAAAGGGTAATAAAAAGATTTGACTTCTGCTGACGGACTAAAGCATGTGCAGCCTGTGGTTTATCGGTGTGACCGCGGAAAAATAAAACACCTGTCGCTAAAAACCCAACAACTACTGCCGCAGCAGCGATTCTTAAAAAAACGGCCTTAAATGGCAATGTCTTTTTCCCAGGTTCGACATCGTCGTCAATAGCCCGGAATATAGCTGCTTTAATATCGTTTTTTAACTTTTTCCGATGCAGGTCATCCATTAATGCAACAACATCGGGTTCGTCCGAAAACAAGTCGTAATACTTTATTAAAAATCGCTCCTCCTCGCCCGTTGCTTTATCATTTAGATATCTATGCAACAATTCCAGAAAAATTTGCTTGTCCATTAAGGTGTTTATTCAATTGGTTATTAACATGACCCCAAATCGAAAGAAAGTCCCACCCGAAGTAAAAATATTTTTATTTGCAGGATTTTACCGGGGGGCGACACTATTTAATGAAGTTGACCGGACATGTTAAATTTATCCGGGTTCAAATAAATATCATCACCGACCTGGTGTATATTCTTACCAACAAACTTTAATGAAATGCAGATATTAGATATATTACCCGTAACGCAATAGCTTATGCCGATAGCAGCATGGCAACAAAAAGCCAGACGGGTAATAAAACAACCTTTAATTTCTCAATTGCCTTACCCAACTGGTTTTGGACAGTTTTACGGGTGATACCCAGTTGCGAAGCAATATCTTTAGTAGCCAAATCTTCCTGAAAGTGCATACGGAAAATGATTTGTCTCTTGGGGGGTAATGTGTTCAATAGCTCTTCGTACGAAACCAGGAATTCTTTCCAGAGCAAATTATCATCGGCATGATAGGTTGCTGGCATGTACTCCAGCATATCAAGAAAGGGGTGGGTCATTTTTTCCCGCTCGACCAGTTTGAACACCTTATTGCGCACCGATACATGTAAATAAGCGGGCAAGTTATCAATATGCAGGTATTCGCGCTTTAACCAAATGTGTGTAAAAATCTCCTGCACAATATCCTTCGCCTGGTCCTCATCGCGCAAACGCCTATAGGCATCTGCGTACGCCTTTTCCCAATACCGGTCGTATAACAATTCAAATGAATTTTTACACCCCTGGCTCATTTTTTGCAGCAGCACAGCATCATTACTAAATTGTGGCCCGGTTGATTTCATCAATAAATTTCCCTTATAAGTTAACTAAAGTATTCGTTCCGGCTGGGCAAAAAGCCTTACAACGAAACAACAACAAAAATTAAACAGCAGACTATAATTGGCCTTTGTTTGCAATATATTAAGGGACCGGGAGTGACAGCAACCCTATTCCTTGATTAAATGGATATATACTAAAAGGTTAGCGTTTATAATTATTGTTGAAATAACAATTATTTTTTTAGAAAATGAAATAATTGTAATAAAATAATTACAAAGCAATATAACTGGTTCATTATCAATAGCAAAAACGTAGTTTACCAAATACATGAACGGTATTTTTTTACCGGAAATACGCCGCAGCTTTAAATTGCTTGTCCAATTATAGTAATTATCCTGCTGCGGTTATTCCAGAAAACCAAACAATAATAAGGAACAATTTACTCCATTATACTCGTTTTACTGACAGATTGTACCCAATTCGTACAACAGTCAACCGGTAAACGGGTTGAAGTAATCAGGCACTGTTGCCGATACAAATATTGTTGCCTTTGTTGCAGCTTTATAATACATTTTTAACAAAACTTTTAGAACCTGTTTAAAAATAGATGAATAAAATTGTTATGTATTTAAAAGTGAGTAAAAAGGAGATTACTAATCGGTCAAATAAATATTAATTGTGAATAACGACAATATGGCAATTGATTTATTACTTCTGTAAGAAATGACCTGACATGGTTGATTATTTGCTACTTACATTTTAAATTGCCCAAAATAGGGCAAAGTTAGTACCCATTAAACAAGCAACGTCCCTAAATAAATTAAACTATTTGCCGTATTAACTGTCTACCCTTTACACAATTTAATTTATTATGAAAAAGTTAATTTTTATGGCATCTGTATTACTTGCCAGTTTTGCGTTTAAAACGGCTGATGCACAGTTGCACGTTCGTGTAGGATTAAACATTGGCAGCCAGCCCGAATGGGGGCCGGTTGGATATGACCATGCCGACTATTATTATATGCCCGATATTGATGCTTATTACGACGTTCCCGCCCATCAATACGTATATTATAACAACAATACCTGGATTCACGGCGCTGTTTTACCAGCCCGCTATGGCAACTTCGACAGATACCACAGCTATAAGGTTGTAGTTAACCAGCGTAATCCATGGGAGCATCATGCGGATATTAGAAACCGTTATGCCAATTTCAGGGGCCGTCATGACCAAACTGTTATCCGCGATAGCCGCGATGAACATTACCGCAACCACTGGAGAGAAGACGGGCGCGGCCGCGGGGACGATCATCATGACAGAGGCGATGACCACCATGACAGAGGGAACGATCATCACGACCGAGGGAATGATCACCACGACAATGGGCATGATCATCATGACAGGGGGAATGACCACCACGACAAGCATTAATTTGTATTAAATACGCAATTACAACGCAGCCCTGCTTAACAGCGGGGCTGTTTGTTTTTTGAAGATTGGGGGAGCATCCATCAGCTCAACTATCCACCCTTCTTCTGCACCGCTCACACAAAAAACACGCCTGCTCCTCGTCTACCACTTTAATAGTTCCGTTCGCATCATTCATCATACACCGTTTATCGCCGCTGGTGCAATGTTTTAAACCAAGATTGTGGCCAATTTCATGTAAACATACTTTTATCAACCGTTGATGAAAAAGTTGTTCGGCCGCATTTCGTTTCAGCCGGAAAGTGGATATTACGCAGGTTGTGCCGGGCTCATACCCCAAACCGAATACGCCCCATTCTTTAACATGCCGAGCCAAATTTTGGCAGGCAATATCCCTTTCCGTTAAAATAAGCAGATTTTGTTTCGAATTGTATTTGGATAAAATCCGGCTTGCCTCGTAGCGGGTTTTACTATCAGCCAAAATATCCGGTGATAAACCAATAACAGGTTTAATTAAACATGTAATATGATAAAAGCTTTCCACTGATGATTTAATCAGCCTCAGATTTACACTATCAATACTTCCGAGCGGCTGAATATATACAACTTTGGGTTTAGGCCGATTACACGACAATACAGTTATCGCCACAAAAAATAACACGAGCCAACATTTCATCCACAAAAGGTAGTAACAATTTTAGCGACCGCAAATATGTTGCTATTTTTTACGCAACTTTGGATTATGAAACCATTCAATAACAAAACTTTAACTATCGTATAATCCACGTCATTTAATGTAAAAGCAACCCCAATTACTAAAATCCCGTATGGTTAAATATACTTCGGCATACCCCAATGTTTTTTAACTCCTTAACATTCGCGCTATTTTTTGCCCTGTTTTTTCTGTTGTACTGGTTTCTTTTTAACCGGACAGTTAAACTGCAAAACCTGTTTCTACTATTTGGGAGCTATGTGTTTTACGGATGGTGGGACTGGCGCTTTCTTTTTTTACTGGCCGGTAGTTCCCTGTTAAATTATTATTTGGGTATTTTAATTGCCGGCGCCAAGAGCGAAAAACGCCGAAATTTTTTAATCTGGACGGGCTTACTGCAAGGTTTAGGTAGTCTGCTGTTTTTTAAATATTTCAATTTCTTTATCGCTTCCCTAACTGCTGCGTTATTAAAATTTAATATCCGGCTTGATGTTTACACCCTTAACATCATTTTGCCGCTGGGCATAAGTTTTTACACTTTTAAAACCATTAGCTATTTGCTGGATATTAAAAAAGGCAAAATTGAGCCTTCAAGAGACTGGGTTGTATTTTTCGGATATGTGGCATTTTTCCCAACCGTAACCTCCGGGCCTATTGACCGTCCGGGGGCATTAATCCCCCAACTAAAAAAACAAAGGGTGTTTAACTACAGCCAGGCATCGGATGGTATGCGGCAAATTTTATTGGGACTGTTTAAAAAAATAGTTATTGCCGATAATTGCGCCGCATTTACAACGGAGATATTTAGCAACTATAAAACCCTGCCCGCAAGCTCGCTGTTATTCGGCGCGTTTTTGTTTACCATGCAGATTTATACCGATTTCTCGGGATATTCGGATATTGCCATTGGCATATCTAACCTGCTTGGCTTTAAAGTTACCCGCAATTTCGATTCGCCTTTTTTTGCCCAAAACATTGCCGACTTTTGGCGCCGCTGGCATATCACCTTAACCACCTGGCTTACCGATTATGTATTTACGCCCCTCTCAATTTATTTCAGGAATTATGGTAAGATGGGGACAATACTCGCTATACTGATAAACTTTACGCTAATAGGTATTTGGCACGGCGCAAACTTTACTTTCTTACTTTTTGGCTTTTTGCATGGTTGCTATTATATCCCCTTGATACTGCGCGGTACTTTCGGCAAAAAAAAGAAAGTTATTGCCGGTACAGGGAGCAAGTTTTCGATCGGAGAAATCATCAATGTGATATTGACCTTTTTGCTGGTGATGTTTACGTTTGTCATTTTCAGGGCCGACACCCTTACGCAGGCTTTTGATTATTACCGAAGGCTTTTTTCCGTCACCATATTTACAATGCCGGTGATAACCGAGACGGTAAATACCGCGGTTGTTTTGCTGGCAGTTATATTGCTATTTTGGGCCGAATGGCAACAGCGCGGTAAACAGCATATTTTACAGATTGATTTTATAAAAGCGTTCCCGGTGAGGGCTTTAATTTACTTTGGGCTTATCCTGCTTATTCTAAGCTTTAGCGCCACCAAAAATGCCGACTTTATTTACTTTAAGTTTTAGCCATGAAAAGCCCGTTTAAAATATTCTTCAGTAAACTTCTGCTTTTCATCATTCCGGTGTTGATCCTGTTCGAGGTTTTGTTCCGGCTGGGATTTTATCCGATTATCACTAACTCCACCCTTTTTGATACCAAAATGCTGGCGATACAACGGCAGCATATTAAAAAAATTGATTTATTATCGATAGGTTCATCTATTACCTTGTACGATTTGAATTCGGATATCATCGTAAAAAATTTTAACAAGCCCTATTACAACCTTGGCTCCTGGGGTTTACAGATTACTGATATGCGGGCATTGCTCCAAAGCTTTGTTAAGGAATATCATCCCAAGTACGTTATCCTTTGTTCGTCGTTTACAGATTTTATTTCGCCGTCAAATGATACTTATGCCAATTATATCAATACCGATTTTTGGGTGAAGAATAATTTCCCTGAAGCTTTTTACTTTAAGGATTACCATTCCATCCACCAGATTGTACGCCGGAAATATAAGGCATATCCCCTCAATTTCGATAAATGGGGTGGGGCGGCATTAAAATTTACGCTTAAAGATATTGTATGGAATAAATGGAACGAGCATGGCATTTTCCCCACCAAATACAGCAACTGCAACTATAGTGATCTGGATAGTTTAAGCACCTTTTTGCACCAACAGCATATCAAATTTATTTTTATACAGGCGCCCATCAAAAAATCGTATGCTAATACAGTGCTGTCCAAACAGATCATCCAGTCGCATTTTGATAAATGCCGGTCGATAACCGAAAGCCATGGCGGTACCTATTTAAGCTATTATAAAACTGACGTTTTTACCGATAATTACTTTATTGACCAGTACCATTTGCAGGGAACCGGAGCGGAGGTATTAACCCGGTTGGTTGTTGAGGATTTGAAAAAGATTATATTTTGATTTTGGATTTCGGAATTTCGATTTCGGATTTATTTGTCTGAACCATGATTCGTAGGATTTAAGGATTAAACGAATTTACAATCCTTCTGTCGCTTCATCACGATGGGCGTTGCCCGTCGCTGACAGATTTCGCCCTTTCAGGGCTTTTCAGTTTAACCAAAATCCTTCTATCTTTTAATCCTATTAATCGTGGTTCAGAAAAATGCGTCAGAATAGTAGCGGATACCGGCCAACGCCCAAAACTCTTGCCCAAGGGTTACCTTTAGCCATAATCTGGTATCAATACCAAACCAAGCACCTCAACATCATGAAGACAAAATTGATAATTCCGCTAATAGCGGGCCTGGGATTGCTATGTGCATGTTCCGGCATGAAAAAGGAGTCATCAGCCGACTCGATAAGTACCGAAAGCGTTCAAAAAAAGACTATAACGGCCAAACCTGACACCTCACTAAATAATCCAAAACTAATAAAAAGGGCCGAAATACATTTTAAAGTTAAAGACGTTAGGCAAACCAGCGAAAAGATAAGTGCCTTAACGGCAAGCTATAATGGCATGGTAATACACCATGTGCTCAGTTCGGGCGCGCAGCGCAGCCAGGACATCCGCATCAGCGATGATTCCATTATGCGCGTTACCGCCTATAATACCACCGCCGATATGATTGTGAAAATACCGCCCGGCAAAATGGAAGATTTTATCACCCAAATTGACCTGATGGGCTTGCATATCGATAGTATCCGGATGAATATTGAAGATAAAACGCTGGATTACCTAACAGCCCGCCTCAAGCTGAAAAACCGCTCATTAAATGTAATTCAGCAAGCGCCGAACGATGGCTCGGTGAATGCCAAAGACGATTTGGTTGACCGGCAAATGAATAACCGGAGGATTGAAGATTCGGTTAAAAACAGCATCGTGAGCCTGCGTTTTTATGAAGGCGTGGTGGTTAACAAGGAACGGCTGGCTAACGATGATCTGTCGTCATACAACGTCTCTGTTTTTAAACAGCTGGGCAATGCTTTGAAAAACGGATGGCATGTATCTATACAAATATTAATTGCCCTGGCTAACTTTTGGGCGCTTTTGCCCATTGGCCTTACCATTTGGTTGCTGGTGAAGTATTACAAAAAAAGGGTTTTGGTTAAGAATTGATTATAGAGAATATAAAGATCATGAAAGCAAAAATATTAATACTGCTGGCAGGTATTGCCTTACTTGCAGCATGCGGAAGGTCGCACAAATCAGAATACGACATTGTAAACAATAGCAGCTCTGCGGACTCGGCGGCTAAAGTAGATACGGCTATAATTGCAAACCCTAAACTGGTAAAAACCGCGGGCATCCGTTTTAAAGTGAAAAGTGTACAACAAACCGGCGATAGCGTTGCCGCAATTACATCCCGCTATGGCGGGATGGTGATACATCACGAAATGGGGTCAACTGCCGAGAGCAGCCATGATGTGCGGATAAGCGACGATTCGATAATGCGTGTTACCGCTTTTAGTACAACGGCTGATATCACGGTAAAAATACCCTCAGAAAAACTGAATGAATTTATGAGCCAGGTGGGCCGGATGGGTATTTATATAAACGACCGGAAAATGGATATCACGGATAAGTCGTTAGATTACCTTTCGACACAGCTAAAACTTAAAAGCCGCGCAGAGTTGGTGAGTCAGCAAAAAAGGGGAAAGATTGTGATAAAAAACCCCGGAGATGTATTGGGGCTAAAAGACGAAATGACTGACCAGCAAATTGGCAATCGCCAAATTGACGATGCTGTTAAAAACAGTATAGTTACCCTAAACTTTTACGAAAGCAATACCATTAAAAAGGAGGTTGTAGCCAACGATAATCCATCGGCCTATCAATTGCCATTTTTTAAACGTATGGGAATGGCCATTGCAAACGGCGTTGACATATTTGCGGATGTACTTGTAGGAATTGCTAACCTGTGGTTGTTTGTATTGGTAGGGATAGCAGCCTGGATTGCGATAAAGTATTACCGGGGAAAGGCGCTGGTTAAGGGTTGACGGTAGGTGGCCGAACCCTCATCTCACTTCGCAGTGAGACACCTTTACATAGATGCATAAACGCCATGCATAGTCAGTTATGCATGGCGTTTAAGATTTCTCGCTGCGCCCGAAATGACATCGGGGATTTTGGGGGAAAACCGCAATCAACCTTCCGCGTTTCGCAATCAAATAATTCCGCTATCACTCCCCCTTCAGGGGGCTGGGGGGTTACTGCACTTTCTTAAACTCGTACGGGTTCACCTCCACAAAATCAGCCACCTTAACTCGCACGCCGGTTACTTTGCCGTTAAAGGTGTAAAACGGAAAAACTGCTTTCCCCAACACCGGATCGCTAAAGGTTACATAAAATTTGTTACCACCTAAGGGTTGCAGCGCAGCAACCATATTAGGGTGGTGTTCAAACCGCATTTCAAGGTTGTTACCGGTACCCTGGGTAACCGTCATGTTACCATAAAGGCTATTAATATATTTACCGGTATAGCTTGCAGCCGGTAATGCCGGCTTAGGGTTAGTGGCAACGCTGTCGCGCAGCTTTTTGTCTTTGGCATCTTCTGCGGCTTCCTGCGCCTTAAACCTGGCCAGGCGTACCTCGCTATAGCCGCGGTACTGCTTGTTAAAATAAGCATCCATAATTTCCCAGCGCATGGCGTCAAAAAAACTATTCTGATCGGTATTCGTCAGTACAATAATACCCAGGTTTTGATCGGGCACCAACGTTACCGATGTGACATAACCATTTACCCCGCCATCGTGCATCACCAAACGGTGGCCCGCGTAGTCCTGTATAAACCAACCCAAGCCATACAGTTCGTAATTGGTTTCACCATCAAGGTGATGTATGCTGCCAACAATATCCTGTGCTTCGCGGGTGGCGTTGATCGCAGCCACAGGTATCACCTGTTTATCACCCACCTTACCGTTATTTAGCAACGCTGTTACCCATTTACTCAAATCATTTACGGATGAACTGATGGAGCCGCAAGGTGCAAGCCCGTCAATCTGGCAATAAGGTATGGCTATCATCTTTCCGTCTTTAAGGGTATGCGGCACGGTACGGTTAAATGATTTGGGCATATCGGCCGATAAGGCCAGCGTATTTGACATCCCCAGCGGCGCAAAAATATTTTCTTTCAGAAAGGTTTCCCATGGCTTGCCGGTAACCACCGGGATAATTTGCCCGGCTGTTAAAAATGCCGAATTGGTATATCCCCATTTAGCACGAAACGGATAAGTGGCTTTCACTATGCCCAGCTTTTCAATAACCTGGTCGCGGGTAAGGTTGGTGTTATAAAAAGTAAAGTCGCCCTGAAATGTTTGCAGGCCCAAACGGTGGCAAAGCAAATCGCGCACGGTGGCTAATTCGCCGGCCTGTTTATTTTCCAGCTTAAACTGGGGCAGATATTTGGTAACCTTATCATCCAGCGAAAGCTTTTTATCGGCTTGTAACATAGCCATTGCCGTGGCGGTAAACGCTTTCGTGTTACTGCCGATCATAAACAACGTATTTTCATCAACTTTGGCAGGTTTGCCTAACTCTTTAACGCCATAAGCTTTCATGACAACTACTTTGCCATCTTTGATAATACACACGGCTGCGCCGGGAATTTGCCAGTTGGTTAAGGCCTGGTTTACATAATTGTCCAGACTGTCTTTAACAAATTTGCTCCTGTCGATATGTTGTGCAATGGAGAGGGTGACGAAAGCGAGGAACGCGCCCGTGAGCAGAAGTATTTTTTTCATTACAGTGAATTTTCAGATGGTTTAAAGTGCTAATTTAACGCAAAATTTACAGTGGGGATATTTTATTGATAAAATATTAGAATCAGGAATTAGAAGCAAGATGGCAAGAATAAAGAATCAAGAGGAAAAGGTTAATTGAATCTTCAGTTCTTGTATCTTGCCTCTTTAAATGCAAATAATATGAATATTAACTTTTACCGTTGGTGCATTACCGGCGCCACTTTTTTACTGATGCTGGCATCCCAGCAAACAGCCACCGCTCAGCGCCAAAAAACGCATTGGGCAGCTGATGGTTATCAATACTATCGCGCCAAAGGAGACTCCATTTTAGAATTGGACACCCGCGATGCATCAAAAAAATCATTATTGCTAAATACCAGTGCACTTTCCCCGGCCGGGCATGTGCCAATAACTGTGGCCAACTTCTATATTTCGGATGACGGACAAAAAGTGCTCATTTTTACCAATACCAAAAAAGTATGGCGCTACAACACCCGCGGCGATTATTGGGTGTATACCATTGCCACCAAAACTTTAAAACAAATTGGCGCCCGACGGCCGGCAGCATCGCTGATGTTTGCCAAGCTAAGTCCCGATGGTAGCAAAGCTGCTTATGTAAGCGAGCACAATATTTATGTGGAAGATTTGGCAACCGGTAAAGTAAAACAACTCACGTTTGATGGATCGACAAAATTGATTAATGGCACATTCGACTGGGCTTATGAAGAAGAATTTGCTTGCCGCGATGGTTTCCGCTGGTCGCCTGATAGCCGGGCAATAGCTTATTGGCAAATTGACGCGCGGAAAATTAAGAATTACCTGATGCTGAATACCACTGATTCTATTTACCCCTTTGTAAAACCTGTGGAGTATCCCGTGGCGGGCGAAGACCCAAGCTCATGTAAAATTGGCGTGGTTGATATTAGCACTGCTAAAACCAACTGGATGAATATCCCCGGCGATGCGGTGCAGCATTATATCCCACGTATGGAGTGGACCACCAGCCCGAATCAAATTATTGTGGAGCAATTGAACCGTGCGCAAAATGATAGCCGCATATTTGTAGCAAATGTATCGAACGGAACAGCTGCGCTGATACACGAAGAAACCGACAAAGCCTGGATTGACGGCAAAGAACGCTGGGGCGGCGACCCAATGGGTTGGGAATGGATAAACAAGGGCAAGGATTTTTTATGGATCAGCGAAAAAGACGGCTGGCGCCATATCTCCAAAATTGACCGTGACGGTAAAGAAACTTTGCTAACCAAAGGCGCTTATGACGTTATAACGCTAAGTTTAATCGACGAGGCAAACGGTTACATCTACTTTATTGCATCGCCTGATAATGCTACTCAAAAATATTTGTACCGCATAAAATTGAGCGGCGGCGATGCCGAGCGCGTAACCCCGGCCGACGAACAAGGCACCAACAGTTATGAAATATCGCCCAACGGAAAATTGGCTTTGCATAACTTCTCTAATATTTACACACCCAATCAAAGCGAAGTAATCAGCCTGCCCGATCATAAGCATTTGAGCGGCGCAGAGATAAAACTGAACAAGGATGCTAAAAACAAACCCGAGTTTTTTAAGGTAAAAACAGTGGATGGTGTTGAAATGGATGGCTGGATGGTAAAACCCACGAATTTTGATCCTGCTAAAAAATATCCTATTGTATTTTATGTGTACAGCGAACCTGCCGGAGCAAATGTTACCGACTCATACGGTGCAGGCCGCAACGGCGAATATGTGGGCAGTATGGCCGATGACGGGTATTTGTATGTATCTATTGATAACCGTGGTACCCCAACCCCCAAAGGCCGCGAATGGCGCAAATCCATTTACAAAAACATTGGTATTGTAAATATTCAAGACCAGGCCATGGGCGCCAAAGAAATATTAAAATGGCCCTTTGTTGATTCTACCCGCGTAGCTGTTTGGGGCTGGAGCGGCGGTGGATCGTGTACGTTAAACCTTATGTTTCAACATCCCGAAATATATAAAACCGGTATTGCCATAGCGGCGGTAGGCTGGCAGCTTACTTACGATAACATTTACCAGGAACGTTATATGAGTGTACCAACGGATAGTGCAGGAAGGGGGGTATTTATAAAAGGATCGCCCATTACTTACGCCAAAAACCTGCGGGGTAATTTGTTATACATACACGGCACCGGCGACGATAACGTGCACTACAAAAATGCTGAAATGCTGATAGATGAACTTGTGAAATACAACCGGCAATTTCAGCTGATGTCGTTTCCTAACCGTACCCATGCTATTAGCGAAGGGCCGGGGACATCGTTATTTTTGAGAACTTTGTACACGCAATATTTAAAAGATCATTGCCCGCCGGGAGGGAGGTAAACTAACATCTTTTAACACAATGTCATTTCGACTGAGGCAAGAAGGAGAAACTACCTCTTGAGCGAAGCGAAAAATCTTAAACGCCCTGTATAGTCAACTATGCAGGGCGTTTAAGTATTTCCGTAAAGTTTTCTCAATCGTTTGAAATAACATTTGGGAAATTTTGCCTACGGGAAATCTAAGATCCCCGGCAATGGTGTCTTTTCGATATTTTTTAAATACTAACTTAATATTATCCGATATTTTTTAAATAGCATTTTAAAATTATCGAAAAAATCAGCAACAATCCTCTTTTAGCTTTGCAACTAAATCGGCCAGGTTAACTTCTGCAAATGCGGTTGACGAATCTGAAACGCCATAAGGGATAATAAGCTTGCCATTGTGCACCAGCGATCCGCAGGAGTATAACACGTTGGGTACATAACCCTCGCGTTCATCGCTATTGGGTATTAATAACGGTTCTTTCAGGCGGCCAATTTCAATGGTGGGGTCGTCCAGTTTTAGTAAACTTGCGCCCAGCACATACCTGCGCATCGGGCCTACGCCGTGGGTAATTACAATCCATCCGTCTTCGGTTTCAATGGGCGAACCGCAGTTACCTATCTGGATAAATTCCCAGGTAAATTTGGGCTGCTGCAATAATATTGGCTTTTCCCATATATTGATCTTATCCGAATACATGATGTAATTGTTGCAGCCATCAATGCGCGATATCATCACAAATTTACCGTTTACCTTGCGTGGGAACAGTGCCAGGTTTTTGTTCTGTGCGCCATCGCCGTAAAGGGGCATTATTTTAAAATTGTAAAAATCATTGGTTTGCAGCAGTTTCGGCATTATGAGCGACCCATCGTATGCCGTGTAAGTTGCGTAATAAATTAAACTGCCATGCTCGTCCTTAAATTGTACAAAGCGGGCGTCCTCAATGCCTTTGCGTTCGTATTCAGATATGGGGAATATCACCCTGTCGGAGATATCCGTATCCAGTGAAAAAACAATTTCATAATACGAATCGGCCAGCCATAGCACCTTATCGTACTCCAGCTTTTTCATATCGCTTTCCTGCAGCTTTTGCGAATCGATAATAATTCGGCGGAGGTTTGAGTATTCAAAATGATGATCGAGTTTCCCCTCAAGCTCTTTCAGTACATCAATATTGATTTGGGTAACGGTAGCTTTTTCAAAAAACAGTTTCTTGTTATAAACTGCGTTGCGCACTATTTCGGCTTCGTCTATATAGCTGCCGGCGGGTAAAACGGTGATGTTATTGTCCTGATCAATTAATGCGCGGCGGAACGTGATCGATGAGATATGCCCCTCGCCTACCGCCCTAAAACTGATAATTACCCGGCGGTTGCCGTCTTCCAGTTCAGTTTGATCGGGATCTTCAACAATCGACGGGTTAAAAAAAGCTGCCGATTCAATAGAATATTCGTGGGTGAAATAGGACCCAATCAGCAGTTTACGGTATACTGTTAGCGTATCATAGTCGATGTTTAACTCGGCAAAAAGCGGCTTCAGTTTACTGCAATGGCGGTTTAACACACGGGTAATGTTTCGGTGTCTCCGCGAATACTCCTGCAACAAGGGCGAAATGATGCCAAACGCAGTGTCTTCATCAATGCTCATTACACGCTGTATTACTTCTTTGGCACGGTCGTTCCCATTAAAAAAAAATCGGGCTATAACACGTTTCGGATCGGGGTTAATTCTTATCGGCTTGCGTTCTATGGATAATCTCATATTGTAAAAAGCGTATTTACTTATTAACACAAAGCCGGCCGAATTGATTGCAGCAATTTTACAAACTGAAATTTTAATGATAAATTGGTGTGCCAGGTATAAAATAGGGTGAAAACACGGGATAAAAGACAGTGTTTTCACCCTCTGATTTCCAAACTCAAACTGTTAATATTGACCTGATCGTTTCCAACCAAAAAAATCCTAAACCTTATTTTGCTTCTCATTTTCCCAACCGTTCCTGTTTAACAGCCAGGCAACATTAACAGTTACTTTTTTACTGGGGTATCTGCTACTTCCGCCACCGAATCCTCATTGTTTGCCGTTACCGTTTCCGGACCTGTGCTCACCGGACAGTGATAACCAAACAAGCACCTTTCTTTTATCATAGCAGCTACTTCGGCGGGCACATATTGCTCCCAGCCTTCTACACCCTGCTTTATTAGTTGCAAAACAATATCGGTTTGTACATGCAGGTTATTTTCGTTGTAATGCCTGATGTCCTCTATTTTATTATTGGCAATAAGGTAACGATAAAGATCAATGAGGTGCGATGGCGGATTAAATTTCAAACAATTATATATCACTCCATCGCGCAGCGTTGGATAAATAAACAGTTTTACCTTACGGCTAAACAATGTGGCGAACGATTCCAAAATACCGCCCGGAAGGTCCTGGTAATGCTCTTCCGAAAAAATGTATTCCAGGTTAGGGTAACCCAACACTACGCCCATTTTTAATTTGGTAATTTTTGACAGGTACGAAACCAGTTTATAATATTCGTGAAAGTTGGAGATTAATACGGTTTGCCCCAATGAACAAAGAATATCCACACGGTCCAAAAAATCCTTTTCGTCAATCTCGGCGGTTTCGGTGGCATTGCGTTCTTTTAACGATTGCAGCGTAAGTTCGGTGGCTACCACAACCTGTGTTTTATCAACATCCGGCTCCTGCATAAATTGCTTAACACCGGTGCTAAGCATATCTAAGTGCACATTAATAATGGGCCGGAAGCGGCCACGGATCACCACAATATGCTTTTTATACAATACTTCCGATGGTTGCAGATTTTTGCCATCTGGCCCGAATACTGCCACATCCGAAAAACCGTGTTTAACCAGCATCAAACTCATCAACCGATTATCCACTTTAGTGAAATTAGGTCCTTCAAAGCGGATCATATCTATCTGGATACGGTCTTTTGATAGTTCATCCATCAGCGAAAGCAAAAATACCGCCGGGTTATCATGATAATAAAAACAAGCATAAATAAGGTTAACGCCCAAAACGCCCACAGCTTGTTGCTGTAAATTATTATCGTTATCCAATAACTTTACGTGCAATACTACATCATTAAATACCCCGTTGGGGTCCAGTTGAAAGCGTACGCCCATCCAGCCATGGCCTTCGTTTGTTTTTTGATAATTAAGAGCCGATACCGTATCGGCGAAAGCAAAAAAGGTAGTTGTACTGCCACGCTGAACGGCTAAACGTTCAATCAACAGGCCATATTCATGATCGAGCATGGATATCAGCCGCTGCTCACTTACGTAACGGCGTACCTGCTGTACCCCATAAATAGCATCAGAAAATGTCATGTCATAAGCCGACATGGTTTTGGCAATAGTGCCCGATGAACCGCCTGCCTTAAAAAAATTTGCCGCTACATCCTGACCTGCACCAATTTCGGCAAACGAGCCGTAAACCGGTGGGTCCAGATTAATAGCTAATGCTTTTTGTTTTGTTCCAATATCTGTATGCTGAGGGGCGATCATAAGCTTAATTATTTTCGATAAATACTGCCTCAATTATCCAACACTAAGGCGTTTTAAAAATACAACTTTTTAAAGAATGGGACACAGAAGATTAAAAAAAGACAAGACTTTGATACCTGCAGTAAAAACAAAGGGCTGTATAACGTTTTAGTGGGTGAAATTAACCACAGAACGGAGAGCAACCGCAGAGAACGACAGAGACCAGGAGAGGCCGGATAGAAAACGATTGGCATTAGCAATTAAAACTCCGTCTCCTCTGCGCCCTCTACGGTAAAAATTTTAAACTATACTTTGTTTTATACTAACAATTGCCATTATAGCACCAGTTTAAAGTTCAATTTTTTGATGCTGATAGGGTATTTCAACCGCAGGAAATCCCTTATTCAATATTTTTTGTCTAAAGTGTTGCTGCACTTCGTACTCGCCATGTACCAGGAATATCTTTTTTACTTTTTGTGGCTGCTGCCCCGCTATAAAATGCAACAGATCGTCATAATCGCCATGTGCGCTCATTGATTTTATAGATTCAACACCCGATTTTACTTCGTATTTTTCTCCGAAAATAAATACGTCCTTGTCTCCCCTTAACAAATGGCCACCGAGCGAATTGGGTTCGCAGTAGCCCACCATTAATATGGTGCAGTTAGGGTTGCCAATATTATTTTTAATGTGATGCTTTACGCGCCCGGCTTCGGCCATTCCTGATGAGGAAATGATAACGCATGGTGTTGCATCGTCATTCAGCGCTTTCGATTCATCGGTTGTTTGCACAAATCTTAACCCTTTAAATCCAAACGGATTGGCATCAATTTTTAAAACATCGCTAACTTCTTTATTATATACTTCGGGATGTCCCATTAGTACACGCGTAGCTTTTTCGGATAGTGGGCTATCTACATAGTAATGCAAATCGGGCAAAATGCCTTTTAACTCCAGCGAATTAAGCGCATATAATAACTCCTGTGTGCGGCCAACACTAAAGGCAGGGATAATTAACTTTCCTTTTTGATCAAGGCAGGTGCGTTTTATTACCTCCAGCAATTTATCTTCAATGGCGCCAATATCCTTATGGAGCGAATCGCCATAAGTCGATTCCAACAAAATATAATCAGCTTGCGGAAAAGGCTCAGGGTTCTTTAGCAGGATATCGCCATAACGGCCTACATCGCCGCTAAAAGTAATATGGGTTTGCCGCGCGCTTTCGGTTATGGTTAAATGCATAGCAGCACTGCCCACCAAATGCCCTGCATCGGTAAACATAAATTTTATGGATGGCGTTATGGCAAATTCCTGGTGATAATCAACTGTTTTAAATAGTAAGAGGGCGGCGGTTACATCGTCCTCGGTATACAAAGCAGTTAATAAAGGCAGGTTCTTTTTGATGCGATGCTTGTTGCTATAAGCCGTATCCTGCTCTTGTATCCTGGCCGAGTCCGTCAGTAATATTTTCACCAGGTCGAATGTTGGCGGCGTGCAAAATATTTGCCCTTTAAAGCCTTCGGTAACCAGGCGGGGAATTAACCCGCAATGGTCAATATGAGCGTGCGATAATATCAGGTGGTCAACTTTTTCGGGATTAAAGCCAAAGTGTTCATTCAAATCTTCGGTATGCTCGCCCATACCCTGAAACATGCCGCAATCCAATAAAATGCGGGTGCCATCGTTAAGTTGCAATAAATGCTTGCTGCCGGTAACTGTGCGGGCAGCGCCATGAAAAGTTATTGTCATTATATGGGTTTATGAATTGGGTAAGCTACAAAAACAGGCGTTAAATTTCCAATTAGAAACTGTTTAAAATGTTAAAATATCTATTCGCGAATTGTGAAAGAACACTAATTTTCACGAATTGCCCGAATTTCACGAATTAAATTAAATCGAATTTTTAAAATTCGTGAAATTCGGGCAATTTGTTACCATTCGTGTTTATTTACCTTAAAAACATATAGTAAGTTAGCTCAAGCATCTCCTTAAAATAAAACTAAGTACTTAGTTGTTATTTTGCTTTTTATCAGTTAGCTTTGAAGTTGTAGCCGTTGAAAAAACGTTTTAAAGGTTTAAAAAAGTTGTAAATATTGTAATGGTTAAAGTTTGTTATAAAAGGTCTGCGCTGCAAACCAAATTTACAAATCGTACAACTTCTTCAACCTTTACAACCTCTTCAAAACCCTTACAACTTTTTCCAACATAACCCCGCACAAAAAATGGAAATTAAAGAATTAACCCGCGCCGAAGAGCAAATAATGCAGATACTGTGGCAGTTGCAAAAAGGCTATGTAAAAGAGGTGATAGATATTTTACCCGAGCCCAAGCCCGCTTATAATACCGTATCAACCATTATAAGGATACTGGAAACCAAGGGCTTTGTACGGCATACAGCCTATGGCAAAAGCCACGAATATTATCCGGTTGTAAGCAAAGATCAATATCAAAACTTTGCTACTGATAAACTGATGAACGGTTATTTTGATAACTCGGTAAAGCGTATGTTCTCGTACTTTGTGAAGAAGGAGAAGATTGACCTTAAAGAGGCCGATGAGATTATGAAACTGATTGAGAAACTAAAAGAAAAATAATCATGACCTGGTGGCAATATCTACTGCTGGTAAACATTTACCTGGTGCTGTTTTACTGCTTTTATGTTTTACTGCTGCGCAGGGAAACATTTTTTCAACTCAATCGCATTTACCTGGTATCGGCAGCATTGTTGTCATTTTTTATCCCGCTAATACAATCCGACTGGGTGAAAAATTTATTTATTACCCAACAGGTAAAATATACAATTTACGGCAGCCCGGTAATGCTGTACCAATTCCGTCCTATCAGCAATACGCATATAACCATAGGCCAGGTATTGGTGGTTGTTTACCTTACGGGCATTGTTTTTTTAATGGCAAGGCTTGCCTGGCAATTAATTAGCATAAACCGCCAAATAGAAAAGCCCGAACCGCAGGCAGCCTATTCTTTTTTTAAAAAAGTAAAGCTTGGCGAAGATGTGGAAAATAACGAGGTAATAGCCGCTCACGAACACGTACATGCTCAGCAATGGCATTCGGCCGACGTGCTGATGGTGGAGGCGGTAATGATCATCAACTGGTTTAACCCGGTGGTATACTTTTATCGTTTTGCCATCAAACACATCCACGAGTTTATTGCCGACCAGCAAGCCGTTAAAGCTGGCACCAACAAAGCAGATTATGCTTTACTATTGTTAAGCCAAACATTTAACGCCCCTGCGCATCAGCTGGCAAATCCGTTTTTTAATCATAGCCTGCTAAAACAGCGTATAATGATGTTGCAAAAAAACAAATCGCACCGCATAGCTTTGGTTAAATACGGTTTATCGGCGCCGCTGTTTATACTGATGCTCATCTTATCATCGGCTACTATTAATAACAGCAAAACCATTCGCATCATTAACAAAAAAGCGCAGTATATTTTTCTTAGTTCTGCACTAAGCGATAAAGGGAGCGCAAGCAACGGCAGGCAGGTTACCCAGGTAACTTTTGAAACCACCATAGATAAAACATCGGGCAGGGCCGATACCTTAAAAAAAGAGCGCGTTAAATCAAGAAAGGCTGTGCCTGAACCTATAACGATAGACGAGCCACTTTTTACGTCGGTTGAAAATCCGCCTGAATTTCCCGGAGGTATTGATGCTTTTTATAATTTTCTGGCCAAAAACATAAAATATCCGGCAGACAGCCGCGAAAAAGGGATACAGGGTAAAGTGATTATCCAATTTATTGTGGAGCAGGACGGAACATTGAGCGCTTTAAAGGTAGTGCGCGGCGTTGCAACCGATATAGACCAGGAAGCGTTACGTGTTTTGCAAACGTCGCCTAAATGGACACCTGGCGTTCAGAACGGTAGAGCGGTTAGGGTGCAATATAATGTTCCGATTTCGTTTACGATGACTGATGGCAAACAACCCGCATCAACGCAAAGTAAAACTGGCGCTGTAATTGAAGATAAAGCGCGCAAGTCGTTATTTCTTACTTTAACTACTGATAGTAAACTCAAAAACGATACCGGAAAAAATATTGTGATTCGCTGCGTAACAACCGACCCTTTGGCGGGACATCCGCTTTATATTGTTGACGGCACTGAACGTTCTGATTTAACAACGCTCAACCCTGCTGATATTGAAAGTGTCGATGTGCTTAAAAACCAACCGCCTGCGTTGTATGGAAACAAGGGCATCAATGGAGTTATCCGCATCACAACAAAAAAGATCAAGCAGGCAGGGCATTAATTGATGCGTTAACCAATTTTGTTTTCCCCGATTTTTTTCTACATTTATATAAAAACCTAATTATATGAACTGGAAAATTATCTTTCAATTATCAGTTTTCGGATTGATAATGGCTTTCGCCACGGTATCGCTTATCCCTCAAATTATCGAACCTGCTTTTTGGTTCCTGATATTTGTTTTTTGTGCTATTGTTATTGCAAAGGTTTGCACAGAAAAGTACTTTTTAAACGGCTTTTGTGTTAGCCTGGTCAATTGCGTTTGGATAGTAGCGGTTCATATTATTTTCGCCAAAAGTTACGTAAGTCATCACCTTGATATGGCAATGAAAATGCCAGGAGCGCTTGCAATACATCCGCGGTTGGGTATGCTAATTACTGGCCCGGTTGTGGGTATAATTAGCGGGGTTGTATTGGGCCTATTTTCATTAATAGCCTCAAAGTTTGTAAAAAAGGGCTAATCGGCTTTCATCACCGAAGTCTTAAAATAACGGTTAAGTAAAATCTAAACGCGTTAAACTAAGGCTTCGGATTTAAAAAAAATAAACTAACGATGCATTTTGGGATTAAAAGCAATTAAATGCGTTAAGTTTTTATGCCTGGCCGAATTAACGTCAAACCCATGTTCGATGGTGCTTAGGGGCAGCAATAGCTTCATTTTTACCAGTTTCAGCATTTCAAATAGCATTTCCTTTGCGGGATGTGCCGAAACAGTAGGATAATAATCCTTTTCCATTTTCGTTTTCTCAACGTCTGTAACCAAATTAAACTCCCAGCCCTCAAGTGTATTTTGGCCAAATTCGCTGGCACAGTTTTTCAGGTCGTAAACATATTCTCTCGCTTGCGACTCTATCGACTTGTTTATCATTATTTCTTTTTCTTGGCCGCTTCCATTATCGGCTTTACCACATTGGACTTGCCCGATTGATAATCGGATGGCGCTTTTTTGCCCCCTGGGCTTGCCGGCTTTTTTTTCTCTTTTACGGCTTGTCTGTCTTTGCTCATGGTATTTTTAGTTTAATGTAAGTTTGTTTGCCCGCTGCTGTCTATTGTTCAGCAGATGCAGATCGACCGGGCATAAATGTTAGCAGAAAATGGTGGTCTATTTACTTAAACGCAAACTCATAACGAATTTGTATAGGCAAGTTGTTAAAGATACATTTTTATTTGGCATGATAAGGAGCATTTTAGATACCTGTGTAAGTTTTACATCGTATTTAACAGATTATTGTTGATTTGCGAATATTTATTGCCAAACCGTTTACAGATAATTGCAAAATTTATACCTTTGAAAAAAATTCCTTAAAAGGCGTTTTTAAATAAAAAGATCAAATTACTAATTCGCAAAAAATGAAACCATTCATTTCAACAGCATTTTTCGGAGTGTTAACTTATATAGTGGCTCTTACGCTTATCGCTTCACCCTGGCTATTCGGCTTGGTTAATGTTTCGAGCGCAGCTTTGTTTCTTCCAATATACTTTGGCTGGTTACAATTAATTATGGCTATATTCTCTAACAACAGCACCGGCTTTTTGAAACAATTGCCTATTTATACCCATCAGCTATTGTTAACCGTAATGGGCTTTGTATTATTGGTGTCACCATGGTTATACACCTTTTCGGACAGAGCATTTTGGCCTGAGTTAGTGTTTGGCCTGCTTTTAATGATTATGGGTATTTTCACACAAAAATCACCTTTTACTGATGCTTCACACCGGGCAAACCGTTCAACACGCGAAGGCCAGTTAACTTCGGCTGACTAATTAGGCACCTGGTTAAAATATTTAAGTAAAAAGGGACAGCACGAAATCGTGTTGTCCCTTTTTTTGCTTTGACAACGCTACACGTAGCTAACATAAGATTTTATTACAGCTGCTATTAGTGACGAGCACAAAGACACGGAGGTTTAGGGAAACAAATGTAAATTGGCATTGCATCCTATTCGATTGTTGCAAACCCGGACCTTTGCCGCTCCCATGAAATACGATCCATGAACTAACTCAAAACAGCCTATCCTTCATCACCAAAGTTCCTGCCAGCATATCGTGCAAACACTGTTGCTGTTTATTAAAAAAGCTAAACAGGTAACCCACAAAAAACGTCATCACCGGGAATATTTTGGCAATGTTGCGCCATAACGAGCGGCCAAAACTAATTTGATTGCCCTGCATATCGCAAACTTTTATCCGCAGTATTTGCTTTCCATAGGTGGCCCGTTTGGCGGTACATTCCATTATAATGTGGTAAATAAGTTTTACGATGGGGATAATTGCCAGCAAACTAAAAGCAACCGCTATGCGTGCTTCTTTCTCGCTAATAAACAATACAGCCATGAAGGCGATAAGGATGCAAACGCCCGAAACAAAAAACCAGTCGAGCGCGGAAGCCATCAACCGTTGGTCAAAACCGGCAAAGTATTGGGGGATTGCCGGTGGTTTACTAAAACCAAAAAGCTCGCGGAGTTCTGCAACTTCGCGGGCCTCTTTGTAATCGTCCATAGCTGCGGTCTTTACAAAATCGCCGGGTTTTATGTTGTATGCTTTTAATTCATCAATACTAAATGGCCCTTCGGGTTTACCTTTTATAACGAGGATGTAGAGTGGAGAATTGTTGGAACGTTGTAACGTTGAAAAGTTGGAATGTTCCATGGTATGTTATAAAGTTGAAATGTTGTAGCGTTATCGAAAGCCAAATTTAACATTTCATCCTTACAACGTTGCAACATTCCAACCTTCAAACAACTTAATACCTTGTTACATGAAAACCAGACATCCCACCACTGATGTGGATATGTATTTTATTTTTGGCACTGTCAAAGCCGGAAGTTTCATAATTGTTATCGTCGGTTTTATTAAAACCTTCAAATTGATTATCGGACAAGGCCGAATCGCTTTCGATACTACAAGCTGCGTTTTGCGGAATTTTGATGTCAACACCGGCCATACCGGTCGAAATATCAACATCAGTAAGCGATAGTGGCGCGCCTAATTTTACATTAAATGATGCTGCACCACCCGCTAATTTTAATTCACGTACTTTAAATTTCGACAGATCAAAATTAAGACTTGCTGCGCCGGTAGCCACATGTATTTCCCATTCAGGATTTGGATTTAAGCGAAAATCAACCTTGTTTTTATCCGAATCGAAATTAAAGCCGTGTTTGTTTTTCATCTTAAATTCGAGTACGTAGGTTGAATCGTCCATGCTGTTCCAAAGGCCATAGTGGTTGTTGTTATTGCCAGTCACTTTAGCATTAAACAACTGGTTGGTAGTATCCGACAGATTGAAAACCGTGGCCGCGCCGGTAATTTCAAGTCGGGCTGTTTTGGCGCCGGCTTTGTAAGGCTCGTTAAAAACACCATCACCGGTCATCTTCACACTGGTTCCGTTAGCGCTGGTATCACTATCATCCATACCATCGTTATCATTATCATTATTGTCATTATAGTTATAATTGTAATGCATTCCTGGCCAAAAGTTATACCGGTTGCCAAAATTGCCAAACAATACCAGTCCCAGGCCTAAAACCACAACGGCTATTTTTAAACCAGTGGCCCAGGGCGATTTATTGTGCGCAAATACCAGGTTTATACCGGCGATAACCAAAAATATTGGCCACAAACGCAATATGTTCCACAAATGTACATGCACATATCCGTAGTTATGAAGCAGGATGGCTGCGCCTATCAGCACCAGCACCACTCCCGGAATTAATTTATCGTTTTTCATGATTATATATATTGATCCCGGATATACCGGGAGGGTTTAATAATTATACAGTTGTAGCGTTATCAGTTTCCGGTTCGCTGTTATCAGTTAACGGCGCGTCGTTTTTTGCGTCGTTTTTTACATCGTTATAGTGCCATATCTGGTTCCGCTGTCCCGATGCGATGAGGGCGCCGCCTACCAGTACCAATACAGCCGGCCATATTCTTTCAAAGTCAAAATCGGGAAGTAAGTCGTAATTGTCTATTAAAATGGCTGCGCCTATAAAAATGAGTACCGCGCCTATAATTACACCCGCATGTGAGCGCTGTTTTGGCACCGTGTTGTCAATAGGGTTGCTATACGGATTCCCACCGAATGGATTGCCGCCAAACTGATTGCCGCCAAAAGGATTACTCCCTTGCTGCCCGGCATTAAAATTACCTGTTGGCTGTTGTGGTGGCACCGTGTAATCAACCGTTGGATTGTTAAAGTTGGGATAAGGATATCCCTTGCGGGGCAACACTATCCATAAAATAATGTAAGTACCAAAACCTACGCCCATTACAAAAAATGTAAATGCAAATAACAGGCGTACAATGGTTACATCGATGTCGAAATATTGGGCCAGGCCCGAACAAACACCGCCAAATACCTTGTTGTGTTCGTCGCGATATAGTTTTTTGTTCATAATTGTATTGCTTTAATTGTGTAAGTTTATATTTGTCCGTAAACGGGTTTAATTATTATTTCATCTGTATTGGCCCCTGCGCTCATTTTCCAGGCGCATATAATAGCCTGCGCAATATCTTCGGGCAAAACCATTTTATCTTTATCAACGTCTATCCCTTTCCACGAGTCGGTTAATGTAGAACCGGGAATAATAGCGGTTACCTTTACCCCATGCGGCTGCATTTCGGTACGCATAACTTTGTTAAGACCAAGCAGCGCATATTTTGTTACGCTATACGTACCAGCCTCGGGGATAGGCCTTAACGACGCAACGGAACATATCGTAAAAATGTGCCCCCAGCGGGCGGCCCTCATGGTTTTACCAAAATATCGATATAGCTCGTAAGCCGGCATCAGGTTGGTATTTACATGTTTGTCAAAAGTGCTGTCGGCATCATCCAATATACTGCTGTATTCATAAATGCCTGCATTATTAACAATGATATGAATAAACCCGAGTTGCTGTTCGGCAGCAGCAGCAAAATCAATCACTTGCTGTTTAATGCTGCAATCGGTAACCGAAATCATTATATTAATGTTAGGGTTTATAATTGCTAACTCGTTTTTAAAGGCAGTCAAATCAGCGCTATTCCGCGAGCAGATGGCTAAGTTCACGCCTTCTTTTGCGAAAGCGATGGCTATGGCCCGGCCCATTCCTTTGGTTGATGCGGTTATAATAGCGTTTTGCATTTGTTTATTAATATTGTTAAACAAATTTAATTTTTATTTTAACAAGGGGGTTGCGGCTTTTGGTAAAGCGGGTTAAATTTTCGGTAAAGCGGGGGAAAACGGCGGTAAAAGAAGTTGGGCAGGCGAATGTGAACAAGGCCGTTGCACTCCCGGACTGATTATGATGGGCTTCAAACCGCGCGTGTGCAAAAATTTTCGAGAGGCCCTGCGGAGACATTGGGGTAAACCTATATCAGTACTATATTGCAAAAAGCGCATAAAGTGTAAACTCAATACAGGATTAATCATCAAAAAGTGTAAACCTTTTTCAGGACGGGACATAAAAAAATCCCCGATTAAGTGTTAATGTGTTGATAATAAATAGGTTGCAACAATGTATTAAAAAATAGCAATTTGGAATGCTTGATTATCAGCATGTTAGACAATATTGACCATTTTCCAAAAATGGAACACCTGATAATCAGCATGTTCCGCAATGTGCCAGGTGTTCCAAAAATGTAAAAGCGGAACGCCCGGACCAGCAAAGTGGGTTCCTTCCATCGGAACTATTGGTGAATTAGCCATTTTGCACACTAATTGAATTTTATGGGTTAAATTAAACCGCACTATCCCTGACGCTCGAAAAAGCATATTTCGACCACTCAAGGTTTCAAACCCATGGTTATAACAAAGCCATTACAAAATTATCTCGCCCATTCTTCCAGCGTCACCACATCGGCCTGGCGAGGAAATACTTTAGTGGTAAGCACCCTGTGCACTTCTTCGTCGCCATCGGCACAGCAATCGGCAATTACGGTAATGCGGTAGTCCTTGTCTGACGCCTCTCGTATGGTTGATAATACTACACCACTGGTAGCTATGCCGGTAAGCACCACATGCTGAATGCCTTTTGAGCGTAATACCACCTCCAAATCGCTACCGGTAAAGGCGCTTACGCGCCGCTTGGTCACAATTATTTCGCCTTCCAGCGGCGCTACCGATGGATCAACCTTCAAAAACGCTTCCATGCTAATGCCTTCAAAACGGCTTTTACTGGCGGCAAAGCCTTTATTGTTCATGCTAATTTCGGGTCCGCCCTGCCTGAAGCCTACTACTACATAAATAACCGGGATATTGGTTTTGCGTGCATAGGCTATGGCAGTGGCAACATTGCCTTTAATTGTTTCGGAAGAGGGCAATATGCCGAGTATAGTGGTTTGCATATCCATTACCAGCAAGGCTGTATTTTGAGGGGTGTTTTCCATTTTATAATAGTTTTTAATTTGATGACCTTAAAAAGTAGTCAAATTTACCTTATTCCATAAAATGCTATGGTTGATAAAGGCAACATGATAGTTACAAAGCCGTTATTTCACCTTATAAAGTAAGCCGGACAATGGATAAACCCTTTCGGTAAAGAGCATTAAGGTTTTTCAAATGGAAATTAATATTAAAAAACAAATACAATTCTATGTTGCTTTTTGGGAAGGACCAGAAACTATTCTACGCTCACTTGCTTCAAAATCCACCTAAAATATCTCCCGGGATTTGCAGAATACAATCAAACCCGAAGACCTTTTAACAAGCACCTGAAACACAACCAAAAAACCTCCCATACCCCAACAATATTTAGTCAAAATTTTGTGTTATAGAATTTTACTAAAAATTGTATCTTGCGCCCTCTTTTTAATAGTATAATAAAATAATTATAGAAGTAATGGGTATAATGGGTTTTTTGCGGGAACGGATGGGAAAGATCCTCGCATTTTTTATTGGTTTCGCGTTGCTTGCCTTTATTGTTGGTGAAGTAGCCCGTTCGGGTGGGTCATTTTTCAGGGACGACCGTGATATGCTGGGCGAAGTAAATGGTGAAAAAGTTTCTTATGTTGATTTTCAGAAAAAGGCAGATCAAAATGCCCAACAGTTTAAGCAACAGTCGGGTCAGCAGGGCGCTTTAAGTCCTCAAATTATGGGCTACGTTCAGGAAACCACCTGGAACCAGGAAATCAGCCAGTTGATTCTGAAAAAAGAAGTGGATAAGGTTGGCATAGTAGTTGGTCAGGATGAAACCGATCAAATGGTACATGGCAATAACCCTAACCCACAAATTGTTCAGGCTTTTGGCGATCCTAAAACCGGTCAGTTGGACCGTGCCAAATACGACAACTTTTTGAGGAATCTTAATAATTCGAAAGCCGATGATCCGCTGCGCAAGCAATGGAGCGACTTTATCATTCAAATGATAGAGAACAAGGTGTCTGAAAAATATTCAGCATTAATAACCAATGGTCTGTATGTAAACTCGCTGGAGGCTAAAGATGATTACGATGCGAAAAATAAGCTGGTAAACTTTAAATATGTTTCACTGGACTATACATCGGTTCCTGATAATAAAATAACCGTTACTGATGCCGATTACCAGGATTATTATGGCGAACACAAAGCCGAATTTAAAAACGCACAGGAATTAAGAACTTTTGATTATGTAAGCTTTAACGCTGCACCATCAAAAGACGATACTGCAGCCATTAAAAAACAAGCCGATAAATTGGCGGTTGATTTTAAAGCCAGCACTAATGATTCGCTTTTTGTACAGATAAATGCTGAAACCAAAGCGCCGCTTGCGTACCAACACAAAGGCAAGCTTGATCCGAAAACGGATTCAGTTATGTTCAGTTCGGCAAACGGAACGGTTTACGGGCCGTACCTATCAAACGGAAGCTATAAAATCGCCAAATTGGTTGACGCTCACACTGAACCCGATTCGGTAAAAGCGCGTCATATATTGATTGATGCCAGCACTATCGGTATTGATAAAGCAAAAGCCAAGGCTGATTCGTTAAAGAAATTACTTCAAACCGGAAAATCATTTGCTGATTTAGCTAATATGAATTCTACCGATAAAGGTTCGGCAGCTAAAGGAGGCGATTTGGGTACATTTGGTCGTGGTGTAATGGTTGGCCCTTTTGAAGATGCTGTATTCAGTGGCAAAAAAGGTGACCTGAAAATTGTAGTTACACAGTTTGGGGTGCACTTAATTGAAATTGAAGATCAGAAAGGATCATCAAAAGTGGCTAAAGTTGCTATAGTTGATGTGCCGTTAAAAGCCAGCAGCGCTACTCAAACCATTGTATATAGCAAAGCACAAGCATTTTTAGGTAACTTAACGAAAGATAATTTCGACGACCTGGCTAAAAAAGACGGCCTGGTTAAAAAAACTGCCGCCGATGTAAATGGCGTAGCCAGTACCGTATTAGGTATTGAAAGCGCCCGCGAAATTGTTAGATGGGCGTATGCCGCCGAAGCTGGCGATTTTTCGGACAAGGTTTATATTTCAGGCGACCAATATGTTATAGCGCATTTGGTACAAATAAAACCTAAAGGTATTTTATCGCTCGACGTGGTTAAAAAGCAAATTGAACAAGCGGTGAAAAATAAGGTAAAAGCGAAGTTTTTGACTGATAAGTTTAATTTAGCATTAGCCGGTGCATCTACTTTAGATCAGGTAGCTCAAAAAGTTAATGGCAAAGTTACCCCAATACAAAACATGGTTTTTGCCAATCCAATTATTCCTGGCTCATCAGCCGAGTATAAGGTATTGGGAACTGTTTTTGGTTCGAAACCTAACAAAATTTCAAAAGCGGTTGAAGGACAACAAGCTGTTTATGTATTTGATGTAGATAGTTTTGTAAACCCTGCACCGTTAACCAATGCAGTTAGAGAGAAACAACAGTTAGGCCAGGCGCTTGAGCAACGTGCCGGTTCGCAGTTGTTTGATGCACTGAAAGATAAGGCGAATGTAAAAGATTACAGAGCTAAGTTTTTATAAGAATATTAAAAGTAATTTTGCATCCGGGTATAGCGTTAAAACTGTACCCGGATTTTTTATTTTTATAACTCATGGAAATACAGGAAAATATAATAAATAAAGTAGCGCAAAGCGGCCTGGTCACTTTGGACCCGGCCAGTTTTTATCCCAGCGGAGATCGTGTGGTATACGATATAAAAGACAACCTGTTCATGGAGCTTATTTTACGCGAAAAGGATTTCAGGGAGTTTGTTAAGGCGCATGATTGGGCTCAATATTCAGGTAAAAACGTAGCCATTACCTGCACAGCCGATGCCATTGTACCCGCCTGGGCCTATATGCTGATAGCTAACCGCCTGGCGCCTTATGCCGCTGAAGTAGTTTTTGGGGATGCAGATGTATTAGAAACTGTACTGTTTGTAAAAAGCATAGCCAAAATGGATACCGAGCAATACCGCGACCAGCGGATTGTAATTAAAGGTTGCGGGGATACCCCAGTGCCGGTTTCGGCTTATGTGGAACTAACCAAAAAACTTACCCCTGTAGTAAAAAGCCTGATGTTTGGCGAACCATGCTCTACCGTGCCTATTTATAAAAGTCCGAAGCCTGGGGTCTGAAGTTCTGAGTCGAAAGTTTTGAGTGAAAAAATTGTCAGTCTTAAAAAAGTAACGGAATTAGTAAAGTCTGTGATTCAAAATCAAAGAAATCTGCGATCAATAATCACCGTAGTCCCCGAAACAAAATTGACATCCGGCTAAAATATACGTCTATATATTGACGTTAAATTCCGTCTTGAGACTTCCCGCTCAAGACTAACCAGCACATTATGAAATATCTGCCGATAATAATTTGTTTTTTAACCATTACTGCTACCCCCGGTTTTAGCCAGGATACCTTTAAAATAGGCGACCCCGTTTTTAAGGCGGGCGAACAACTAAGTTACAGGCTAAAGTATGGCTTTTTTACTGCCGCCGAAGCTACTATACACGTAGAAAACAGCGATAAAAAATTTGAGGGCCGCACAGCGTTCCACATCGTTGCCGATAGTAAAACTGCCGGCGCATTTGATGTTTTTTATAAAGTGCGTAACCGCTACGAAAGCTACGTTGATGAAACCACGCTACAGCCTTATTTTTATACCGAGAACCGGCACGAGGCCAGTTACAAGCATAGTGATAATGTAACTTTTAATCACCATGACGACAAAATTACGGCCAATAAAGGCGTTTTCCCGTTTAAAGGTAAGGTGTTTGACTTTCTGTCGGCGTACTATTTTTCACGAAGTATTGATATTTCGAAGATAAAACTCGGGGAAACATTTGATTTAAATTATTTTTTGGAAGACGGCGTGCATACGCTGAGCATTACGTATGTGGGCAAGGAACAAATAAGCAGTGCTATTGGTACTTTTAACTGTTTGAAATTTAATCCTACTATTATCCCCGGCAGGGTATTCAGAAAAGATAGTAAGTTGTACCTTTGGATAACAGACGACAATAACCGCATACCGGTAAAAGCCCATGTTGAACTGGTTGTGGGTAGTGTTACAATGGATTTAACCGGAGCTAAGGAGTTGAAATATCCTTTAAATCCACTAAAAGAAAAATAATTATGATTGAGGTTGGGGCCGTGTTACTGCACGAGGATGTAATAAAAGAGAATTTTGTATGTAACTTAAATAAGTGCAAAGGCGCCTGCTGTCTGGAGGGCGACTCGGGCGCTCCGCTGGACGTTAACGAACTTGATATTCTGGATGAAATATACCCTAAGGTGAAACCTTTTATGACAGCCAAGGGGATTAAAACCATTGAAAAAACAGGTACTTATGTAAAAGACTTTGAAGGCGACTATACAACTCCATGTGTAGACGTAAATAAGGAATGCGCCTATGTAATATTTGAAAACGGCATCACCAAATGCGCGATTGAAAAAGCTTACGAACAAGGTGTCATTAACTGGAAAAAACCAATCTCGTGCCACCTGTACCCTATCCGTATTACCAAATACCCGGAATTTGATGTATTGAATTATGACAGGTGGAGTATTTGCAGCCCGGCCTGTGCTTTTGGCACCGAATTAAAAGTACGGGTTCATGAATTTTTAAAAGCTCCCCTAATTCGCAAATACGGCGAAGAGTGGTATACGGAACTGGAAGATTTTGTTGCCGGGATGTAGGCTTAGTTATTCCCCTGTAAAAGAGCAGCTATTAAAGTCGCAGTAGCCGCTCTTCAGGGGGTGGGGCGTATCGTTTATTGGCTAACCGGATTGCTTACCGTGCCGGTAAAAAGAATCAATCCGCTGCTTATTTCTCGTATGGCAAATATAAATGGATGGTCAATTACCGTTGGCGGCGGGTTTGCAGGGGCAGTTGCGGTAATCGCAACAACAGTAGCAGCAGCAGCGGTAGTGCCGCTTTCGTCCACGGCAACAAAGGCTTTATGTATTACTGCGCTTATGTGTAGTTTGGCTGTAGGATTAATGAGCGAAAAATCGGCATCGTCCGAAAAAGCAATGCCCATACCCAATGATCCTAACGCGCCGTTAAGGTTAGTGCCGTAGCTAAATTGAAATTTGGGTAATTTCAAATCACTTTTGTCGGTGGTTAATCCTGCCATCCAGGTTTTCCATTTGGATGAATCAATTTGCTGTGCAAGTTGATGTACCGACGTTCCGGCTGCAGGCATTAAAATAACCATGCTGTATTTATCGTTGGCGTAGGGCAGTTCAAAAACATGTACCGTATTATCGTCGTATCTTTTATAATCTACATCGCCATCCATAAAATCGGCCTGTATAGGGCTATTGTCTGTTACATAAAATGGCAACTTGCTGGTTTTCGAGGCATCAAACTTCTCTTTCCACCCGCTTTTAAAGTAAATGGCATTTACCAGGTACATTAAATCCAGAGATGAAATACTGTTGATAATAGTGGGTATTTTGCCATTGGTTTCCTTGTTTACCCAGTTATTGATAGTGAGCACCGACGACGGATTATTAAAATTAAGCGCCTGTACTTCTGCATGATAATAGTTGCTGTTGGTTTGCAAAAATTGTGGCAGCACATCAAAGCCTTGCCGGTACCAAATGGAGTTTGCAATATTTAAGGTAGTTGTAGGATCAAGCTTTGGCAGGTTGGTAATCATGTTATTGTAATAACTATTTTGCTGCGCCAGCGAAAACCCGGCAAAACTGGTTGCCTTTTGCATAGCCGTTAGGGTAGCGCCGTTACTGCCGTTACTGGTCATCCCCAGCGCAAAGCTTACACTTAGCGGCGATGCAAATAGATTTACATTGGCAGTAGTGTTAGCGCTATCTAAATTTTTAAATAGTTTTAAGGTAAACGCATTGTCCGCTGCAACCTCTTGTTGCTCAACCGGGGAAAGCACCAGGTCCTGTCCCTTACCGGGAGCAACACCAGCCTTATTGCAGGAAGCAAGGCCTATACTAAAAAGGAATAAAACAATCAGCGGAGTTTTGCGTGTTACCATAAACATGTGTAGATTAAAAATATTTTCACCTGGTTATTTAGCTTTACGCTGTCAATTATATAAGTGATACAGTGCAGGCAAAATAATATAATATAGGGTGCAAAATGCTATAACATTGAAAAAGCCGTCATTGCGATTGCAATGACGGCTTTTCATCCTGATTCGTGACGCTAATAATATTCGTGTTAATTTCTGGCCGGTTGCGGTTTCGGTAGCTCCTTGCGTGGTATCATTTCATCGCGTTGTGATGTGTTGTACACAAACGAGGCAACTATGGTGGCTGCTTGTTTCAAATCATCTTCACTTAGCTTATCGTAAGTATCCTGGTTGCTGTGGTGCGTACGTGCGCCATAGTCAAGAGCATCCTGTATAAACTGGAAGCCGGGTATACCTACCGCATCAAACGATACGTGATCGGTACTGCCGGTATTGCGGTTAGTAATGGTTGTAGCACCCAAATCTTTAAACGGAGCAAGCCATGCTTTAAATATTGGCGCGGTTGTAGAATCGCCCTGCATATAAATACCACGAATTTTACCGGAACCATTATCTAAGTTATAATAAGCCGAAACTTTTGCCTGCTCGGGTTTTAGTTCCATAGTTTTAGGGTCGCCAAAGTGATTAAGCACGTAGTTGCGCGAGCCAAACAGGCCTTGCTCTTCCGAACTCCAAAGCGCTATACGGATGGTACGGCGTGGTTTAAAGTTAACTGCTTTTAATATGCGCATCACTTCCATCATTACTGCACTGCCTGCGGCGTTATCAGTACCACCAGTAGCACCATGCCACGAATCAAGGTGACCACCTATTATTACCAGCTGGTCTTTCAGTTTTTTATCTGTACCGGGTATTTCGGCCACCACATCATATCCTTGTTCATCTTCAGTAAAAAACTGGGTTTTAATATCCGCTTCCATTTTTACAGGGATACCTGCTTTTACTAAACGCAAAATACGCTGATAATCTTCGCCGCTGGTTTCCAGCTCGGGCGAAACAGCTTTCGCGGTATCAGCATACGATGCGCCGTTGGTGGTAAAAACGGTGCCATCGCTGCCACGAGCCTGGCTCAATACCAGGCCAACGCCTTCCTGTTGCAAAAAGGCGTTAACTACGGTACGGAATGTACGCGCTTTCATAGCAGCCCTAAATGCAGGCGAATTGCGATCAAATGCACCGCGCTGACGTGCTTCCTGCGGTTTGGTCATTTCGTCCAGTTCGGCATCGGTATAGCGTACTCCATCGGCTTTATAAGTTCTTTCAACGCCGGGTTTAGCATCAAAAATTACAATTTTTCCTTTTAGGGTGCCTTTGTATTTGTCTAAATCGGTAATGGTATCCGCTTTTACTAAAACCACATCACCGGTTACCGGGCCGTTTGTGCCGGGAGTCCAGGCTTTTGGTATGGCTATAATTGCATGGTAGTAAGGCAGGGTAACGGCTGCGTAATTTTTTTGCACTTCCCAGCCTTTGCCAAAATGGCCCCAGGGCTCGCGGGCAGAGTTTACCAAACCCCATGATTTGAGTTGGTTTACGGCCCATTCCTGTGCATGTTTTAATTCGGGCGAGCCGGATAAACGCGGTCCGGAAGCATCCGTTAAATAAAAGGCGGTTTCCATCACTTTGGAATGATTTAAGCCTTCGTTACGAATTTTGCTCACCATCGCCGTATCGACGGTTTCCTGTGCGAACGTGAAGCCCGCAGTACCTGCAACCAGCAGGCACGAATAGAGTAATTTTAGTTTCATGTTAATAAATATGGATCAGTTATGAGCAAACTTATTTATTAAAAATGGCAAAACTTAACTTACACTTTAACAAAGCTGTTACATGTAATTAATATTTTGAGGTATATTTGATGTATGAGTTCGTATCGATTAGACAGGACCGCCTTTAAAATGCTGACAGCTGAAGAAGCTACAAAAAGCCATGCTGCTTACTATAAAACATTAACCTGGCAGGAACGGATGATGATTGCCAATTATTTAAACAGCATAGCCTATAATTATCCGGAAAACGAACCGCCGCGAATAGATAAGACCGTGTTTAGTAGGAGAGGCCGTAAATAATAAATTAATATCACAATACCATGCTTAAATCAGCAGTACCCATTTTAGCATCGCTTAACGAGGATGAAACCGTTAAGTTTTATACCGAAAAGCTAGGCTTTACCTTTCACTCCAGTTGGGAAGGCTATCTTATTTTAGGCCGCGACGAAATTTTCATACATCTGTGGCCCTGTGCCGATGCGAGCATTCCTAAAAACACCGGATGTTACATTAATGTAAATGAAGTGGATAAACTTTATGCCGAATTTGAACCGCTTGGCGTAATACACCCCGATGGCGCATTAAAAGAAATGCCATGGCACATGAAACAGTTCAGCATTTTGGATAACAACGGCAACATTATCCATTTTGGTGAAGAAATGGACGATGAGTGATAAGTCTTGGGTCAGTAGTCGTTAGTCATAAGTGAAGAATGAGAAAATCCAAGCTGCTATTTTATCTGTTATTAAGCTGCTCAATGGCTTATAAGAGCCGGGCTATTGCACAAGCTATAACTACGATGGTAATTTTCGATAAAGTACCTGCCGGTGTGTTGTCTTTTACAAAAAACTGGGCCTATCCCTGGATCGTGGTAAAGCTTGATAATGGAAAGTTTTCAAAAGTCGAAGAAGGAAATATCACAGCAGCTGACACAACGCATTTATATTTTACGGCTAACTGTCAAACAAATGTGCAGGGCGGTTATAAGTTGCGCTATTGTTATGCAACAAAAAAAGGAGCAGTGATTACGTTAAACTTTGCGGACGGGCAGCCTGGTTATGCCAGCGAGTTTGACGTAGACATCTTGAAGGATAAATTTAATTTCAAACCTATAGTTGTTTACCCGGAGTTTAAGCCCGACGAAAAAATAGTTTATACAGTAACCGGCAGCAAGCTAATGCTTTATCAACATGACTATACTGATTCAAACTTTATTAGCGGCTATATTGACGCGGAGTTTGTTGAGACCATAAACAATAAAGAAAGCCATAAATACTATTTCCGCGGATATTTTAAAACACCTTTAAAAAGCTAATTAATCAACAACTTATACCCCCGGCCATGCACGTTAATAATTTCCACATTGGGGTCATCCTTCAAGTACTTCCGTATTTTACTTAAAAAAACATCCATACTGCGGCCGTTAAAGTAATTGTCATCGTGCCAGATATTTAATAGTGCCTCTTCGCGGGTAAGTACTTCATTTTTGCGCAGGCAAAGCAAACGAAGCAACTCAGCCTCTTTGGTAGATAGCTTTTGTTGCGTATCGCCAATGGTGATTAGTTGCGAGGTGTATTCAAAAACATAACGGCCAATTTTAAAGTGGGTTTGTTTTTCCTCTTCACTTTTTTCGGAATTGCTGGCACGTTTTAATAAAGCATTTATACGCAGCAACAGCTCTTCAATACGGAAGGGCTTGGTAATATAATCGTCGCCGCCTAAATTAAAAGCCTGCGTCTTGTCTTCAATCATGCCTTTTGCGGTAGCAAAAATGATAGGGACGTGCGCATTAATTTTCCGGATGTCTTTTCCTAACGTAAATCCGTCCTTTTTGGGCATCATTACATCCAATATCAACAAGTCATAAGCGCTTTTGGTAAAGGCCCGCAAGCCCTCTTCACCATCCTTGCATAAAATAACATCGAACTTACCCTTTAATTGCAGGTAATCCTGTAAAAGCAAACCCAAATTAGGATCATCCTCAACGAGTAGTATTTTCTTCATGTTTTTTAGTCCGAAAGTCCGGAAAGTCCGAAAGTCCGAAAGATTTTTTTGTTAATAGTTATTCCTATTTATAGCAATTATTCCAATGCACCTTCGTTCCGACTTTTCCTTGCAGCGTCTTTCGGACTTCCGAACTTTTCTGGCTTTCCGGACTTCCCCTATGCCACCTGGAATTTCAATTCGAATTCCGAGCCTTTTTCTTTTTCCGACTTAACGCTTATCATCCCATTAAGGCGTTTCACTACCGTGTTTACATAACTCAAACCCAGCCCGAAGCCTTTAACATCGTGCAGGTTGCCGGTTGGTATACGGTAAAATTGTTCAAATATTTTTGTTTGCTGATCGCGGCTCATGCCTACGCCTTTATCTGCTACTTTAATAACAACCTGCCCGTTTTTGTTTTGTGTACTGATGGTAATATCCGGCGCGCCTATACTGTATTTAATGGCGTTATCAATCAGGTTGTATATCACGTTCGAAAAATGAAGTTCATCGGCACTGATAATAGGATTTTCGGCATCCAGTTGTAAGGAAGTAAGGGCATTGCACTTCTGTAGCTTCAGTGTCATGCTATCAACCACTACGGCTATCATTTCATTAACATCCAGCGGCTTTTTTTCCAGCTTGAAATCATTTTTATCAATGCGTGCAATATTTAATACCCTTTCAATGTGGCTACCTAAACGCTCATTCTCTTCATATATTATATTGGCAAGCCTGGCTACACGGCTTCTGTCCTGTGCAATTTCATCATCTTTTAATGCCTCGCTTGCAATCATGATGGTTGATACAGGAGTTTTAAACTCGTGAGTCATGTTATTAATGAAATCAGTTTTCATTTCGGCCACCTTTTTTTGCTTCAGGATAGAGAAAATGGTATACCCGAAGCAGAATACCAATACCATTAACAGGCCGCCGGTGGTAGCCATAGTGGCTGTCATCTTGTTTAATATCAAAGAGTTTTTTTGAGGAAACGCAATCCTGATCAGGCCCGGATCGTTAATTACATCCTTACTAAATATGAGTGTTTGATAGGGGTTTCCATCCGCAAACGAAGGATGAGCACCTGTGGCATCATTGGCTTTCGAAAAAATCACTGAATCGCTGTTGGCAGTGGTTACTTCGTAACTAAATGGCAGGTTAATTCCTTTATTCAGCATCTCAAAACGCAAAATTGTATCAATCCACAACGGATCGAGGCGCATTTTTAAAGGCTCTCCGTATTTGCCGTACTCTTCGGCCAGGGTTGAGATAACGGTTGACTTACTTTGAGTGGAATTTTGCAGCGAATCATTTTTAAGCAGGTTTTGTACATCCCTTAATTGCTTTTCTTTTTGTCTCCTGTTTTGTTCCTGTTGCCACTGGGCATTAATATGCGGTATAGAAATTACCTGTTTGCCAAATTGCGGATCGCTGTAGGTATAGCGCGTTGTATCGTACTTGTGCAGCTTTTGATGTTTTTTTACGGGCACCCTTACCAACACCGGGGTTATCCGCTCGTGCACACCGCCAAACTCATCGGTATACTCTTCTAAATGCAACTGGAGATCAACCGAGCCGGTTTGCATCATCTTTGCCATTTCATCATCCACTTTTTTGTGCAAAATCATCCGCCGCAGGCTATCGCGTAAAAGCGCTACTTTTCGCTCGCGGCCGGTTAGCTTTTTGTGCAGAACAATAGTGTGGATGGTATTGTCGGTAAATGCTTTATCGTGCAGGTGTTTATCGTCGGTATTCCACGCCAGGGGGCCAACAACGCCTCCACGGGCCTTTACGTTTAAGAAATTTAGCGCATCGTGTTTGCTTATTTTTGATGCCACCGTATTTAAGGCTTCGTTAACAGAGCGGTCGAAAAGTTCAGATTGCATTTGGTACGATTGCCGTAAAAAATACAATTGCATAGCCATTACGCCCAGCAGGGCAAAACCCATCAAGCCAATAATCAATGCTATACTTCTCTTCTTCATGGTAAAAAACAAAAATATTTTAAATAAATGTACATATTTTGCTTTTAACAATTTTTAACATAGCAGTTTACTAAATTCGACCTGCATGAGAATCAAGAGCCAAGAATCAAGACAAAAGAAAAAAACCTTGATTCGCCTTGCTGTGTAACTTTGATATGATGCAAGCAATAAAAAAATAATTGCATCGTAGTTTTTATTAATTCACGCTAAAAAATTACCCCATCATGAAACCATCTTTTTTAAAACCCGGCTTCGAATTCATTTTTTCACTGGCCTTAATTGTAATATTAGGTTTGCCGCCTGTATTGCTGGCACAAACCCAAAAAGATCTGGAAATAAAGATTGAAAATGGCGACACTACCGTAAACGGCAAGAATATAAAAGATCTTTCTTTAGCCGAACGCGGCAATGCATTAAAAGATATTAAACATTTGAGCGGCACTGTTGGCACGAACAGTAATGATAGCGGCAAGTTTCATCGCTATTTTTTTAAACGAAGAGATACTGCAGGGCATAGAGAGGAGTTTGTTGAGTTTAGAAAAAGAAGGCCCGGCAGCGCCGACCGCAGGCAAATGATAACCGGAACTGTAATAGTTACCGACAGCACGAGGAGCATTGTGGAAGATAGACAACCAAGACAACGCAGAATTGAGCAGAATTTTTCTTATCGCCGTGATGACGAATCGCCAAACGGGATAGTTATGCGCGATGGCGGCCCTGAGCGGCCATTCAGAGCGCCAGGCATGCGTTTTGAACGACGCAACACCCAAAATTTTAATTATGTAAGCACCGACAACCAGGGTTTCAGTACCCGTGTTAGTTTTCGGGTATCGGAACCCGAGCACGAAGATCTGCAAAAGATTACAGGTGTTGAAGGTGGCAAACTTGAAATAACTGATTTAAACCTGGTACCCGAATTTTCAACCGGAAAAACGTTGTTGCTATTCAATTTACCTTCAAAAGCGGTAGCCGACGTATTTTTAAAAGATGGTGAAGGCAAAGTGATTTGGAATGAAAAATGCAGCGGGGGCAATTTTAGTAAAGCCTTTGCACTGCCATTAAACGGCGTTTACTATCTGCATGTAAAGCAAGGCAGCAGTGTTGATGTGAAGAAGATTGTAAAGGAGGAATAGTTTTTTGCTGCGCGTCATTAGCTTCGCGTCATCGAGTCATTTTGCAAAGTTTGTATAATAAAAAAAGCCCTTTAAAAATAAATTTAAAGGGCTTTTTAATGATAGCATCTCACAATGCGTCAATGACGCGAAGCAAATGACCTTATGACGTGCAGTGAATGACTTAAAAAGGAAGATCATCATCCTCGGGCGATGCACTGATATCAGCCGGTGGGGCATATTCAGGTGTTGGGCTTGCGCCTGCCGGGGTTAATGTATTAATCTTCCAAAGTATCAACGAGTTGAAATAGCTTTTTTTGCCGGTTTTGTCGGTCCACGGCCTGCCACGCAGGTTAAAGGATACTTCAACATCGCTGCCTACCTTTACATTATCCAATAATGCACAGCGATCCTGCATCGCTTCGAACTTTATATATTCGGGATATTGCGGATTCTCGATGTATTCAAGTATCAATTCTCTCTTCTTTAACGACTCCGTTATTTGTGTTGTTGGCGACACTTCATGTACCTTACCCTTAATTTCCATAGTTTCAAAAAATTAAAAATGTAAAGTTAATAGATAAGAAATGAAAACGGGCGTATTTAATTCATAAATTCGCAAAATATCATGCAAGTTTTCCACAACCAAAGTAAAATAATCATCACCTGTAACAAAAGGCTATCCGGCTATCTTCAACAAGAGGTTGAAGATTTGGGCTTTAAGCCAACGCGCGTTTTTCAAACCGGCGTCGAGCTTTTGGGTACCGTTACAGATACTATTGCCTTAAATTTGAATTTGCGCTGCGCAAGTCAGATACTGTATTTAATAAAAAGCTTTACCGCTGCCGATCCGCAGCAGCTTTACGATAACCTTGTTGAAATTGAATGGGAAAAGCTCATTGATTTTACCGGCTATTTCTCGGTATCATCAAATGTAAATAACGAGCATATCCGTACACCGCTTTTTGCCAACGTAAAAGTAAAGGATGCTATAGTTGACAGGATAAAGGCCCAAAAAGGCATACGGCCGAACTCGGGTGCCGAAGTAAATAAAACCGCAGTACATTTATACTGGCAGGAAACCGAAGCCGATATATTTTTAGATACCTCGGGCGAAACGCTGGCCAAACACAGCTACCGCAAAATACCGGGCAAAGCGCCCATGCTGGAAGCACTGGCAACATCAACCATTATGGCTGCTAACTGGGACAGGAAAAGTACTTTTATAAACCCCATGTGCGGCTCGGGAACGCTCGCTATTGAAGCAGCCTTGTTGGCCACAGACAAATGCCCGGGCCTTTTCAGAATGAATTATGGCTTTATGCACATTATGGGCTATGATGAAACGGTGTTTTTTACAGAGCGACGAAAGTTAAAAGACAAGGCCCGCAAGGAAACCGGCTTTAGAATCATAGCCACTGATATATCGGCCGATGCAGTTGACATTGCCGAAAAAAATGCAAAGACTGCCGGCGTAGACCATTTGATAGATTTTAGCGTTTGCGATTTTGCCGAAACGCCAATACCGGAAGAACCCGGCATTATCATGTTTAATCCCGAGTATGGCGAGCGTTTGGGTGTGCATACAAAATTGGAGATAACTTACAAACGTATGGGCGATTTCATGAAAAAGGATTGCCGGGGTTATCGGGGTTACGTTTTTACAGGCAATCCCGATTTGGCAAAAGTGATTGGCCTTCGCGCTACCCGCAAAATTGAATTTTACAATGGCAAACTGGATTGCCGTTTATTGGAATATGAACTTTACGAAGGCAGCAAAAGGGAACCGAGGGAAGTTTAGTTTATTGAGTTGATTAAGTGAGTGGTTGATTAAGTTAAAGTAGTCTAAAACCAACCACTCAGCCAATCCAACTCAATCAACTCAATCCAACCTAATCTAAATAAATCAACATAAAAATGAAGAAACTTCTGTTCTCCGCTATAGTTACACTGATAGCTGTAAATTGTATGGGCCAGGCCAAGCTGGCATTTCCGTTTCAGGGCGGTAAAGATGTGATGAATCGTTTTTTTAAGGATAATTTAACGGTATCGCCCGATATTATTAATCGGCGTGCAACAGGGATGGTTCTTTTTAAATTTACGGCCGATGATAAAGGGAAGATAACCAAAATAATTGTTTACTATGCCGACGATGCTGTTTTGGTGCCGCCTGTGATTGCTGCTTTAAAAAAATCGAACCATAAATGGATTATTGCCGATGGTATTGCTTTTACTGATTTTATACTCCCGGTGTCCTATAGCTTTTACCAGCCCGACACCGATACCCTGGCTGTAAAAAGAGCAGTTTATGATTTTAACCAAAATCATAAGCCTATTTTTTCGACAGACCAAATACCGTTGGATATGGCCACGTTGTTGCCAACTGTGATGGTGAATTACAGCCTGGCACAGTAAAATAGAAAGAGCCGAATAGAACGAAAGGGTTTTATAAGAGGGCACGAAGAAAAAAAATTTAATCTTTGTGCCCTTTGTGTTTTTTTCTTTGTAACCTTTGTGGTTATTATCAAACATCCCAGGTACTTTACCTTCTTCGCAAAAAATGGAAAAAGGGACCGCTCAACATCATCGCAAAATTATCCATATTGATATGGATGCGTTTTATGCTTCTGTTGAACAGCGCGATTTTCCTGAATACCGCGGTAAACCCTTAGTTGTTGGCGGCCTGCCCGAAGGGCGTGGCGGCGTGGTTGCCACAGCCAGCTACGAGGCCCGTAAGTTTGGCATACGTTCTGCCATGTCTTCAAAACAGGCACTACAGCTTTGTCCTCACGCTTTGTTTGTACGACCGCGCTTTGCGGCCTATAAAGAAGTATCGCAAAAAATACGCGAAATATTTAGCCGATATACCGATTTAATTGAACCGCTTTCGCTGGATGAAGCTTATTTGGATGTTACAGCTGATAAATTGAATGTCGGCTCGGCTATTGATATTGCCAAACAAATAAAGCAGGCTATAAAAGATGAACTACAGCTTACCGCATCGGCAGGCGTTTCTATTAACAAGTTTGTCGCCAAAACGGCATCGGATATGAATAAGCCGGACGGCCTCACTTTTATTGGCCCTTCGGCCATTGAAGCCTTTATGGAAAAATTACCTGTTGAAAAGTTTTTTGGCGTAGGCAAGGTAACAGCCCAAAAGATGAAGAACATGGGCCTGCATATTGGCGCCGACCTTAAAAAGCTGACGGAAGAAGAATTAGTTAAACATTTTGGTAAAACTGGCCGGTTTTATTACCAGATAGTACGCGGCAACGATGCACGCGAAGTGCAACCCCATCGCGAAACAAAATCATTGGCCGCCGAAGACACTTTTGCCTACGATTTAACTACTATAGAAGAAATGGAGGCCGAACTGGATAAAATAGCAGTAACAGTTTGCAATAGGCTACAGCATTACCAGCTAAAGGGGCGCACCATCACCTTGAAAATAAAATATAGCGATTTTAAACAGATCACCCGCAATCAATCGTTTGGTACAGGGCTAAATGATTTGGAAACAATTAGTAAAACGGCTAAACAGCTATTAGCTGCAACGTTAACAGAAGAAAAGAAAATAAGGTTATTGGGTATTTCGCTATCGAATTTTGGAAAAATAGTTGTTAAACAAAAAACAGAACGGCCAACCGATCAGTTGACACTATTTCCTTTGTCTGAATCCTGATTTGTTTGATTTGAGGATTAGTGGAATTTAACAAATAGCATCAAGGCAATCTTAACTCCCAGAAATCATGGTTCAGACAAATTCAGTTCGAAACACTTCCCATCCATTTTAAAACGGAGGTATCTAATATGTTTCCGAAATTACTTAGCACAGTCTTGCTTTTCTCAGCTTTTACAAGGTCTTCTTTAAAAACAAAGTAATCAACCCCAAGCATTTTCAAAAAGCTGTCTGTCTTCTCATTCGAAGTACTTTTGTAGCAGCAAATTTTTAAGCTGTCATAAAACTTGTTGTTGGTAATTCGCCGCAATACTTTTTCAATATCCTCACCTACGTAATCGTAGTCAAAGATTACCAGATCGGGCCTCAACTCAAAAAGAGCGGGAAAAATAGCGCTCACGGATTCAATGTGCTTAACGGTCTTGTAGTCAGTTACTAACTGATCAGGGAAAACGTTAGGTGCAACTAATAGCACTTTCTTAAAGCGGTTACGGACCATGCTTAAATTAAATTAGGAGCCTAAATATAAAATGTAAATTTCATATTGTCAAGAGCATATTAATAAACTTATAAGAAAAATTTTCAGCATTTTTTCGTGAAATCAAGCTATTTCTAAGGGGCATTTCTTGCTTTTTGACCCCTAAAATTAACTTTAAATTAAAACTTTATAATGCAACGTTATAAATAAGAAAAAATTATACACTTTGTACGCTTTTGCTCTTTTTTTTGTTAACTTTTTTCCCCACTTTTTTCAATGTTAAAAATTTAAAATTCTTCGCGAAAAGATAAAATTTTTGAAAAAATTGTAACAACACGGTAAAAATTTTGAGAAATAAGAATGATTTATGCATGTCATTTTAACGAAGTAAAGACTATGGGCATTCGATGTTAATAATTTTATGAAAAATGATTTCGTAAATTTAACTTGAGTTCGGTATTTAGAGACGCTAATTGTGCGGCATCTTTCGGGCTTCCCGCAGTTTTCCCGCTTTTTGCTACATTTGGTAAAACCGATAAATTATGAGATTTAACAATACCCTGCTCTTATTTTTAACAACACTTGTTTTATTGGCGGGCTGCCGCAAAAAAAACATGGACAGCCCCATAACAGCTGCCACTATTAAAAGCCACATCGCCGTTTTGGCCGATGATTCGTTACAAGGCCGCAAACCTTTCACCACCGGCGAAACCAAAGCTACCGCATACATTGCAACGCAATTTAAAAAGCTGGGATTGGAGCCCGGCAATAATGGGAGCTACTTTCAGGATGTACCCATGGTTGAAATTACCAGCATCCCATCACAAACGATGGAGATAAACGGCGGAAAAACCAGGATCGATTTGCGTTCGCTTACTGATTTTGTGATGTCTACCCGCCGTGAGGTAGATACCGTGCAGTTAAAAAAATCGCCGTTGGTATTTGCCGGCTACGGCGTTGTAGCACCCGAATATAAATGGAATGATTATGCTGGCGTTGACGTAAAGGGAAAGACAGTAATTGTACTGGTTAATGACCCGGGTTTTAAATCGGGCGATAAGACGTTATTTAAAGGCGATACTATGACCTATTACGGCCGGTGGACCTACAAATACGAGGAGGCCGCCCGGCAGGGCGCTGCGGCCGTAATTATAGTGCACCAAACTGAACCTGCCAGTTATGGATGGAATGTGGTGAATAATAGCTTTACCGGCGCCAAACTTTACCTGCAACAGCCTGATAAGCACTTGTCCCGCTGCAAGGGCGAAGGCTGGATGACGGAAGAGGCAGCTAAAAAGTTATTGGCCGCGGCAGGCATAACTGGCGATATAAGGGCTTTGGCCCGCAAACGCGATTTCAAGGCCATACCGCTTAACTTTAACGTAACCTTAACCATTCAGAACAAACTAAAATATTCAACATCGCACAACGTGATAGCCGTACTAAAAGGCAGCGCCCGCCCCGATGAGTGTATATTATATACCGCCCACTGGGACCACCTGGGTACGGGCAAGGCCGATGCCAAAGGCGACAGCATTTATAATGGCGCTGTTGACAATGCCAGTGGCGTAGCGGCTGTTTTAGCTGAGGCCAAAGCGTTTTCGGAATTAAAAGAGAAACCGCAACGGTCCATTGTATTTTTAACGGTAACCGCCGAAGAACAGGGTTTATTGGGTTCGGAATATTATGCAACTCACCCGGTCTTCGCACTCAACAAAACTGTTGGCGACTTAAATATGGATGCCCTTGGTGATTTTGGTGAAACCAACGATTTTTCGATAACCGGCAAAGGCCAGAACGAACTGGAAGATTATGCGGAAAGCTGGGCCAAACAGGAGGGCAAAAAGACCACCGGCGATAAAAACCCCGGTGCAGGCGGCTATTACCGCTCGGACCATTTTAATTTTGCTAAAGTAGGTGTGCCGGCACTCGACATTAATAACGGCGCAGAAAGCACCGCACATGGTGAGGCATGGGGCAAAAAACAACAGGAGGACTATAACGACAATCATTATCATCAGCCATCAGACAATTACTCGCCTTCAATGAACTGCGAAGGAATGGCCGAAGTGGCTAACCTGCTTTTTAATGCCGGCTTGCAACTGGCTAACGAAAGCACCTTTCCGGGATGGAAAAATGGATCGGAGTTTAAGGCAATGCGAGATAAATCAATGGGGAAATAATTGGAACTTTCGATTTCGGATTTCAGACGCATCCCAAGCATAGAAAGCTAAAATCAGAAAGCAGGTATTTTACCTTTCGCTTTTCTGCTTTTAGCTTTCTCCTTTTTAAACTATATGATAGACTAAGGGAGTTTTTCAGTTAATATTATTTTACTCCCTTATTTTGAAATTAATTGGCGGCTCGTGCTATATTATAGCATTCATAAGCCAGGTGGCGGTTATAATCGTTAGCAATGCTTTTGTAGGAAATTAAATCAATTAATGTGCCTATGCCAAACAAACCACCGGTAAATAAATATACCAGGCCCCACATAACCTGCCCGGTCATAAACCTTTGCACGCCTGCCAGGCCTAAAAAACCAAGTAAGGTGGCCAGCAATATATCCGAAGGGTTTTTGCGACGGCTGTTGTAAACCAGCATAAATGTTTGTATTTGATTTTGCGACAGGCCTGCCGAAGCATGGTGAATAAAGCCATATTCCTCCATTGTCATGGAGTCGAATGTGTTGTATGAGTTTTGATAAGCGTTCATTGCAGTAATTATTAAGCAGATAACCTTTAAATCCTGCTATAAAATTAATCGCTATAAAAAAAACGACAACGAAAATTAGGTTAGTGGTTTAAATTACGCGGTGAAAGCAACTTTTTTAGCGGCGAAAACGCGGTGGCTATTGTATATGTATAGTAAAAGCCCGGCTGTAAAATGGGGGATATTCGGTGTTTAGTTCGGATATAAAATAAAAACCTATCCGCACATCGTAAACTCCGGAGCCAAAGTTGGCCGATAGTTTAATGGTATGCCGTAACCCGGTGGGCTGATACTGATTTTCAAGCACATCAATAATTTCCTTTGATTTACCGGTCGCTTTGGTCACCATAACGTACAACGGAGTTGTTCTATCCCAAATATTATCCTTTGTAAGGGCCAGGTTCAATTCAATAATATCGTTAGCTTCAAATGTACTTTTATTGATAAATACCGTTGCCTGATCGTTTATTGGGCGTAAAGCAGCTCCTTTTACTAACTGCGGCATAGGAAATCGCCTTTTGACAACTTTTAACAACGAAAATTCTTCATTGATGACGTGTAAAGGCGGTTGCGAGTCTTTTTTAATACTTTCATCCCGGCAAAAATAAAAATCGTCGTCCAGTGAGCTCGATTTAAATGGCGTTTGATAGTTATCAGTTTGCGCCCGTACTTCCTTATTTACCTTGTTAAATAACTGATCAATCGACTGATTTTTTTCATCAATATATTTTAAAATGGCGCCTGTATAAGCGCCATGTCGCCCGTTACCATCAGATGCTACTTTACCCGGCGCTGCTGCGTAGCCTATAAAGCTACCATTTGGTGGCGAATCGATAACAGAAAGACCTTGCTCAGACCCATAAGACCGTGTCCAGTGGAGCCGAAACGGGTTATTGCGGCAGGCATCCAACAAAATGATGCTGGTTTTAATTCCGCTATCATGTATCCGGGAGAGAACTTTGCCAAGGGGAAAGGTTTCGTACTGCAAGTCTCCGGGTGCAGTGGGATGGGCGTTTACCGGGAATAGATAATTCTCGCTGCTATATTCGGCGCCATGACCCGAAAAATAAAACAAACAAACAGTAGAGCGGGACATTTCCTGACCAAACAAATCAACGGCTGCAGACATTTCTTGCAGCGTTGGCTCCAGCAGCAATGTTACCCTGAATCCATTTTTTTTCAAATCGGCGGCAATATCGTTAGCGTCGTTCAACGTATTTTTTAACGGATCGGCAAATTTGTATTTGGAAACGCCGATAACCAGCGCCATTTTTTTTTCGGGATTATAGCTATTAGCTGAATTTTGAGAATAGCTATGAACAATCGTTATGAAACAAAACTGTAAAAGGATAAATAGCTTCTTCATTAGAAAATCCCGCCTTAGCGATAGAGGTTAATGAAACTAATTTACCGTTCTTTTTCCATAAACGGCATATAATAAGCCGTTAAATTTAAAACAATCATCAAGGCCGAAAAAAAATACAAGCCCATAAAAAAGGCTATCAGCAAATGAAAACTAATAACTGCCGACAACCAATAGCTGCGCGTTTTATTGAAATTGATAAAAGCGGGGTAGAACATTTCGATGCAAATGGTCATCCACCCGGCAATTAGGAACAATGGGGTTTTGTACAAAAAGTCAAGGTTGATGAATGATAGGACATTGTAGCCATGAATCATTTTCCAAATCGACTCGCCGTTGCGCCAGTTGTAGCCTAACATTTTTTCGAACCCCGAAAAGAAATAGGCAATGCAAATATGAACTCTTAAAAGCCATAGGTATTTATAGAAATTGCCGGTGTCAGTTTGTTTTTTAAACAGGTATTTATCAAGCGAATAATCAAATCCAACCGGAAAAAGGAAACAATAAAACAGGGCTATTGTGGTAAATTCGTCGAATCCATAAGTATAAAAATCCATTGAGTTAAGCAGTGTAAGCTGCAATACAAGGCTGAGCAAGGCTGTAAAGCGCGTAAACAAACCCGCTAACAGTAATAATAAGGCTAAGGGATACAGTATCCTGAAAGTCATTAAAACGCTATCGTAGCTTATGTTACAAAACCATTGCAGGTTACGATAAATACTATAAATGGACGGAAGAAGGGGATTTTTTAAGGCATTTGTGATATCGGGCGTAATAAAGGCATCTGCCGAGAAGATATTGGCAAAATCGAATTGCAGTGACAGGTAATTGATTAAGGTTAAAGCACTGATACTGCATCTAAAAAACACCAGCCATAAATTGTTACTGTTTTTAACATCACCGTTAAATATACTGGTGATCATTGCGGCTGCTTTACTAATTGTATCTCTTTTATTTTCCGCAAGTGATAGTTACGGTAGCCATGCCGGTAAGCCGCGAGCGTGGGAAATTCAAAAATATTATAACTCAGGTACGATGTATCTTTCATACACTGGTTTTGGTTGTAAATTTTTACTGCTATGCTTTTAAAAACAAGGTCGTAATACTTTTCTTTTATTGGTTTATCCGCAATCTCCGATTTATCCGCGGTATTAATCAAATAATCGGTTACACGGGTTGCCAATACCGAAAATCGCATCATCGACTCAAAATTCTCAAAGCTCGCACCAATTTTATTTCCATCGCAATCGCCTAAAATAATTCCGCCCGATTTAATATTGGGCGCAAAAAAGCCATAGCCGGCACTGGTGCCCGTAAATTTTCCATAATAAGAGGCCGGCCGGTTAAAAAACATGGCGCTGTTTATTTTATTAATCATGCGGCTACTCGGCTTATGATAAATATTATAAATTTTACCAGATGCCCGAAAGCCGCATATACAAACGATAAAACCAATATGAAAACAGGCCCAGTAATTAAATATGTGATTCTTTAGTTTCATTGTTTAAGATAAAATGAGGCAAGAGGCAGGAAGTCATGATACAAGAATCAAGATGAAATCAGTCATAAGGTCTTGCTTCCTGCATCTTGATTTCTTGCTTCAATATCTTGATTCTTGTATCTAAACTTCTTACCACTTTTTACCTAACGTTATAGTTTGATAAAACCCGCACAATATCACCCACTTCGGGTGTGGTAGTACAAGCACTAAAAATACACCGCTGCGCTATCTCTATATCGGCGCCATCCTCAATCAGCGTTTGCGTAAAAACGCCATTGCTTAACTTTTGATCGGCAACGGTATATCCGCTAAACTTCGATGTCTTTTCGGGGAAGTAATGGATAATAACCGTTGCTGTAAAAAACTTGATGCCATATTTTTTTGCAATTATTGATTTTAACTTCTGCCGATCCGCTATATGGAAGGAGGCGGTGGAGGTTGCCAGGTACAGATTTTTTCCGATTTTTTTAAGCGGGGTATACTGTGTATTTTTAAAAAACGAGAACGCTGGAATTATAATTACGCATAAACCTATTGTTAATGCTTTCTTCATATTTTCTTTTAAACTTTATTGGATATTATAGTTCGATAAAATCTGCAGCATATCGCCAATAGCTGGGTTGTTGCTGCAATCCGAAAAAATGCATGATTGTTTAACATCTTCGTCGCCATCTTCAATTATCGTTGTCGTGAAATCGGTATCGCTAATTTTTTCGTCGGCCATGGCCACCCCGTTTCCTTTGAGGCCTTTTTGAGGGGTGTAATGAACGGTTACGGTTTGACTGAACGACCGGATACCATATTGCTTTGCAATTATTGCCTTCAGCCTGGCCCTATCAGGTCCATTTAAAGCACTCGTGGTTTTAAGTTCATATAAATTTTTGCCCACTTTTTTTAAGGCTGATAGTTGCGCATTTTTAAAAAATGAAAATACCGCAAGAACTATTATGCCGGCTATCAGCCTTATTACTTTTTCCATCTGACGTGTTTTTTACTTTTAACCCCGATGGTGCGGGGCGGTTTTACGTCCGGCCCCATTAGCAACATCTTATTTATTATCAATCAAATTATCATTCAATTATTTAATTTGTTTTTAATGAATTAAGACCCC